>BNJT01001370.1_pt1 | contig 154321 bp, 287 predicted proteins | sample 8540491 | NCBI WGS metagenome assembly BNJT01 (sample SAMD00202455, study PRJDB9452) | human saliva metagenome | host: Homo sapiens
TATATTAGAACTTATATTGGAATATTAGTAGGAAACTTACTTATAAAACAAAGACAAACATCAACTTAGCTGAGCAGCTCATCGTGGAAATTCTGCTGGTGAATCAATTTAACACCAAATCAGTCTTTAATTTTAAATGAACAAAATTGGGAGAAAATTAAATATTTAGTCTATTTAATAATCTACCGCAAACATAACTATGACTAGAAATCTGGTTTTAACTGTGACACTTAGGGCATATTATAAATCCGCGATTGCGAGTGTGAAATGTGCGTCTTATTGCTTCAATCACAACATGCCCACAGAGGCTCATTGTCGAGATTAAAACGACTCATACTACCTTTCTTAAATCATATTGACTTTCTGTGACCGTAAAAGAAAACACCCACACGATAATCTCATTCTAATTTCATATTCTCTCAAAATTTCGATATCCATATGCCACGTTTAATCACTAATGAAATTATTTCGTTCCTTCAATAGCTCCATTGGAATATCCTGTCTAAATGCTTGATAAATCCACCTCAAAACGTTTGAATATCAAAACTTCTTTCTTAAATTCATAAGGTAATTGTCTTGGAATCTCCTTTTATACATGTATAAATGCCTCATAATCTTTCTTCTTGACTTTTTCTAGGTTCTTGGATGAAATCATATGCATCTGATAACACTTCGTTAAAAACTCAATAATTCATCTACTAATTGTGCTTGAGTAAGATAGGGTTTTGAAGTGATAATTATACCTTAATTTTCTTCATCTAATTCATCGCTTGGTTTTAACAGCAGTTTCCAATAGCGTTTTATAATGTACTTCTGTTGTGTGATTAGCAGAGAATTGCTTCATAATTACAACTCGAAGTTGATTAAAAATTACGATTCATATGTTGAACGATATGGAATCGATCTACGACGATAACAGCGTTTGGAAAATACTGTTTTAATAAGGTTTTTGATAAGAAGCATTCATATCCATCACTAAATATTTTACTTTTAAACGTTTGTTTCCGGAGAACTTCATAAGAAAGAAATCAATTCATGAAGTGTTCTCCAGGTAAAATATCAATTAATTGACGATTTTCACCATCTAAACAAATGAAAATTCATTTTCCTTGTTGCGTTTTAACGCTCTAAATTCATCTAAACAAAGCACTTTGGGTAAATAGTTATATCGTTGCATTGTTTTTACTTTAAACTTCTTCATCACTCTTTCAACAGTCTTATCAGAAATAGAGAAGTTTAGCGATTGTTTTTCTAGAGAATTTTCTTTTTAAATACAACATATTTGGCACTCTAAATCATAAAAATATTACTGTTTTTAGGAACAAGAGGGCAATCTGCAACCCAAGTTTTACGACAATCTTTACAGATACATCGTTGTACCTTTGGGTCTAAAATAGTCTTACTACCGAATAGGGTGTGGAATTCTAATTTTATGTTCCATAGGGAGAATGTTTAATGACATTTTCACTAGAACAATACAGACAAAGTACAAGAATCGGTCCAAGTTCCTTTAATTTTATGAACTGTTTTGCATGATTTTCTGTCACTATTTCTAACCAATTTTCATCCATAATAAAATTTTTCTTCTGTTAATCTTAGTAATTTTCGTATACAATAGTCCATGAGAGAAATCCTCCTCTGATTTGTTTTTCGTCGACTTAATCATACTCAGTTTCTCTTTTGTATGTAAAAAATCCTGTCGGTGATTTCTCAACAGCTTTAGGTTTTGTCGAATGTAACCAAAAACTAGGAAGATGTTTGTCTTGTTTAATGATGAAAGACTTCCTATAGTAGTATAGAAATATAAGCCCAGGCAGCTTAATTTCAGATTGAGAGCCCAGGGCTCAAAATTTAGAGCATGAAACCGCAGGTCTGCTGCCGTCCTAATACTACTATCACAGGAAGTCTATGAAGAATATATTACTTCTCTAGGTAAGTAACATGCCATCGCATCCCACCTGTATGGCTCATAATAGTGGTGAAGTCATACAATTGTGAGTTTTGCCTCAGAATAACTCACGTAAAGTATCAATTTGAGTTTGATTAAACTCATTTGATCCAGCATGCATAATCCCAATTTCTTGAATCCCAGTGAGACAAGCTTTCATTCTCAAAAACTTCATGCTTATTTCTTCTGAAGAGACTTTTAAACCTCTCCTTTTGAACAATCTCAATTTTTACCATTTGATAACTCTAAAGAAAAGTTTGATATTTAATAAATTGAAGCTCCCATGACGACTAATACGGCCTCTAATTAAATTGTCTAAATTAAAACAGTTAAATATACTTTGTACGTTGATAGTACTTTCAATAACTGCTAAAAACTTCTTCAGCACTCTTACCTTTTCTTTTGCAGCGGAGCAGCTTCACGAACAATAATTCCCATTGAACGAAAAGCGAAGTCTGAGATCAACAACCGTTACAGTTGACTCTGTAATATCAGCTGCTTTGTCTTGCAGCATTCACAGTTCCACTAATTGAATTCACTCAAGTGAATCAGAAATAATTTGCGAACCATCTTTTCCCTGATTCGTCATACAGTTCTACAAATCGACCAATAGAAGGTTGAGCTGTCATTGGTAATTCAGAACTTTACAATCATTTTTATTTTTGAATTCTTCTTTTGTAATAGTTTCAGCGTCTAAATAATGTTCCTCTTGAATGGAAATATTAATGGAACTGCGTGAATATTGAAATCTTGGATTTCTGTTCATTAAAATCAGCAGTTGAATCTGTCACTATGATTATACGAGAACGATATTGTCACTCTTTTAACTTAATGTATTTCTATCATATCATATGTCAAACGCCTAGCATTAATATACACAAGAATAGCCACTTGTTCTAGTATGAGATTTGTTTGTTTTTAAGAAAATCTATGGATAAAATATGAGTTATTAAAGTTAAATTTGTCTGAGGAAGAAATCAATGGATGAAATTTTTACCATTATGGAAAGAAAAAGGATGACTTATTCGACTGTGTCTTTAAAGTAAGACGCGCATGTACAAAACGAGTTGCATTCAGAACTTTTAGATCCGAAGTAGATGGCGTTTTACCATTTGTGTTGGAAAAGCAACAAAAGTGGTAGAGTATTTATTAGAATCTAATAAAAGTCTATCAAGGAGAAAATCTGTTTGGGAATCGCAACTGAAACAGAAGATGCACATGGAGAAATCGTGAAACAAGAAGCGATTATGATCTCCATTTACAACGAAGAAATTGATGCCACTGATGGAAACTTTCAGAGGAGAAGTGTTCAAATCCCACCAGTATTCTGCTGTAGAGTCATGGTAAAAGACTGTAGCAGAATATGCTCGTAAAAGGGGTACCCTAGTAGAACGTCCAGAAAGAAGAGTGAAAATTTACAGTTCAAACGAACTTGACTCCTGTTTATGATGAAGTGACTGAAAACACAAAATGGACATTTGAAGTGTAGCTACGGTAAAAGGGACTTATGTTCGAACATTAGCGTTGTTTGGGAAAAACAGAGCGTTCCTGCTCATGTCTGCAATTAACTCGATATTAAAGTGGACCATTTGTTTCAGAACAAGTAATGACCTTATCACAATTAGGCTTTTGTGAACAAAATCATGCACAATCCATTCTTCGTCCTTTAGAAGAAGTGTTTTGAAACATACCCTAGGGTGAGATGTTCAGAGGAGTTTATTACAAAAGTAAAAATGGAGCCATTTTAACAATGGCATGAATTACCACAAGTGATAGAACCTTCCAGCTTTTATGGTGAAGGTGAATTAATATTATATCAAGGACCTCATCCTGAGAAGGACATTAAAACCGACTAAAATGTTTTAAGGAAAGAGAGAAGTGCAAATTATAAAATCCATCCTTATGGGTCTTCTCCATTTGTTCCAGAACGATTGTGTTGGCACTTGGATGATGGCATTCATTTAGGGACATCAGAGGATTCAACAAGCAAAGGAAAAAGCTCAAGAAACTAGGCGTTAAAATTAGCGTTAATGTCATTTGACCATCATCCTTCGATTATATTCCAAGGAGCACACCCAGACGAATGCAATATCTGCTATCCTTTTCGAAAGAAAGGTAGAATTATTAGAAGAATTTAGGGTGAGATATTTTTACGTTATTGATTTTACAAAAAGAATTTGCTTCATTAAGTCCGCAAGAGTTTGTGAATCAATATATGGTTGGGCTAAATGCTGTAGCAGTTATGGCAGGTTTGATTACACTTTATGGGAAAAAGATATGAATATGGAATTGATTGTACACGACATATGCAAAAGAAAGATTCTCATTGTAACAATCTCAGAACAACATACTGAAGAAGAAAAATTGAGTCAACGCTATTCGACTAATATTTAGAAACAGGTCAAATTGAAGAAGCAAATGCACTATTGAGCTATGAATATACGATGATTGGACAGTGGTTCATGGTTTTGGACGGAGAGTGCCTTTATTAGGATTTCAACAGCAAATATTGATGTTTCAACGGATACGTATTTATTGAAAAATAGGTGTTTATAGTAGAAATTCAAAAGTTGAAGATAAATGGTATCCTGCGATGGCTTCCAATTGGTGTGAATCCAACTTTTGTAATGATGTCACAAAAATTACGATTGAAGTCTATATTTTAGATTTCCAAAAGAGATATTTATGAATTCCAGTAAGAGTAAAATGGTTGCATTATTTACGAGACGATTTAAAATTCGATGGAGTAGAGGCACTGATTGCTCAATTAAAAGAGGATGAATTAAATACTCATATTTTGAAAAATAATAGGGAAAAATATGTGGTACTTGAAAAATTTTTGACGAATTATCGAAAACAGAAGTCATTGAAATTTATAAAAGCAAGAATTCAGACCTTTATTGTGGAACAACAATGAAATTATCAAAGAAAGTGGATGAAATTGATAAAAGAGCGTGGCATTTATTTTGAAACTGATGAATCTGGAAAAGTGATTGCTTATTTACGAATTTTCCAAGAAGTAGATGGCGCTCATATCGGACGTGTCCTTGATGAAGCTTATCGTGAACAGGAGGGACAGCTCTAATGGAAAAACGATAGTAATTTGTCAAGAATAGTATGTCGATCAACCAGTATGATTCATGCACAAACGTATTTACAACAATTCTATGAGTCATTGGGCTTCGAAGTGTGGTCACAACCTTATCAGCTAGTTGGAATTGAACATATGGATATGATTTTTAAAATAGGAGGCATTTTGTATGATTACTCGTTACACCAGACCAGAAATGGCTCAATATTTGGTCAGATGAAAATCGTTATCGTTGTTGGTTAGAAGTTGAGATTTTCAGCTTGCAGAAAGCTTAGGCAGAGTTAGGAGATTCCTAAAGATGATGTTCAAAAAATTCGTGACCATGCTAGTTTTCAGTGGACGAAAATTTTTAGAAATTGAAGAAGAAACAGACACGATGTTGTAGCCTTTACTCGTGCAGTTAGTGAAACTTTAGGAGAAGAACGTAAAATGGGTTCACTATGGTTTAGACAAGTACGGATGTAGTGGATACTGCCTCATGGTTGTCAATTAAAACAAGCGAATGATATTTTAAGAAAAGATTTAAGACATTTCTAGAAATTATTCAACAAAAGCGCTGGAACATAAATATACGGTATGTATGGGAAGAACGCATGATGATACATGCAGAGCCTACGACTTTTAGGTTAAAATTAGCACTTTGATTCAGAAATGAAACGCAATATGAACGATTTGAGCGTGCTGCCCAAAGGGGTAGAAGCTGGTAAAATTGAGTGGAGCCGTTGGAACTTTTGCCAATATTCCAACTTCGGTAGAAAGCATATGTATGTGGGCAGTTACAAATTCGTCCACAGAAATTTCAACACAAATCTTATCGAGAGATTTACATGCAGATTACATTTCAACGATTGCTTTAATTGCAACTAGTATTGAAAAATTTGCGACTGAAAATTTCGAGGCTTGCAAAATCAGAAACACGTGAAGTGGAAGAATTTTTGCAAAAAGGTCAAAAAGGATCTTCAACAATGCCGCACAAGAGAAACCCAATTGGTTCAGAAAATATGGCTGGCTTATCAAGAGTGATTCGTGGACATATGGTAACAGCGTATGAAAATGTTAATTTATAGCACGAAAGAAGATATTTCGCATTCTTCAGCCGAACGAATCATTATTCCAGATAGCACGATTTTATTAAATTATATGTTAAATCGTTTTGGTGATATTGTTAAAAACTTAACGGTTTTTCCTGATCGAATGCTTAAAAATATGGATGCAACATTTGGATTAATTTATAGCCAACGTGTTCTATTAAAAATTAATCGATAAAGGATTAAGCCGTGAAAAAGCTCATGACTTAGTACAACCAGTGTACAGCATTAGCTTGGGATGAACAACGTTCCTTTAGAGAAATTATTGAGAACCACGAAGAGAATTATGTCACATTTAAGTGCAGAAGAGTTGAATGATGCCTTTGATTATTACTATCATATTCGACAAGTTGATGAAATTTTCCATAGAGTTGGACTTGACTAGTGCATTTTTCTAAAAATATGGTATAAACGTATAGTAAACAAAATATGAAGGAGATTAACATGATTAACGTAAGTGATTTTAAAAAGCAGGAATGACTTTCATTCTTGATGGAAAATTAATTAAAGTGTTGGAAATCAGCCACCACAAACCAGGTAAAGGAAATACTGTAATGCGTATGAAAAATCCGTGACGTTCGTAACGGATCAACAGTAGATACTACAATGAGACCTGATGAAAAAGTAGAACGTGCAACACATTGATACTAAAGACGTTCAATACTTATACAGCCAAGATAACGTTGGTGTATTCATGGACTTGAAAGCTATGAACATATGAAATTCCAGAAGAAACAATCGAAAACGAATTGAAATACATTTTGGAAAAACATGGAAGTTAAAATCCAATTCTACGGAACAGAAGTTATTGGGGTTTCATTACCTTCAACAGTTGTGTTACAAGTAACAGAAACTCAACCATCAATTAAAGGTAGCTACTGTTACAGGTTCTGGTAAACCAGCAACTATGGAAACAGGTTTAGTCGTAAACGTTCCCAGACTTCATCGAAGCTGGCGAGTACTTAGAAGTTAACTACTTCAGAAGGTACATACGTACGTCGTGCAACTAAATAATGAATAAAATGAAGAATAACAGTTTGCATTTGCGAACTGTTATTTTTATTGAAATAGATGTAGAATTTCCTTCTGTTTGTGATAAAATGATGAAAATGTAATCAAATATGAGTAGTGGATGTGAAGTTATGAATCAATACGGTTATTTACTAAAAATCTTTAAGAAAAGAAAAAGGAGTTTCCCAATCTGATTTATCAGATGGAATTTTATCAAAAATCATTTATCAAAAAATTGAACGTGGTGAAAATGATGTATCTTTTTCAAACTTTATTGAAACTATTAGATAGATTAAATATTTCACTTTTTGAATTTGATTACTCTTAGATAAGACATAAAATAACCAATCTACTAAAAGACTTATCTATTGCAGTAGCCAATAATGATTTGTACTTATTAAAACGAATTATTAACTCGGGAAATTGAATTAAAAAGTAAATCAAATAATATTCGACATAAACATAATGTCATTCTATTAAAGGCTTTATATTGATAAATTTTCTAACACTCCATTTAATCATCATGATATTCAGGAAATTATTCAGTATATCTTAACTGTTGATGAATGTGGACGTTATGAAATTAGTTTAATTGGTAATTTTGTAGGATTTATGTCATCAGATATGAGACACAAATTAGTGAAAATGATAAATCGAAAGAGTCAATTATTTTATTCGGATAAAAATTATACTGAGATTTTTTTCTCGAATTTTTATTGAATGTTTGTTATGCAGATTTGAAGGATAATAATTTTTAATTCTGCAATAGAAGTCATAGATATCATTGAAAAGCATTTAAATGATACAGAATTATATTATGAAAAGAATCAATGTAAATTTTTCAAAGGACTCTATTTAATTGGTACAAAAAAATAGAGATGAAGGAGAGAAATTATGTAAGAAGTGTATCGAATATTTCTATTTCATGAATGATATTTCAAAAGCTATTGAACATCAGAAAGTATTGAAGAAGTTTACGGAAGAGAATGCTTAAGTTGTTTATCCATAAATTTGATTGTATTATACTCTTTATTTTAATAACTGTTAAAAATTTAATTGTAAATAAAAATCCTTATAAGAAAGAAGAGTTATTATATGGGAAATTTTTAAAGAGTATGCATCATTATTGTTACATTCTAAAAGGTTCTTACTTATAACAGTTACAAATATCATTATCGTTTTTCTTAGCATATTTTTACTGAATACTTTAAGAATCGAATTCCTCATCAAATTTATTTTCAAATTTTTATACAGGTTTTTGAGCTGTATAGATTAAACAAAGAGAAAAGTAAACAAAAATAATAAAAAAATAGTTTCTTAAAAATAAAAAGAAATTCGCTTCTGTTTCCATTTCTACTATCCTATGTTACACTAGCAAAAAGTGTTAAAGAGGTGATAGAGATGAAAATTGCAGTAATGGGTGGAACTCCTGTTGATTCAAGATTAGGAAAGGAATTATTAGAAAAAGCATGAGCTTTGTCGATATTTTTGCCCGTTCCTATTTCGAATAATCCGATTGAACAAACAACTTTTCAATCTTCATCTAGTGAATATCGAATGGCTTTTATATGAGAGAAAAAGGTTGAAGAACTTAGAGCCGAATATGATGCCATTTTTGTATATTGTAATTCTCTTAGTTCGGTAGTAGATTTTTGATCAATTATCTCAGGAGTATGAGATGCCAATGATTACGCCAATGCAAATGTATCGTCAATTAGCAATGGATTATCAACAAGTGGCTGTTATGGCAGCAAACTCTCATGGATTAATGGGAGTGGAGAATAATTTATATAAAGCAAATCCAAGTTTACAAGTCATCGGAATTACGTTACTTGAATTAGTCAAATCTATTGAAGCTAATCTAACTCCAAAAGAAATTGCAACAAAGTTTGACTTTAGCAGTTTGTTTTCATTTTTAATGGAAGCAATGTAGAAAGCAGTCATTTTAGGATGTACTCATTTTCCTTATATCAAAGAAGAATTAGAAAGTTTGACCAAACTCCCAATTATTGACGTAGGAGAATATATGGTCAGAACATTAAAAGAGAAATTAGTATAAAGTTAAAATTATAAATATAAGACTATTATGTGTAGCAGACTATAGGGAAAAATTAAGACCTTGAGGCTAATTTTTAGCAATGAGACAGCTTTAGCTGGCTGCTGCGACCTTGCTACTACATATTACAGTCTATTTATTTTAAGGCTATGTAAAGGAGAAATCGATACGTAGCCTTTTTGTTCTATATAAATTATTTTTTAAAAATCAGACTAAAGTCTGAGTGTTTTATTATTGACTTAATTTGACCAATATGATAAATTATACATGTGGTTAGCACTCGTCTTAGTCAAGTGCTAAAGAGAGGTGACCAAAATGTTAACCGATAGACAATTGCTAATCTTACAATCGATTATTCAACTATATGCGGAAACATTAGAACCAGTTGGATCAAAAAGTTGATGCAGCAAACGGGTTTTAGCAGTTAGCTCTGCAACCATTCGAAATGAAATGATGAAACTAGAAGAGATGGGATATCTTGAAAAGAATCACTCCTCTTCAGGACGAGTTCCATCGAATCAAGGGTATCGCTATTATTTAGATAATATTTTACCCGTTCAGAACAGTCAGTTTCATTAAGTATTCGAAATCAAATCCGTGAAACTTTCCAACAATCGACCATGGAAATTCAAGATGTCTTTAAAGTTTCGGCAGATATTTTGTCGACACTGACAAATTACACAACAATTTCCATCGGACCCGAAGTAAGGAGTGCTACATTATCCGGATTTCGACTTGTTCGACTAGGGCTAAAACCAAGTGATGGCGATTTTAGTCATGAGCAATGGTTTAGTTGAGAATAAAGTGTACTCGATTCCAAGTGCGATTGATGATTCCGACTTAGATAAAGTCGTTCGAATCATTAATGAGGAATTGATTGGCTTTGCCACTAGAAACAGTTCTCCAACGTTTGAAGTCTGATTTTACCAGCTTTAATGAATCGATATATGAATTCTCAAATTCAAATTGTTAAGGTGATTCAAGATATGATGAACCAATTTGAACAAGATAGACTCCATGTTGCAGGAAGAAGATATTTATTAAACTACTTCGACTCACATGCCAATGTCCATCATTTAAAAGAAATCTATCAATTAATGGATGACCAGTCGAAGATGCACGAATTAGTGATGCCTTCTAATCGAGATATCCAAATTCGTTTAGGGGTCTGAGATGAATGATCCATTATTAGGAGAATTTAGTATTATTACAGCAAGCTATGAAACACCAAAAACACGATAAAGGAATCATTGCTTTATTAGGACCCTAAAAAAATATGCCGTATTCGAATGTTCTATCGATTGTCAAAGGATTACAAGAAGAGCTCACAACAACAATGGAGCAATATTATAAAAATTTATAAAAAGGAGATGGAAGCTTTGGAAACAAATGAAGAAAAAGACGTTCAACAAACTCAAGAAGTAGAAGAAGAGAAATTTCCTGAAACAGAAGAGTTTCAAGAAACTGTCGAAGAAACCGAAGAAGTTGAACCTTCTGTTGAAGAAAAATTACAACAAGAAGTTTTTCAATTAAATGACCAAGTATATCGCTTATCTGCAGAAATTGCGAATATTCAAAAAGAAATGCAAAAGAAAGACAAGATGCAGCAGTATCGTAGTCAATCTTTAGCACAAAACTTATTGAATGTTATTGATAATCTAGAAAGAGCGATTGCCTCACCTAGTGAATCAGAAGAAGCGAAAAATCTTAAAAAGGGATTGAAATGGTATATGAAGGTTTCTTATATGCCTTAAAAAGAAGAAGGTATTGAAGAAATTGAAGCATTAAATCAACCATTCGACCCAAATAAACATCACGCTGTTCAAGCGATTCCAGCTGAAGAAGGACAAGAAAGTGATGTTGTTGTTCAAGTATTTCAAAAAGGCTATATGTTGAAAGATCGTGTTTTAAGACCAGCGATGGTTATCGTCTCTCAATAAGCCAATTAAAAATTTAAAAATTAAAATTATAGGAGTGTATGAATTATGAGTAAAATTATTGGTATTGACTTAGGAACTACAAACTCAGCAGTTGCTGTATTAGAAGGAAATGAATCTAAAATTATTCCAAACCCAGAAGGAAACCGTACAACACCATCTGTTGTAGCCTTCAAAAAAATGGTGAAATTCAAGTAGGTGAAGTTGCAAAACGTCAAGCTGTAACAAACTTAAATACAATTTCATCTATTAAACGTCATATGGGTGACGCATCATATAAAGTTGAAATCGAAGGCAAACAATATACACCACAAGAAATTTCAGCTATGATCTTACAATACTTAAAAAGGTTATGCTGAAGAATATTTAGGTGAAAAAGTTGAAAAAGCAGTTATTACTGTACCAGCTTACTTCAATGACGCTCAACGTCAAGCAACTAAAGATGCAGGACGTATCGCAGGTTTAGAAGTAGAACGTATCGTTAACGAACCAACTGCTGCAGCTTTTAGCATATGGTTTAGATAAAGTAGACCACGAAGAAAAAAATCTTAGTATTCGACTTAGGGTGGTGGTACATTCGACGTATCTATCTTAGAATTAGGAGACGGCGTATTCGATGTATTATCAACAGCGAGGAGACAACCACTTAGGTGGAGACGACTTCGATAACAAAATTATTGAATTCTTAGTTGCTGAATTTAAACGTGACAACGGAATTGATTTATCACAAGATAAAATGGCAATGCAACGTTTGAAAGATGCTGCTGAAAAAGCTAAAAAGATTTATCAGGTGTAACTTCAACACAAATCAGCTTACCATTCATCACTGCAGGTGAAGCTGGACCATTACACTTAGAAGTAACATTAACTCAGTGCTAAATTTGATCAATTAACATTAGATTTAGTTGAACGTACAAAAGAACCAGTACGTCGTGCATTAAGCGATGCAGGATTATCAGCAAGCGAAATCGACCAAGTAATCTTAGTTGGTGGATCAACTCGTATTCCAGCAGTTGTAGAAGCTGTTCGTAAAGAAACTGGTAAAGAACCAAACAAATCAGTAAACCCTGACGAAGTAGTAGCAATGGGTGCTGCAATCCAAGGTGGAGTTATCTCAGGTGATGTGAAAGATATCGTATTATTAGACGTAACACCATTATCACTTGGTATTGAAACAATGGGTGGTGTGTTCACTAAATTAATCGATCGTAACACTACAATCCCAACAAGCAAATCACAAGTATTCTCAACTGCAGCAGATAATCAACCAGCAGTAGATGTTCACGTATTACAAGGGAACGTCCAATGGCAGCAGACAACAAAACTTTAGGTCGCTTCCAATTAACAGATATCCCAGCTGCACCTCGTGGTGTGCCTCAAATTGAAGTAACATTCGATATCGATAAAAACGGTATTGTAAATGTTCGTGCAAAAGACTTAGGTACTGGTAAAGAACAAACAATCACGATTAAATCTTCATCAGGTTTATCAGACGAAGAAATCGAACGCATGGTAAAAGATGCTGAAGCGAATGCTGAAGCAGATAAAAAACGTAAAGAAGAAGTAGATTTACGTAATGAAGTAGATCAATTAATCTTCACTGTTGATAAAACATTGAAAGACTTAGAAGGCAAAAGTAGATGCTGAAGATGTTAAAAAAAGCTGAAACAGCTCGTGATGAATTAAAAGCAGCTGTAGAAGCAAATGATTTTAGAAGCAATGAAAGCTAAACGTGACGCTTTTAAATGAAGTTGTTCAAAAACTTATCTGTAAAATTATATGAACAAGCAGCAGCAGCTAGCCAAGCAGCTCAAGGAGCAGCAGGAGCTGAACAAGCAAGCTCTCAACCACAAGATGGCGTAGTAGATGCTGACTTCGAAGAAGTAAAAGACTAATATAGAGTAAGTAAGAGTGGGAGAACTTCTTCCACTCGCTCTTTTGTAGAATGATATGATAAGGAGGGATAATGGTGGCAAAACGTGATTTATATGAAGTACTCGGAGTCTCCAAAGATGCCTCCGATGCAGATATTAAACGAGCTTATCGTAAATTATCCAAACAATACCATCCAGATATTAATAAAGAAGCTGGAGCAGAAGAAAAATTTAAAGAAATAGCAGAAGCTTATGAAATTTTTAAGCGATAGTCAAAAACGTGCGGCGTATGATCAGTATGGTCATGCTTCATACGATCCAAACTCAGGATTTTTCTGGTGGCGGTTTTTGGTGGCTTTTGGTGACTTTGGAGGACAAGGATTCTCTGGAAGTTATACAGGTGGATTCGAAGATATTTTTCGATTCTTTCTTTGGTGGCGGCGGAGACTCGTCGTGGAAATCGTGCCAATATGCCACGCCAAGGGGCAGATTTACAATATGTCATGGACTTAACATTTGAAGAAGCGATTTTTGGTAAAGAAGAAGTGATTCATTACCATCGTAATGCAGAATGTGAAACTTGCCATGGTTCTGGTGCAAAACCTGGTACAGAGCCTGTAACCTGTTCTAAAATGTCATGGCGCAGGTGTAATCAATGTTGAAAGAGCCACACCATTTGGTAGAATGATGTCTCAAACAACATGTGATGTCTGTGGTGGTACTGGTCAAGAAATCAAAGAAAAAAATGTGAAACTTGTCATGGTCACAAACATGTAGAAGAAACGCATAAAGTGAAAGTGAAAGTCCCTGCCGGTGTTGAAAAATGGAAACCAAATGCCATTACGTGGACAAGGGGAAGCTGGAGTAAATGGCGGCCCTTATGGTGACTTATATGTGATTTTCCGTGTTGGTAAGAGCGATACATTTGAACGTGAAGGAGCAGATATTTTCTATGAACTTCCAATCAACTTTGCTCAAGCTGCATTAGGAGATGAAGTAGATGTTCCAACGGTTCACGGCAAAGTGAAATTAAAAGTTCCTGCGGGAACTCAATCTGGTACAGTTCTTCGTTTAAGAGGAAAAGGTGCACCTAGACTTCGTGGTGGCGGAATGGGTGATCAACATGTTACAGTACGTGTTGTAACTCCTAAGCATTTAACGGATAAACAACGTGAGGCGATGCAGATTTTTCGCTAAAGAAGCGGGTACTCATGTTGAGAGTGAAGGCAATTTCTTCGATAAAATGAAGGATGCATTTAAGGACAGTTTTAAATAATTACAAAAATATTCGAATGACTTCCTGTCATTGTAGTATTAGGACGGCAGCAGACCTACGGTCTCATGCCTAAACTTTGAGCCTAAGGTCTCAAAGTTTCCTGTAATATAAGCTTTTTGGCTTATATTACTCATACTACTATAGGAAGTCTTCTTTTTACGTGACCTGATGTGAGTCCGTATATGATGTGAATGACTTCCTGTTATAGTAGTATTTGGATGGCAGCAGCATTGTGGAACAGAGTCTTATGTTTGAGTATACTACTATAGGGAGTCTTTTTATTTTTGGATAACTTTTTCACAAAGTTATTGTATTTCTCTAAATAATCCATATAATTACAATTAGAAGGTGTGTAGCGTTTTCAAATTTTTATTTTTAAGAATTATGAAACAAGAAGATGATTAGGGGGAGTTAACAATGAAATGGTGTAAAAAAATTTAAAATTTATTTTATTAGCATTACTTGTCTGTTCTGTTGCTCTGTTATCAAGTTGTTCAAAAGAAAGAAAAATATTCTATAAATCCTTATACGAACCTAACAGTTGACTCTGAAAATGATGAGAGCGATGAATTGTTATTTGAACGAGAAGGTGAAATAGATTCAACTTATCTAGAAAAGAGCTAAGCAAGTATTTTTAGTAGACTATCCAAAAGAAGAAAAGGAACAATTAGTGGATAAGGCGATAACAATTCGTGAACCGTATACTCTTTTTAATAATAATGAGATCGCTTCTTATCACTTTACGGTTTATGTAGATGATGAACCGTATGCTTATATTGGTTTAAGAAAAGTTGATAAAGATAAGTTTGCTACCTCATTTATGCAAGCGAAATATCTACCTGAGAGATTTCCGATGAAACATGGATGTTATCGTTTTACAGCGATTGATAATGGAATGTATATTGAATCTGTGAAGTATGATTCTACAAAAGGAATATGGAATTTGAATCATGTTGTTTTATACTTTTGATCCAACAGAATTGTAATAGTTTACGAATGACTCCTAACATAGTAGTATTTGGACGGCAGCAGCCTCGTGGAACGAGTCTCATGCCTCAAGCATGCTACTATAGGAAGTCTTCTTTTTGCATAAATTTTCTTTTTCATTGATTTTCTGAAATTATTCTGAAGTTGTTACTCTACAATACATTTATAAAAGAGTACGAGGAGTGATTTTTATGGAAAATAGTATTGAAATTAGAATTTATGTAAAGTATATGGAAATACGTCTATATTGGACGATATCAATTTTGTGGCAAAAGAAGGGAGAGTTACTGCATTTTTAGGGTCCGAGATGGAGCAGGAAAAAAGTTCTACCTTACGAATATTATTAGGATTAGATCAAGCCACTTCTGGTAGAGCAACCATTGCAGGGAAAAACTATAAGGATATCCGACAACCATTATTTGTTGTCGGAGCAACTTTGATGGATTAGGTTCACCAAGTGATCGAACGGTTTATCAACATTTAAGAATCGTAGCTGCCAGCAATGGAATTGAGAAAAGTAGAATTAGCGAAGTACTAACAATAACGGATATTGCCCACAAAAAGAATGAATCCATTGGACATTTATCTCTTGGTGAAACACAAAGGGTTAGTCTTGCTACAGCATTACTTGGAAATCCACAATTTTTAATATTGGATGAACCAACAAATGGGTTAGATCCTAGCGGTATTCGTTGGCTAAGAAATTTTTAAAGGAACAATCTGAAGCAGGAAAGACGATCTTATTATCCTCACATATATTGTCAGAAGTTGAAGCAGTGACAGATGATGTAGTGTTCATTCATAAAGGGAAAATTATTGCGAATGGTGAATTAAAAACATCATGAAGAATGCTGCAACTTTAGAAGAAGTCTTTTCAACTTGATTCAAGAAGGAGGAAAAGAAGATGAAGTTATTTTTATAGTGAATTATTAAAGATTAGCTATTCAAAACTTTTCAAGATTGTTTTGTTATTAATCTTTATTGTTCAACCATTTTTCGCTTATCTCGGAACAAAGGCTGTCTTAGAGTTTGGTTTACAAGCAACTCCCGAGAATACACCTATATTAGCAGAAGCAATACCTCCAATTGAATATTTAGGATTTGATGCAATTATACTGAGGGCTGATGCCGATGATTATTTTGGGAGCTGTTTATGGTGGAAGTGAGTTTAAAACCATCAATTGCGAACAACTTTACTAGCCAATAGTGATAAGAAGAGTTTATACTTTTTTTAAATTGATGACATTAACACTTTTATCACTTGTCCTTTCATTTCTATCGATTATAGTCACGATTGAAGTGACTCATGTTACATTAGGAATTTAGGACTAAGTGTTTTATTAAGTTTAAAAGTTTGGTACTTTTATTTTATTTGCGACACTAGCATGGACAAAGTCTTACGGTTTTATCTTACTTTATAGCTTTTTTTGTTTTCGCACTGCCATTGTTCCTTTATTATTTTTAATTCCTCAAGTTTATAATGTTGGGGAGTTTCTCTCTACTCATTTTTCAATGGGAAAGATTCTTCCAGTTGCACTTGGAAATCATTTAATTGCATCATCGGATACTAGATTTTCAACTCATCCAATTTTGACTCTCACTTTATTATGTATTTGAGTGTTCATTTTTGGAGTAATAGTATATTTTCAATTTTGAAAAAGTGATGTAGGGAGGAAATATTAATGCTACGAAATCGGATAAAAAGTGAATTTTTCAAAATGATCTATCATAAAGGATTATTACTTACTTTAGTATTTTCTATTTTATTTCTATTAACAATGTTACTGGCATTAAATCCATCTGCTTCAATAATTAATGGAGATTTTTATACTGACACAGTTTTTTACAAAGTATTTATTTAGTTCAAACGATTTTTGCAGTTTTTTTCTGCGTTTTGGGGAAGAGAGTTTCTAAAAAGTACGTTAAGAACTAGTTTATTAGCAAATCCTAATCGTTTGAAATTCTTTTTGTATGAAGTCAGTTGTAACTTTGTTCTTTATTTTATGTTGTTTATGTATAGCTATTGGAATAGGGATTGGTTTAGTAGCATTCTATTTTAAATTTCAATTGAATCTTGAATTTGTTCGTCAGCTATTGTTGAAACTTATTCCACCTATGTTAGCAACGATTCAAATTAGTATGATTACATTATGCCCTAACAATACTCATGGAATCGATGGTATCTTCTTTAACAATTGTATTATCCATGTTGTTAGGACTAGGGCAGCTATTATTACAATATTCTTCTAGGATGAATGTACTCCCTGTATTAGCTACTATGAATAGTTTTTCAATTGAACCAATTTCTATTTATCCAAACGTTACAGAAGGGATTTTTCATTCAATCATTATGGACAATTGTTTTTATCGGATTAGCCTATTACCATTTGCATCGAAAGAGTGTAAAATGAAAGCAAAATTAGTCTAAGATAGGAGTGTTGGGGTATGTCGTATAAAAATACTAGTAATTGATGATGACGAAAGTGTACTAAGATTAATCAAAAAAATATATTATTGTTAAATGATTATGATGTTACTACTAGGAATGGTATTGAAGATGTAAATATCTGTGACTTTTGTTGACTTTGATTTAATATTACTAGATATTATGATGCCACTAGATGGAATAACGATTTGTAATGAAATTAGAGAACAGATTAAAGCTCCAATTATTTTTATCACAGCTAAAGATATGGAGGAAGATTTAATTAATGGATTATTAGCGGAGCAGATGACTATATTACTAAACCCTTCTCAGTAAATGAGTTTTTTTAGCAAGAATTAAAATGCATCTTAGACGTGAAGAACGAAATAGACAAACGGTCAAACGATTAGAATTTGGTTCGATTTCAATTGATATGAATTTAAAAACAATTTTTGTTGAGGAAAATGAAATCAAACTAACTAACCGTGAATTTATGATAATACAGTTATTAGCTAGTCAAACATCCAGAATATTTACAATTGAAGAAATCTATCAAGTAGTATATCCTAACAGTTCTAATACTCAATTTCGTTCTATTTCTGAATATATGTATCAAATACGTTCAAAATTCAAACCGTATCATTTAAATCCGATAGAAACAATGAGAGGAGGCGGGTATAAATGGAAAATAAAATAAGCTTTTAAACAACTTGTTCAAAAAGACTTGTCTTAAAATTATAGTGGAGTTTTTGATTGCTATTTTAGTGTTATACCTGCTTCCATTATTGTCTCATTTCTATTAAAGTGCCAGGTGAAGAAACAGCTTATCCTGTATTTTTTTGAATATTTTTTTCTTGGATTTATATCTGTATTGCTTTATTAGTGATTGTTAGTTTGAATATACGACAATTACTATTAAAAATTCATAAAGAGATGAACATCGTTTACCATCAATCCATGTGGCTAGAATCTACAGATTTAACAGAATCATTAACAATTAGAGAATTTCTTGAGACAAATCAAAAGATTAATCAAATGCAACATCAAATTGAAGGAATGCTTGAAAAATGAACGCAAACAAAAGGAAGCATTAGCTTTTTAAAGTGTCAGCAGCTTCCCACGATTTAAAAACACCATTAACAGTCATTCAAGGAAATTCTGAACTCTTATCTCAATCAGCTATTGAAGGAAAATATCTTCCCTATATTCAAGATATTCATATAGCAAGCAATCGTATAATTGAATATATAAATCGATTACTCTTGTATTCGAAAACTTACTATGAGAATGAAAATGAATGGAAAGAGTATTCCTTAGAAGATGTGATTGAATCTATTGATCAAGAAATCCATTATTTTGCTAAAAGACAAAAGTATTGTTACATTCCAATATGATGAACAGATAGATAAAAATACTACAGTATATCTTCATTTGAATTATGTATTAAGAGCAGTAATGAATATGATGCAAAATGCACTGGAATATAGTCAGGCAGATAAAAATCAATCAAAAGTGTATTTACAATACACTCATCAGCAATTACTGATAAGCGTTTGGAATAATGGTGCACATTTAACTGAAGAAACATTACAACATGCAGATTCATTATTTTTACCGAAATGATAAAAATCGCAATCTGAATGATGCACATTTTGGAATAGGACTAGCATTTGTTAAAAGGGTGTCAGAATTACATAGTGGCATATTAGAACTAAAAATGAAAATGATGGAGTGAAAGTAACGATTAGTGTTTATACAGGATTGAGTAAAAAGTAGTAAGGTGAATTTTTGTGTTCGTTTAAAGTTATTTTTCACAAATATATTGTATTTCCCTAAAATTTCCATATAATTGTAATTAGAAGGAGGATAGCGTTTTCAAAGTTTGTTTTAAGAATTACTTATCAAGAGAATGATTAGGGGGAGTTAAGAATGAAATGGTGTAAAAATGTAAAAATTTATTTTATTAGTATTACTTGTTTGTTCGGTTACTCTTTTATCGAGTTGCTCAAAAACAAGGAAAAATATTCTCCAAATCCTAGTTTGAATATAACAGTAGATTCCGAAAATGACGAAAGCGATGAATTACTATTCGAACTGAAAGAGCCATTCGATATTTCTTATGTAGAACAAGCAAAACGAGATTTTTTTATTTTATTATAATGAACAAGAAAAAGAATTACAGGGAAAGACTGTAACAATTCGAGAACCATACAACATCTATAATACTCAATCTGACAATCCGGGATTTCATTTTGTAGTGTTTGCCGACCAAGAACCTTATGCTTATATTGGTGTTTCAAAAATATCCTGATGGTAAATTTTATGGTTCATATGTAAAAAGCTGCAGATTCCCCTAAATGGTTAACAATGAAAAAAAGGGTGTTATCGATACACTCTTATCAAGAATGGAACAAGAATTGAATCTGTTAAATATAATTCATCGAAGAATTACGGAAATATAAATTCAATTCTTTATACCTTTACTCAAAAAGAATTAGAATGATAATTGCCTCATCTAATTAGATAATAGAACAATTATATTGTAAGAGTTTTAATATTTTATTTAAACAACATCAAAAAAAGAAAGTAGATCTATTATTTACATTCCAAACAAAAAGAGATATCTGAGGGTATCTCTTTTTATATCGCTATTATATGGTATACTATGAATAGTATGTTTACAGAATGGAGTGATAAAACGATGGATATGTCCAAAGTCATTGAACAAATGGTTGAATCGAAAGATGTCAAAAAGAATTAGGGAATTGTTCAACCAGAATTATCCAATCGATATTGCTCTAGGATTGGAAGAAGTGACCGATGAAGTGCTTAAAAACTTCATGTATACTATCTCCAATACACGACTAGCTTCTATTTTTGGAAGTCAGTGACCCTGAACTTCAAATTCGAATGTTAGAAAAATTACCTTTCCGACGTGTAGGATTATTATTCCAACAAATGTCCAATGACGATGTCGTGGATATTTTAGGAAATCTGCCAATTGGAATTCGTAAAAAAATATTTGAATATGATGAAGGGTACTTTTCAAGATGAAATTCAAACGATGTTAAAATATCCTCAAGATTCTGCCGGGGGATTATGACGACAGAATTTATTTCCGTGAAGGAACATTTAACCGTTGAAGAAACATTAACGAAGTTAAGAGAAATTTCTCCAAATACAGAAGTCATTCATACGATTTTTGTCACAACATTCCAAAATCAATTAATTGGTTGGATTGATATTCGTGACTTATTTACGAATGAATTAGATGTCAGTTTACATGATTTAATGCATACCAATATTATTTCAGTTGTTCCTGAAGAAGACCAAGAGGAAGTAGCTCGTCTATCTTCAAAATATGACTTATCAGTTGTACCCGTAGTTAGTACAAAGGGCGTTTTTAATTGGGATTATTACAATCGATGATATCGTCCACGTTCTTCAAGAAGAGCATCATGAAGATATGCTTTTAATTAGCGGGGTAGAAGGGTCTGAAAAGAATTGGTGGTCCATTTATGGAATCCATTAAGAAACGGACACCTTGGTTATTAATTAATTTAATTACAGCCTTTATGGCTTCAGCTGTTGTTGGGATGTTCCAATCAACGATTGAACAAGTCGTTGTTCTTTGCGGTTGCCATGCCAATTATTACAGGGATGGGAGGAAACTCAGCTTTCTCAAACTCTAGCTCTAGCAATTCAAGAAATTGCACTAGGACAATTATCATTGGAAAAAAAGACAAAAAGTATGTTTGGAATGAAATTGTTTTAGGCTGTATGAATGGACTTATTACCGGAGTTGTAGCTGCTATTGCGCTATATATTCCTTTATCAAAACTTTTATTTATCGATTATTGTAGTTTTAGCGATGGCTATGAATTTAATGGTGGGAGCAATTTTTGGATTCTTTGTACCTTTAGTATTAAAAAGCAATGAAATTAGACCCAGCCATTTCATCGACCATCTTTGTAACAACGGCAACAGACGTTCTAGGATTTTTTTCTTTTTCCTAGGAATTGCACAAGTCTTTTTACCGTTATTAATTTAGACATGAAGGAGATTATGAATGAATTTAGAAGAAATGAGAAAAACGACAAGAGCGCATCAGAAACTTCTCGATTATTGCGCATATTGACCATGGAAAGTCAACTTTAGCAGACCGTATTTTTACAAGCAACAGATACTGTAGCAGACCGTGAAATGCAAGATCAATTATTAGACTCTATGGACTTAGAACGTGAACGTGGAATTACAATTAAATTAAATGCGGTGGAATTAACGTATGATGCTAATGATGGAACAGAGTACATTTTCCACTTAATTGATACTCCTGGGCACGTGGACTTTACGTACGAAGTGAGCCGTAGCTTGGCAGCCTGTGAAGGAGCAATTCTTGTAGTAGATGCTGCGCAAGGGATTGAAGCTCAAACATTAGCGAATGTGTATTTAGCCATTGATAATGACTTGGAAATTGTTCCAGTTATTAATAAAATTGATTTACCTGCTGCAGATCCTGAACGTGTTCGTACAGAAATTGAAGACGTTATTGGAATTGATGCTAGTGAAGCGGTTCTAGCAAGTGCTAAAGTGGGGATTGGGATTCCAGAAATTTTTAGAACAAATCGTACAAAAATTCCTGCACCGACTGGTGATTTAGAAGCTCCTCTACAAGCATTAATTTTCGACTCAGTTTATGATGCTTATCGTGGGGTAGTGTTAAATGTTCGTATTCAAAACGGAATTGTAAAACCTGGTGACAAGATTCAATTAATGAGTAATGGAAAAACATTTGATGTTGTAGATGTTGGTATTTTCTCTCTAAACCAATTAGTCGTGATTACTTAATGGTTGGGGATGTAGGGTATATTACTGCTTTCTATTAAAACAATCCAAGATACTCGTGTAGGGGATACTGTTACATTAGCGAACAATCCAGCAAGCGAACCTTTATCAGGTTACCGCAAAATGAATCCAATGGTTTATTGTGGTTTGTATCCAATTGATTCTTCTAAATATAATGATTTACGTGATGCATTAGAAAAATTACAATTAAATGATGCAGCGTTGCAATTGAAGCAGAAACATCTCAAGCGTTAGGCTTTGGTTTCCGTTGTGGATTTTTTTAGGATTGCTTCATATGGACGTTATTCAGGAAACGTTTAGAACGTGAATTTGATTTAGACTTACATTACAACAGCTCCATCGGTAATTTACCATGTTCAAAAAGACAGATGGAACAGAAGTAGTAGTTTTCTAACCCCTGCTGAAAATGCCAGATCAATCAAGTGTTCAATCCATTCAAGAACCTTATGTAAAAGCTTCTATTATGGTACCGAATGAGTATGTAGGAAGTGTAATGGATATTTGCCAACGTAAACGTGGAACTTTTTGTCACAATGGATTACTTAGATGAATATCGTGTCAATGTGATTTACGAAATGCCTCTATCTGAAATTATTTTTTTGATTTCTTTGATTCATTGAAATCAAGTACAAAAAGGATATGCATCATTAGATTATGATTTAATCGGCTATCGTGAAAGCAAACTAGTGAAGATGGATATTATGTTAAATGGTGAAGTAGTCGATGCCCTAAGTATTATCGTTCATAAAGATTTTTTGCTTATAATCGTGGTAAAGCTATTACTGAGAAATTAAGAACACTAATTCCACGTCAACAATTTGAAGTACCAATTCAAGCAGCAATTGGAAATAAAATTTTATCTCGTACAAACATTAAAGCATTACGTAAAAACGTATTGGCGAAATGTTATGGAGGGGACGTTTCTCGTAAACGTAAGTTGTTAGAGAAACAAAAAGAAGGTAAGAAACGTATGAAACAAGTGGGATCTGTTGAAGTACCACAAGAAGCATTCATGTCAGTACTTAACCTTAACGAAGCAGAAAAAAATAGTATTTTTAAATGACTTTTTTTACTGTAGTAAAAGGACGCAAGCAGCCAGCTAAAGTTGTCTCATTGCTAAAAACTTGAGCCTAAGGTCTCGAAAAGTTTTCCTGTAATATAAGCCTCGAAAGGCTTATATTACTGATACTACGGTAAAAAGTTATTTGTGTTTTTGCCATTCTTTTATGAATTGGCGTATAGATGACTTCTTTTACTCGTGCTACAGTGGAAAGTTTTTGTGTTTTCATTCATTAATGAAATTTCGTTATCAGCTTCGCTAAAGCGAATTTCATTGCTAAAACTATGGTAAAAAGTCATTTTGTATTATATTCTAACAAGATTGATTATTTGAAAAATTAATAATAGTAAAAACACTTTCTAGTGAATAGTATGAAATTGTTATGTTATAATGAAATAAATAAGGTTTTGATTTAAAGCTTTTTCTGGATAGAGAAAGGTAGGAAGGAGGAAGTATGGGAGAAAAAGGGAAAAGTATTGATGGCTTGATGAGACATATTAGAAATAATCATAACGTTTTAATAAATGGTAGTAAGCATAAAAGAACACTAAGAAATATCGGTTATTTTCATGGATATAAAAGCTTATAAATTTGTTTATAAAAAGAATACTCCGTTAAGTTTTACTACATTTGATGAAATTAAGAGAACCTATAATTTTGATAATACTTTAAAGTCGTTATTATATTCAGAAGTAATGAAAATTGAAACTGCTATTTCTAATTATATCCTTGAAGTTTTAGTTACAGATTCAGCAATAGATATGGATTCAATATTTAAAGAGAAACTTAATCATTTTGATGATTTTTTTCTAAAAATTCTGTAGAATATAAGAAGGAAAATGGCAAAATTTTTTTAAATCTTCGTCGTAATTTAGAAGGTACGATAGCAAATAATTATACTAAAAGTTCTATTATTCAACATTATGTACATCAAAAATAAACCAATACCTATTTGGGCTATTTTTTTGAACATACGACAATGGGGGATTTAGGGAGTATAATTGAGAGATTGAATAATAATACTAGATTAAAAATTCAACAAGATATAGGCTGTTCGGATACTAGTTTGGATACAAAAGTGGAATTGCTATCAAAAGCATATCTTTATTTTAAAAAGATTTGCGTAACGCAATTGCTCATAATAATGTCGTTTTTGATTGTCGATTCAATACTTTTAAAATTAAAAAAATATGGTAATTACACATCTAGAAAAACATACTAAAGTGAAAAATATTAATTTTACTACAATTACTGATTATATTATACTCATTGCGTACTATCTGAAAAATACTTAGATTTTTCAAAAAAAGAAATAAAGAACTTTATTAGTCGTTATAAAAAAATAATTAAAGATTATTCCCAATCGATTAAAAGATCCTCACAATGTTCATTTAATTCTTGGAGTTGATAGTTTGTCTAAAATTAATCAATTGTTAAATAATTTGTAAAAGATTAATAGTTTTACTTGTAAATATAGTTTTTGTTAATATAAATACACTAATAGCGATAAAGTTTTTCGAACTTATCTAAAACACCGGACTTAAAAACACCGGTGTTTTTTTATTGCTTAAAAATTGAACACCTATTTAAAAATATTTTTAAATAACTCTTGCATTTTAGTTACAGGAGGAGTATTATCTATTTAAAGAAAATTTTTAAATAGAAAGAGATGAGTATATGTCAGTTAATGATATTTTTGTCAGCATTATCGGATGAAAAACCGTCGTAAGATTTTAGAAATTTTACGACAGGGACGAACGAATACTGGGGACTTAGCACAGAACTTACAAATCACCCCGCAAGCATTGTCGTATCATTTGAAAAAAAGTTAAAACAGGCGGATTTAATTTATGAAACAAAGGAAAAAGAACTTCATTTATTATGAATTAAATTTAACCGTTTTAGAAGAGGCAATTGTTTGGATGAATTCAATTATTGGAGGAAATTAATATGTTAGTAGAACAAAGAAAGATTTATTTATTAGATGTCATTTTGACGTTTTTTTACCTATTTCACTTGCTTTTATGCGTTGTTTGGTATGCACCTGAGACTATCGTATCTCGTTTTGACTTAGAAGGAAAATGTTGTTGCAACAGCTTCCCGTTGGACGATTTTAATCTTACCAATCTTCATTTTTATTATTATCTGGCTTGATCAAATGGATTGATTGTAAAGGATTGGTCGGAAGTCAAAAACAAGGAAATTAGCCGTTATATTTTTAGAGTTACATTACTATTGTTTAACGCTATCGCCTTTTTCCAATTTTTTTCTTAATTTTTAACGGGGTATAGTATGGTATCACAAATGGGACGTTTGATGGCATTTCTAATTGGAGTGTTTATGATATTCATTGGAAATGTTAGTCCTAAAATTAAAGAAACGAATAAGCACTTTGGTTTCCGTGTGCCATGGATTATGAACAATGATGAAGCATTTCGTAAAAACACAACGATTCTTCGGATTTGCGAGTACGATTTCTGGTGTAATCTTTATTGTAATTTCGTTATTTGTATTGAATCAATTAGTAATGATTCTTGTGAGTATCGTTTTAGTGCTAACAATCGGCATTACTGCAGTGTATTCATATAAAACTAGCAAATAAATGATGAATGACTTTTTCTCTGTTCTAGCATTTAGACTTTGGTCAGTTTGTGCTATAGGGAAAAGTCATTTTATTTTTGAATATCCATGAAAAATGTAATGCTAGACTTGTTCTTTTTCTATTGCAATATCTACTTGTTTTTTTGAATGATTTGATCATAGTCTTGACTCATTTTTTTCATACAAAAGCTTTATCATAATTTTCAATCGCATGATTCCATTTGAGTAATTCTGGAATTTCTTCATCTTGTAAGTTTGGATGCTCTTGAAGTAATAAGTTCAAAAAGGATAAAAAAACTTGTTTAATTAGGTCAGAATAATATTCATTTTTCTAAAAGCATTGAACTCCTCATAAGAGATATCTGTTTGTTGAGAAAGACACATCATTGGTAAATTATCTTCGTTTAATATTACAATTTCTTTTCCCACTAAACGTATCACGATGATAGGCAAATAGAATCATTTTTCAATAATAATTGTGGGTCGTGATTCAATATAGAATGTGATTCGAAACAATAATTGACTCTGGTATAGAGCTTACAAACAGATGTATGAAATAGGCAATATGATTTTTTTCGGAAGCGTATAATTATGTTTTTAAATCAGAAGAGGCGAATGGTATATTCATAAATATCATCCTTTACTAAAGTTTTTATAACTTCATTATATCAGAGAAAAAAATAAATCTGTTTATTGTTTTGACAACTGCTTCTTTAAGTTTTTAGGCATTATTCTTCAATACTACGGAGAAAAGTCTTTTTTTCTTATTGAAATAAGTAGTATACTATCTTTGAAAACGATAACATTTTTGAGAGTAGGAGATAATGATGAGAAAAGAGCAAAAAGATATTATTGGGAATTTCCATTTTTAGTAGGTGTCATCTGTATTGAATTAAGTATGTATGTTATTCCTTTTATTGAAGAAGTTAAGAATTTTGAAATCCCTATGTTTGTTGTAGGTGTTATTCTTTGCATCATCTCCGTTATTTTCGGAATTAGAAATCAAAAAGTTAAGGAGGGTAGAATGATTGTGTCACGTTCATATATTTAACAGTAATTGGGGGAATCTTTATGTTAGGAAAAATGTAGAGTCGTAAGTATTGTATTGTTAAGTATTTGTTTAGCTTCTTGTGGTCAGCAAAATAATACACAAGAAACAACGGTTCAAGAAAGTATTACTACAGTGGAACAAAGTAAATCCACTAATTTTTCAATTAGGAAAGGGAAGTAATCAGTTTAATACTGTTTCATTTAATGAAACGTTTAAGGACAAGAGTGTAGTCGCTCAATATGCTGACGAGTATCCAGACTTTATTCCGCAAGTGTTGTCAGAGGATGGAAAAATTATACGGAAGTGTGGATCATGTTGGAATTTTTAGAAATTGATTTAAAAACAAATCAGCATCAGTTAGTTCATGAAGTGAGCGATGCAACAGTTTCCCAGCAATGGGTTCGAGCAGTCGATAAGAATTGGGTATTTTTTTGAAGAATTTAATGACTCAAAAGAAACTGCAAATTTCTACTTATTGAATCTTGCAACAGGTGAAGTTACAACCGTTAAAGCGGATGAAAAGATGCCAATGATTCATCAGATTACAGCATTCTTTACCGAAGATGCACAGTTAGTATTTAATATTGTGAAGGATAGTAAAAAAAGATACTTTTTCAAATACTCTTCATCTATTGGAACCAACAACGATGAAAGAGCAAGTCATTGATCAAAAACACATTTTCACCGATTCTTTTTCGATGGAAAGCTCTATTATATTCGCTATGATGCAACAGATAACCATTCAGAAGTTGTTCAATATGATAGGAAGACCGGGGATAAGCAAGTGACATTGACGCATCAAAGTGCAACAGAACATTTGAATCAATTATTGACTGATAAACACGAATTATATGTTTCACTAGGAACAGACTTGAAGAGTGGAACTTTTACCATGTTAATCAAGGAGAGAAGAAATATGATTGGGTATATGGATATGCAAGCGCAGGATTTATTCAACGAAATCACCTTGGATTCATGAGTTATTCAGCAACTGATACTGAATCAGGACGTTACAAAAACACCTTATCGTTTGATTGACTTACAGTATCATAATGAATATGACTATGATGGAAGCATGGTATTTCTATCTGAAAAAGGAATGGCATGGATAGCCTTCAAGAAAGATACAAAGGAAATTCCAAAAGGAGAAACATTCCGAAACGAAAAACTCAGAAATTCATTATGTTGAATTTGAATGAGAATGAATAGTAATCTAATGACAACAAGCTTCTAGTATGTGCTAGGGGCTTGTTTGCACTATAAAGTTCTTTAAGAAAAATTATTAGTATGGATTCTTGACTTTTTGTTCTTAACAAGATTATATTTTTAAGCACAAAAAGGCGATAATAAAGAAATATTCATTGAAAAAAATAAGGAGGTAAGTAGTTATGAATATCACATTTTGTGTCTACAGTTTAATGTTATGTATGTTAGCATTTTTTTAGCTTATAAAAATGAGTTAGGAATATCTATTCCTTCAATTCTACTAGTAGTATTATTAACATTCTTCGCAGGATTCATCTCTTTTATACGAATATCATTATTAAAGTAGTAATTTCCTGTTTGTTGTTATTGATTTCGTTCATGTTTTATGTGGATAGAAGGGAAAGTCTTAAGAAAGTACATATGTCGCATCATATTATTAGATTGCTGCTTCACTTAGTTTTTAATATTTAATTTATGGATAGTTTAGATTGAAAGAAAAGAGGAAAAATAAATGTATCATACTAATGATATAGGAAGTAATTGGAAAGACGTTTTTAAAAAGAACTTTTCACACATGAAGAAATTCGTAAAAGTGATGAAAGAGTTGCAAAAGATTAGTAAAAACAATTGAAGAACAAAAAGTAAGAACAGTAAGAGAAATTAGAATATAAACCACCATGGCATCTACCGCAAAGGCAGATGTCATTTTTTTCATTCGATGAAAATATCTTGAAAATAATTGTGAAAACACCTTGATTTTATCATTGAATATGCTATAATTCGAACAATATTTATTTTTGAGGTGTCGTATGTCTTATTTATTTGAGATATTACCAAGTTTATTGAATGGTGCAACTATGACGTTACAAGTGTTTGTACTTGTTTTATTATTTTCAATTCCTTTAGGAGTTGTGATTGCGTTTGTGTTGCAAGTCCATTGGAAGCTCCTCCATTATGTGATTCATATTTATATTTGGATTATGCGTGGGACGCCGTTATTGCTTCAGTTGATTTTCATTTATTATGTATTGCCAAGTGTGGGCATTCGTTTGATCGTCTTCCTGCTGCGATTATTGCGTTTACGTTGAATTATGCAGCGTATTTTTGCTGAAATTTTTCCGTGGGGGATTGATACGATTTCAAAAAGGTCAGTATGAAGCGGCTAAAGTGTTAAAATTCACCCCAATAGCAACAGTTCGTTATATAATTCTTCCTCAAGTGACTAAATTCGTGTTACCTAGTGTATTTAATGAGATTATGAGTTTAGTAAAAGATACATCATTAGTGTACGCATTAGGAATTTCCGATTTAATCTTAGCAAGTCGTACTGCTGCCAATCGTGATGCTAGTTTAGTACCGATGTTTTTTTAGCGGAGCAATTTACTTAATTTTAATTGGGGCTATTACGATTGCTGCAAAACGTGTCGAGAAGAAATTCAGTTATTACCGTTAGGAGGAGAACAATGTTAGAATTACGCAATATTAGTAAAGGTTTTGGCGATAAGAAAATTTTGTCAAACTTTAATGTAACCATTCGAGAAAAAGAAATACTAGCAATCGTTGGGCCTTCTGGTGGGGGAAAAACAACATTGCTTAGAATGTTAGCAGGATTAGAAACGATTGATTCCGGAGAAATTTATTATAATGGCAACTTAGTCCCATTAGATGAATTAGAAAAACGTCCTTTTATTAGGATTTGTCTTCCAAGATTTTCAATTATTTCCACATTTATCCGTATTAGACAACTTAACCTTGTCTCCAGTAAAAATGATGGGCATGACAAAAGATGAAGCAGAGGAGAAAGCTAGAAAAATTATTACTACGACTAGGATTAGCTGAACATGCAGATATCTCATCCATATTCCTTATCAGGAGGACAAAAACAACGGGTCGCACTCGCAAGAGCGATGATGATTGACCCAGAAATTATCGGCTATGACGAACCAACTTCAGCACTAGATCCAGCACTACGATTAGAAGTTGAAAAATTAATACTACAAAAACCGTGAATTAGGAATGACACAAATCGTTGTAACCCATGACTTGCAATTTGCAGAAAATATTGCTGACCAATTATTAAAAAGTGGAACCAAAATAGGAGGGAGTTTATGATTAAAAAAAGAAATTCTTACTATTTTTGCACCTGCAGTCTTAGCATCCTCTTCATGGCTTGTACGCAAAAAAAGCTAGTGACCCGAAACAAGATAATTGGGAAAAATATCAACAACAAAACAGCATTACAGTTGGATTCGATAATACATTTGTTCCAATGGGATACGAAGAGAAAAATGGACAATATGCAGGATTCGATATTGACCTTGCAAAACTCGTTTCTGAAAAAAATTAGGTATCCAAGTTCATTTTTCAACCGATTGATTGGGATATGAAGGAAACCGAATTACAAAATGGAACAATTGATGCCATCTGGAATGGCTATTCAGCAACCGATGAACGAAGAGAAAAAGTAGCATTTACTATTCCTTATATGCAAAAATACACAAGTCATTGTCAGTAAGAAAAACTAGTAATATTCGTTCTGTTGCTGATATGAAAGATAAAGTATTGGGCGCTCAAACAGGTTCATCTGGATATTTGGATTTTGAAGCACAACCGGAAATGTTGAAAAATCATGTGAAGAGTCATGATGCAGATCAATATCAAAGCTTTAACGAAGCACTCATTGATTTGAAAAACGACCGTATTGATGCATTATTAATCGACCGAGTTTATGCGAATTATTATCTTGCTTCAGAAGGCATCATAGATGACTACGAAATCTTTCCAGCAGGATTTGAAAGTGAATCCTTTGCGGTAGGCGTTCGTAAAAAGTGACAAAAACCTTACAAGAACAACTCAACCAAGCATTTGTAGCTTTATATCAAGAAGGAAAATTCCAAGAAATCAGTCAAAAAAATGGTTTGGAGAAAAATATCGCTACAACAGAAGTCAAAGGAGAAAAAAATAAGAAATTTAGAGGCATCTACTGAAAAAGTAGGTGTCTTTTTGCATCATTTATTGAAATTGAATAGTGAATCTGTTAACGTTAAGGTACTAACAAAGTTAAAGGATAATGATATGAAACAAAAAAACAACGAGCATCATAGAAGAACAATTACAACGACTAAACCGTTCCCCATTATTTGCGATTTCATTAAGTGGAAAGGAATTATCTCATTCCAACTTTTTGGGCATGGTTACTCGAACAAGAAGTAGAAGGAAAACATCCATTTATCGAAGTATTTATCCCTGATTTTTTTATCAAAAAGGATGTACATTCGTCTCAGTTGAACGAGAAAAAGAATCATGTGGATCTAACGATTACGTATAAAAAAATAAAGCCAATGAAATTAAAAGTACTCATTATAGAAAACAAAATTAAGTCCATTCCAACAAAAAGAACAATTGATGAGATATGAAGAGGAATTAGGAAAAACAAGGCATAGCGATCACTGGAATTTTTAACAGGATTATACGCTTCTTTAGATATCCAAGAGTTAGGAAAATGGTCATTTTTAAGTTATCAAGAAATAGCTAAAAAGAATCCAAAAATATCCAACAACTATACACAACAATGGATTTTGCAGACTATATCAAACAATATGCAGAAGACATCGAAGTACTGTATGATTTATTCCAAAGCAAAAATAGAGCAAAAATAAAGGCAAATACATTATTGGAGACAAAGACTTAGAAAAAAATCCGCTATTCAGATATCTATGTAAAACTAAAAGGGTCAGAATTCATGGAAGAAATCAATAAACGACTAACGTTCGAACCTTACAAAGATTGGGCAAAACCAGTCTGCGGATTCAGCTTCAACAACAAGAAACCAACCCTCAGTATCGTATTCTCTCAAAAGAATTGATGAAGATTCAACAAAAAGAAATTGGAATGATTGGCGTACAAATAGAAGGAGACCAATTCAGAATTTATGGAGGAGCTTCACAAGAAGGCAATTATCAAGAGAAAGTGGTAATTGAGAAATTATACGAATGTGATTACTTCAAGCGAAACTTCGCAGAAGAAATTGAAAAAAACAAAATCGAACTTCTAAAATGAGAAAAAAATTATTGTAAATATGGCAAAGTTGAATATAAGTATTACCATTGTTACCAACACTGGACAATAGAAGACTTTAGCTATGATGCTATTATTGATGAATTGATAAAGCAGATGAAAATAGCGGAAGAGAAGATAAAGAACGGCTTGACGTTTGGGGAGTAGGAAAACGGAGTGAGCCGTTTTTTTGTTTAGAAAAACAAAACTCCAATCTTAAAAGACTGGAGTTCAAAAATTCAAAAGAAACCAATAGCTTGTTTGTGACGCCAACACATGACGCTTACATAGATAATAGCACGAGAACAAGACTTACTGTTGGGAGTGTATAGTAGCATGTATTTATGAAAAAAATACAAATATTAATTGAAATTATTTCATAATGATATTATGATTACGGTAAGAAAGTTGGAGGTAGTCATATGGAGAGAATTGCTGAACCAATAATATATAATTTAGATTATACTGAAAAAAATGGATAATCAGTATGAGATTGTTGAACCAAATGATGAACGAGTAATTTTTTAAGTTTCCTACCGTTTATATTGTTCATCACAAAAAGGATTCTAAGTATACTGTTTATGTTGGAGAAACTACAGATATTAAGAAACGAACTTTTCAACATTTAAAAAGTAGATATAAAAAAACGAGAGAAGATTGGTTAAACTTTTTCAGAAGAATCTGATGTAAAAAAATGTTTGTAATTGGACATGAAATGTTTAATAAATCATTAACATTAGATATTGAAAAATAAATTAATGCATTATTTGAGTAGTACTGATACTGTAAGTGGTGTTAATAATAGACGATTAAATCAACAAAATGAATACTATACATCAGATAATATGGAAACAATTTTTTTCCAAAAATATGGAGAAAAATTACGTTCATATGAACCTGATATTTTTTTCCTACTAGAAAAAGAATTGAAGATGCAGCTGTATTTAAAAGCTTCTCCATTTCATAAATTAACGCAGGAACAAGTAAATGCAAAAGAACAAATTATGTTAAGAATTGTTAGTAATATAGCAAATAGCATTTCTAGTAATGATGTAGAAAGTAAATTGATTATGGTAAATGGTGAAGCTGGTTCAGGTAAGACAGTTCTAATGAGCAATTTGTTTTTACGAATTATCTCAGGAGTCTCGATTAGAGAAAAGTGAAACTGTATTGAGTGGAATTACACCATATCTTTTTAGTAAATCATGACCAGCAATTGAAAGTATATAAAGAAATTGCTAAAAAAATTAGGGATTAATAAAAAAAGGTGAAGAGAATTTAGTTCAAAAACCAACGAGTTTTATTAATAATCATTCTCCAGAAAACAAAGTAGATGTAGTAATTGTGGATGAAGCACATTTATTGTTAACACAAGGTAAACAATCCTATAGAGGTAAAAAAATCAATTATTAGATTTGTTAGACCGAGCAAAAAGTAGTTGTTATTGTTTTTTTGATGAAAATCAAATTTTATTAACTGAACAAGTTTGGGATTCAGAATACTTAGATAAGTTAAAAGCATGATTGTAATTTAAATCAAAAATTATATTGAATTAAAAAAATCAAATGAGAATACATTCTGGACAAGAAACGATTCGCTGGATAAGAAATATTATTGATAATAATACCATAGATGATATTCCTAGAGATCCAAAAAGGTTATGATTTAAAAATTTTTAATTCTCCATCTGAAATGCAAGAAGAAATTATAAGAAGAAATAATAATGAAGATATGGGCTTATCTCGTATGGTAGCTACTTATGACTGGGAATATAGTCAAAATAATACCCCAGAAGGAGAGCTATGGAAAGTTACAGTTGGTGATTGGTCAATGCCATGGAATTTTTGAACTCTTAAAGTCAAAATACAAAAAAATTCTAAGAAATCTAAGAAGTCGATTAATGATAATTCATTAGCTTGGGCAGAAAAATCCAAATTCTATTGAAGAGATAGGTTCTACTTTTTTTCAGTACAAGGGTTTGATTTGAATTATGTTGGTGTAATTATTGGACCATCTGTAAGTTTTTAAAGATGGTAAGGTTGTTTTTTTCTACCAGAGAATAGTAAAAAAATAAAAAAAGCAGTTCGCAATAGAACATTTGATTCTGAGAATAATAAACCAAAGAAACAAAAAAATTTGGTGAAACATTATTAAAGAATGAATTAAATGTACTTCTGACAAGGGGAGTAAAAAGGATTATATATTTATGCAGTAGATCCTGAATTACAAAAAAAGAATTATTAAGAAGACAGGGAGCAAAATAATAATGGTTAATGAAAAATAATATCAGTATGAAACGTATTAATAAATTTCATGATGATCATAAATGGAGACAGTTTCATAATGCAAAAAGATTTGGCTTTTATCCATTTCTATAGAATCTGCAGAATTATTAGAATTATTTCAATGGACAACAGCTGAAAAAAAGCAGTAGAAAACAAGTATGAATCTATTGAAGAAGAAGTAGCAGATATTTTAATTTATTCTTATACACTTGCAGAAAAAAATTAGGTATGGATATTGATGAAATCATAGAGAAGAAACTTGTTAAAAAAATTTGAAAAAAATATCCGGTATAAATTTTATAGAAGTTAATAAAAAAACTCCTCAACGAATCAAAAAGTTGAGGAGTTTTTTTATTTATACTTGTTCGTTAAAATAAGAATAGTTAAGTTGATTTTTGTAGAACTATATATTGTGTATATTGTTATCTAATACACTGTATTTTTTGTGTTGTTGTTGGATTTTAATTACTAAATCAGGTATAATTATTGCAAGATATAAAATGAAAGGACGAGAATAATGAAGAAAAGAATTTTTTTATTTCATATGCTTGGGAGAAAAACAGAAAAAGAGAAAAAGAAATAAACCAATTTATATTATGGTTGTCAAAAAGCATTAGAAAATTCAGGGTTTAAGGTATTTGTTGATATTCTTGAAAATAAACCTGGTTCAAATTTAGAAAGTTACATGAATGATGGAATTAAAGAGTCCGAATTTATTATTTGTATTTGTACAGAAACATATAAAAAAAGAACATGAAATATCCAGAAACAGGAGTGTTTAAAGAGATAGAATTAATTAAAAGATATTCAAAAATTAGATAATGTAATTCCACTGATTAGAAAAAGATGAGTTTATATTTTTTTACCAGATATTTTTTTAATGATAAATTTGTAAGTCAATTTAAATTTGAAAAATATATTGTCTGATTATAATACTGAAAAAAATTTAAAGAATTATATAGTGCTTTTAGATAATAAGAGCAGTGAATCAATAAAACAATTAAATTACTTTTGAAGAGCAAGATGATGATATTAGAAAAATTAACCTGCAATCTCAGCTTGAAAAAAATTGTTATCTTAGTCCATCTAATGAGGCAACAATAACATTTAATTACATGAAGTTAGGAGGAAGCTTTTGTAATAGGAACTGGTGAATATGAATTTATGACATCATGGACTCCATGTGGAATTAATAGTATATTTACTTATAATCATTATTGTAAGTGTTTTTTTGTTAGAAATTTCGATGAGTTTAATTCAATTAGAACAAGTGAATCATTAATTAAGATTAATAAAACTGAGATTCGAAAATGGTATGAAATGTAATGTTGGCGATGGGATAATATGGGTTAATTCATACAATAAAATTGCCATTGGAAGAATTTTTAGATGTATATTATGATAGTGAGAATGATTTAAATTGTACTTTGACTTTAGAATATAAAAATTTTAAGTCCTTTAGAAAGAGTAAAGGATATCATTATTTAGTAAATTTATTTACTGAGAGATATTTTATTAAGTAATAGCAAAATGACTGATCAAGGTAATTATTGGAAAAATGATATGTTCTTAACGTAACTAGCAATTTTTAAAGAATAAAGATTATACAATTATATTTCCTGATTTTTGAATAAGGGGATTGAAGGCAGAAATGAAAGATGGAAAAGAAGTTATGATTGAAGAAAAATAAAAAGATGTGAGTGTGATATTTGTAAAAAAATCATATTGATTTTTAATATGCCTGAAGAAATTGTTGATGCTGTTTTTAAATAGAAATTTGGTTCTTTTTTGTGGGGCAGGTATAAGTACTGAATCAAAATTAGTTTACCCATATACAATATATATGGATGTGTTAAAAAGAAATAGAGAAAGAATTAGATAAAGAAATTGATTCAAGTACAAGTTTTTTTCAAGTTTAATGAGTTTGTATGTTGATACTTTTAAAAATGGACGTAGAAGGCTTTTTGAAAAAAAGTTAAAAATAAATTTGACTATATTAATTCATTTCCACAATTATTATACAATGCAACTATATTCCATAAAGAAGTTTCTTCTAATCCATATATTGAAACAATAATAACTACAAATTGGGATACTTATTTTGAGGAGTATTGTGATTGTTCTCCAATAATTAATGATGCAGATTCTACTTTATGGAATGTATTTAATAGAAGAGTTTTTTTAAAATACATGGTTCTATTAATAATATTGGTTCAATTATAGCTACTGAAGAAGATTACAATAAATCATATAAAAAAATTTATCAAATAATTTAATTGGTGACAGATTAAAAACTATTCTAACATCAAATACTGTTGTATTCATTGGTTTTTTTCTTTTGGTGATGAAGATCTTAATTGTTTGTTGGATATTTTTATCTAAAAAAATGGGTGATTTAAGCAATCAATTTTATTTAGTTACAATTGATAAAAAAAGTGGAATGAAATAAATGACAATAGAATTTTTTTCCAATTATTACTGATGGAACGTACTTTTATTCATCAGTTAAATAATTTATTAGTTGAGAAAGGTAAACTTGTTTCTAAAGAATTATATGATTCTGCTGAAAATATATTAAATTCGGTTCTTTTAGAACATAATAAAAATATTTGAATCAGATAATTATAAAGAAGAAAATAAAAACAATTTCCGGAATTACTATTTTCTATTGCATACCAAGATGGATTTATACATGCTTTTTGAACGATGCGTGGCAAATCGTAGAAAAAGGTGAATATCTAATTCCAAATTATTTAGAAACGAAAAATTCAATCTTATAATTTCTATTATAATAAAAGACTGATGGAAAAAAATTATAATTTAGCATTTTATGGTTTAGGGTATTTAGACGGATTAATTTATCTTGATATGCTTAGTGAAGGTAATTCATTAGTAAAAACCTGAATTGTTTGTATATGGAGAAGAATATTTTTGAAACAAAAGAAGAATTATTTAAGTATATTTTTAGAGTATAGAGATAATGAGCAATTTGAATATTGTAAGAATATATTACAAAAATATGGATGGTTTAGAACCTCATTTTTATGCCTTGGTTTATTTAGAAAAATTATTAAAAAAAGAATAAAACAGAGTAATTTCAACTCGCCCAATTGTAGCATCATACGATTAGGCGAGTTTTTTTATTAGAACAAAAAAATTATAAAAAAAGTTCATAAAGTTCATAAATTTCGTGAATCTCACTCTCAATGCTATAATGATTGAAAAAGTCATCCGCTAGATAATTTTCTAGTTTAAAAAGAAGGTGTAGAGTGAATCAAAAAAATATCAGAAAAACAATATGAACAGCTATGGGCAAGAAATAAATATTACGTGTTGAGTAAATCTCATAAAGTTTATTTAGAAATAAGAGAATATTTAAAAAGAATCCGAAGTTGAGTTAGAAGTGTTACTTCAAAAAAATCAAACAAGTGAATGAGATACAAGAAAGTAAAAAAAGGACTTTCATAATGCAATTCTTCATGTATGGGGTTATTTTTAAAAAAATACAGCAGAAAAAGGTCGAAAAAAAGAAGAATTATTTCGTTTACTGGAGGAGTATAGGATTGGGGAAAGTGATCAAAGTTCTATTATCCATTATATCCATACATTATTAGAGAAATACCCCAATAACTATTTACAACAATCAACGTTAATAACAGGAGAACAAGATGAGATTATGGCATGAACAAATGATATCAAAAATTACCTAAAATCAATTACTAGGACAACATAGAGAATGTTGTGCGCTTAGGGGAAATGGATGGAATAAGAAACATAAAAACAGTTGATTATGTATTTTTTTATATTCTCCTTATCATTTATTTTTGCTATCATACAATGATTATGGATGAGATGACTCGTAGAGGCTACCAAGTAGCAATTGAGTGGAGAGATAAGAATTATCGTGGAAAGATTGCAGAAAAGCTACGATAATCTTGAGAAAATGGAAATAAATACACCAATTTATAAAGAGCATAATGAAGCATATTTACAGGAGTGTATTGAGAATTTACGACTAAAAGGTATTGAAATAGACCTATAGATTATCTGAAACCCTGCACCCAAAAGTATAGAGTTTTGGGTGCAGGGTTCTTTCTGTCTTATTGTTTTTTTCTGTTTTGCTCGTTGTTCTAACATTCGTTTAACGAACTCTGGCATTTTAACATTCTCTCTTCCTTTTTTTAGCGATTAATTTCTTCACGAATTCCGGCATTTGAATATCAGATTCTTGTTCTAGAATGTCTTTTGAGGTTTCTGGTGGTAACATTTCATCCAGTGTTTCTTCTTCATTTGTTTTTAAGAGTGAAGCTTTCTGTTTCGTGAGCTCGAACCGTTTCGTATAAGGCTTCTACTAAGAGTGGATGAGAATCCGGCATTGGTGGTCTGTGATAGTGTACACCAAATTCATCACATAAGTCCTTACATTCAATATCATTGTCATATAAGACTTCAATATGTTCGCTAATAAAGCTAATTGGAATAAAGATATAATGTTCAGGATGTTCCGTTTGTTCTCGTAAGTATTCTAGAACGTCCGGTTTCATCCATGGGAGTCCAATATCACTTTCGCTTTGCCATGTGTGAGTATATTGATGTTTTTTTCTAACCCTAATCTTTCTGCAATGATTTGTCCATTTTTTTGTAAATTTGGTCGATATAAGGATCTTCGAACTCCAATGCAATAACGGGTACGCTATGTGCTGAGAAGAATACTTTAAAAACTTTCCTCTTTGACATCTTCGGTTAAAAATCTTTTTGATTTCATTTTTCCCAAAACTGCAATAAGTTCGGATTATGATACCAATCTTTTACAACGTGGAAACGAATCGTTTTGCTTTCGATAAATTTTTCATATCCATAGATGGAGTAGTAAGAGTAGTGCGGTTCAAGTGCTAAGCACAGGCATTCTTCGATTCCGTCTTTTTCCATTTGTTTAACGACTTCTGGAATGAATGGAGAAGAGAATTTATTGGCAAAATAAACGGTATATTCCCCTTGTACTCGTTCTTGTAATTTTGCTGCTTGCTGTTTTGAAATTTCTTGGAGGGACTTCCACCAATTTTTTTGGTAATTATCATGTAAATGTTGAATTTCTTGATCCGTTGGTCGAACTCCACGTCTAATATTTGTAAAAAAATCTTGCGATATCTTCAAAAGTATATCCTTCAGGTGACCCAAAGGTCATAAGTAAAATTGCTTTTTTTGTCATATAACCACTTTCCTATGTGAATTTTTTCTCATCATAACATGATTTAGTTCATCTGCATAGTAGTATACATTGAAAAGCAGTATACGAAGAGTTTATAATAAAGAAAAAGAAACTATATGGGGGGGCTTTTTCTATGTATCAAAAAGTAGTAGATCAATTAAATGAATTAGGCATTCCATTTCAAATTGTAGAACATGAACCTGTACTAACAACAGAACAAGCAGATCGTTTTTATTGAAGGAATTGAAGGTGTTCGTACAAAGACAATGTTTTTTTAACAAATAAGAAAAAGAGAAATTTTTTTACTTAGTCATTATAGATGATGCAAAAACGATTAGATATGGATGTTTTTTTAAAGAAATCGTAGAAGAAAATCGAATCAAAAATGGCTTCAGCTGAAACGTTAAATGATAAAATGATGCTCCTACCAGGAACTGTATCTCCATTTGGCTTATTAAATAATAGAGACAAAGATATTCAAGTATATTTCGATCAAGAAATTGTATCTGAAGAACGAATGTGCTTCCATCCTAATACAAATGAGAAGACGATTTTTTTGTGAATACGGAAGATTTATTTACCTTCTTAAAAAGCAATTGGATATGAACCGCACGTAATTAAGTTATAAAGAAAAAAAGGTGATTGGATGAAAAAAATTACAAAAAGGCATGCATATTCGTGTACTTAGTCCTTCTTCTTCGATTGAAAGAGTTGGAGGATTTGAAGCGAATAGGGATGCAAAAGAAAGATTAGAGCAATTAGGGTTTAAAGTATCATTTTTCTAAGCATTATTTTTGAAAATGATATTCTTGGTTCCGCAAGTATTCAAAGTCGTGTGGAAGATTTGCATGAAGCCTTTTTGGATCCTACAGTAGATGTCATTTTGGCAACCATTGGTGGATTTAATTCAAATGAACTTCTTCCGTATTTAGACTATGATTTAATTGCTAAGCATCAAAAAAATCATTTGCGGATATTCCGATACGACAGCTATTTTTAAATGCGATTTATGCAAAAAAACTGGATTGCTAACGTATATGGGACCATCTTATACAAGTTTTTAAAATGAAGGAACTCCAAGAATACCAAACAGCATCATGGCTTAAAGCATTAAGTAATACAAAGTATGAATTAACGCCAAGCAAAAAAATGGGGGAGTAATGCATGGTATTTACAAGATGCACCATTGACATTTCAAACTACAAAATGGAAAGTATACAACCACGGTAAAGCTACTGCAATAGCAATCGGTGGAAACTTATCAACCTTTTCATTATTAAGAGGAACTCCTTATGCTCCAAAACCAGAAGAATATACCTTTTTATTGAAAAATCTGAAGATAGCGACTACTTTGATTTTGACAGAAATTTAGCAGCATTATTACAAGCTTATCCGAATCCAAAAAGCAGTACTAATTGGAAGATTCCCAAAAGGAATGTCGTATGACAGAAGAGTTATTATTGTATATATTAGACAAATATCCAGTCTTAAAACATATCCCGGTGATGTACGACTTAGACTTTGCACATACACAACCATTATTTACGATTACTATTGGAGCAAAAAGTAACGGTGGATACAGAGGAAATGTCTATTACAATGGATGAAGAAGGATTATAAAATATACGGTAAAAGAAACGAATAAAAGCACAAATTTTACAAAAATTTTTCAAAAAAAGCCTTTTCATTATTGTTATAATTTAGTACAATAGCAATGTAGATCAATGAAGGGAGAGAACTTGCATGAGTACAGGTGTATGGATTTTAATCGTCGTTGTAGCTGCTATCTTAGGAGCAATCGGTGGATTCTTTATCGCACGTAAAACAATGATGAATTACTTTCTAGAAAAATCCTCCATTTGATGAAAGTATGATTCGTAGTATGATGACTCAAATGGGTCAAAAAAACCATCCGAACAAAAAGTTCGTCAAATTGCTGCTTCAATGAAAGCACAAGCAAAGAAAAATGCTAAAAAATAATTGAGTAGAAGAGTAGACTATGTCTGCTCTTTTTTTACGTTATAAAAAGCAAGAATTACCATTGCTACAGTGAGGACGGCAGCAGCCCCTGCGGGTCTCATGCCCTAAAAATTTGAGCCTTGGTCTCAAATTTTTCCTTAGTGATAATCATGCCAGATTATCACTGCCACTGTAGAATGGTAATTTTTGCTTTTTAAATATATGATTGTGTACATAGATAAATAAAATTTGACTCAAATTAGATTGTAGCAGTATAATAGTCTTAACAAAGTTATCGGAGGTATGTTTTTTTATGGCAACAAAAAGTTTTTTTCTACAACGTTAACATTTAATAGAAAATCTACAGATAGCCTTTTACATGCTCTTGAAAAATAATAAAAAAAGGCAAATTTAGATGATATTTCTAATGCTAAAATTGTTAAAAAGTAGTAAAGAAATATTGAATCTTTTTAATAAATCAGCTACTAGGAAGGATATTCAATGAATATAAAAAGTTGTGGCACTACAAGATTTGTTAAATAATTATTCTGAAGATTTCATTCAAGAAATTTTTAAATAAATTTAAAAGCATTCCTAATCATGAATCAGTGGTTCAAAATGATGTGGAATGTTTTTTTGCATAAAAAAAGCTATTGAATTTGAAAAGATGACATGGGCAACTACTCATTTAGTTTTTTTGTAGAAAGTGATGAACTTGTACTTGCTGGCTATTTTTTTCTTTAGCGAATCGGCCTTTTAAAAAAATATCAGAAAAATTTCAAAAAAAGTTATCTAATACTCAACGAAAAAAACTTTTTAAAAATATGGTTCTAAAGAAGAAAAAAATTCATAGAAATTAATAGTTTTTTTAATTGGCCAATTAGGAAAAAAACTATAATGTGAATGACAATATAAAAAAATCTTGTTACAGGTAAATATTTGTTAAGTATTGCTTATGATATGCTTGCTAGTATAGTAAAAAGTCGTAAAAAGTAAAAATATGTTTGGCTTGAATGCGAAAAATAACTCAAAATTAATAGATTTTTTTATAAAAAAATTTTTGGATTTACTTTTAATAGAAAACTATGAAGGTACGAATGAATTGAAAGTCTTAATAATGAAGCTTGAATAGAATAAAAAAAATATTTTTAAATGATAATGAATTTTTAAGAAATAATCATATTTTTTTGTAAATTATCTCAAATCATAGTAATTGATGATATTATTCTTGTTTAATTTCAAAGGGTAATTTACCATGTAAAAACACAATAGTCGAAGAACATATTAATAGCAGTATTTAAATCAAGACCTTGTTACGAAAGTACTTTATTTGCTTCTTCTTTTAAAGTTGAATCAATCTCTATTTCTAATTCGATAAAAATCATCATGCATTAAAAATCATCTCCTTTTAGTTTACTTAATTATAATGATACTATGAATTAATTTAAAATGATAAGATTAATTATTATCAAGCAACGCAATATACGCCCTAAAAAGCAAGAACTCCACTCTACAGTGACAGTAATAATCAGACATGATTATTACAAAGGAAAAATTTGAGACCAAGGCTCAAATTTTTAGGCATGAGACCGAAGGTCTGCTGCCGTCCTCACTGTAGCAGTGGAAGTTCTTGCTTTTATACCTAAAAAGACAATTACTAATTATTTTACAAATATGCCCTTTAGTTGTAGAATAAAGGGTGTAAATGTAAAAAGGTGGGTGATAGACTATGACGGAAGAACAAATTCTACAAAATGGCTGAAAATAATAATGGAACTGTGTCCTCTAAAAATGATTGATCATCATGGTATCGCAAGACAATATTTAAAACAATTAGTTGATAAAGGATTATTAGAAAAGAACTTCAAGAGGAATATACACATTACCCCATATATGGGAAGATGAAATGCAACATTTACAGATACGTTTTTAAAAAAAGGAATTTATTCTAAAGAAACAGCTTTGTATTTGTACGATTTAACAGATAGAACACCAATCCAATATTCAATGACTTTTTCCTGAAGATTATAATTTAACTACTGTAAAAAAAGAAGGAATCATCGCTAGCCGAACCAAAAAAATGTATTGTATGAATTAGGACAAGAAGAAATCTTAACACCTTCAGGGAAATAGTGTAATAGCATACAATGCTGAAAAGAACATTATGCGATATTCTAAGACCAAGAAGTGGAGTAGAAATAGGAATAACAGCAGAAGCGTTTTAAACGATATAAAAAAAGAAAAGATAAAAAAATATCCCATTGTTATCAGAATACTCAAAAGATCATGAAAGTAGAAGAAAAAGTCAGTAGCTATTTAGAGGTGTTATTATGAAGAATGCAATGTCGTTAAAAGCAATAGTAAAAAAATATTGCTAAAGATAAAGGGAATAACTGCTCAACTAGTGTTACAAAAATTATTTTTCTAGAACGTTTATTAGAACGAATTTCTTATTCTAGTTACAAGAATCATTTAATTCTTAAAGGCGGATTTCTAATTGCTTCAATTGTTGGATTAGATACACGTACCACAATGGATATGGATGTAACAATTAAGGGACAACCTTTAACTGAAGAACATTTATTGTTAATATTTAAAAGAAATCATAGATATACCAATAGAAGATAATATTCAATTTGAAATAAAAATCAATTCATGAAATTAGGGAAAATGATGAATATAATGGGTATAGAATTCATTTAATAGCTAATTATGAAGTAATTGCAGCACCTTTAAAAAAATTGATATTACAACAGGAGATAAAATCACTCCAAAAAGAAATACAATATCAATTTCCGATGATGTTTAGTGAAAAATAAAATTTCTGTGTTGGCATACAATCTTGAAACTGTTCTAGCAGAAAAAAATAGAAACAATTTCTATCAAGAGGGATCAAACAACACGTTCAAGAGATTTTTTTATGATGTGTTTATCATCTGGAAATTACATTCTAGGCACATATCTAAAGTTGATTTATTAGAAGCATTAATACAAACATCACTAAAACGAAATTCATATCCATTATTAAAATAGTTATAAAGAAACAGTGAATTCAATTCAGTTAAGTCCAAAAATTTATGAGGATTGGAAAAAGGTATCAAAAATACGTATCAGTATGCAAAAAGATATTAAGATTGAAGACATTTGCTCATTAATCTTAGAAATTTTATTCGAAATAAATTTAGAAGATAGAATAAAATGAGTTATGTTAAAAATGAACAGAGCGTTAAGAAACGCAATATACGCCCTAAAAAAAGCAAGAACTCCACTCTACAGTGGCAGTAATAATCAGACATGATTATTACAAAGGAAAAAAATCGAGACCGAGGCTCGATTTTTTTAGGCATGAGACCGAAGGTCTGCTGCCGTCCTCACTGTAGCAGTGGAGATTCTTGCTTTTAATTCATTAGAAGTCAATTCCTATTTACGTTTCTTCTCAGGAATCACGTATACAAAATTAGGATTAATCTCTTTATCCAATTCATCGAATTTCTGAATTAACAATTCATCATATTGTGCTAATTCTTCCTTAGATAAACGACTTTCAGGTAAAATGGATTGGTTCCCCAATTTTTACAAACATTTTTTTGACGCTTCAAAAATATTCATAAAAAGTAAAAGGACCTTGATAAACGATTGGTACAATCGGGAGCTTTTGCCATACGAGCAATCGTTACAGCCCCACCTTTCATTTCATTAGAGTAGCGAGTACCCGTTGGGAAAAATCACTAAAGCCTTTCCGTGTTCCTTAATCTGAGTCACAGGATGCTTAATCGCACTCGGACCAGGCTTCTCACGATTCACAGGAAACGCTCCTAACTGACGAATAAACCAACCAAACGATTTAGGTTTAAATAATTCCTGCTTTCGCCATCAATACTAAAGACTTTGGATAAACCGCAATCGCAATTAGCACTGGATCTAACCATGAACGGTGTGGAGCAACAATTACATACCCAGAATCCTTCGGTAGATTCTCCAATCCCGTCACTTTCGTAAATCCATTTAATAAGATAATTAATAAACGAACAATAAAAATCGTAATTTTATAAATCATATGAAACTCCTTAATAGTTGATTACTCAAACAGTATGAAGTAGAAATGCATATTTTTGCAAGATTTTTCGATAAATATTTTACAAAAAAATCTTAAAGAATTCTTATAAATAAAGAATTTTGACAAAAGAATCATAAAAAAATGAAAAACGTTCATAAAACTTGATTAAAAGATTAGTTAACCGAGAAGCGTTGTTATAGAAAAACGTTTTTATTATATAATGGTTTCATTAATAATTACTAGTAGTTATGAAATAATCATTATTTAAGAGACGTCTTAAAAGGTAATGATTGTTTCAAATTTTTTGTGTGGCAAAAAGCCCTGAGAGAGAAAAAGGAGAATGACAAAATGGCAATTCCAAATTTACAAGTTGCATTAGACCATTTACGTATCGAAGATGCGTTAAAAAGATGCACTTGCTGTTGGTAATGAAGTAGACATTATCGAAGCTGGTACAATTTTTAATCTTGAATGAAGGGGACAAAGCAATTAAATGCTTACGTAATGTATTCCCTGATAAAGTTGTCATTGCAGATACAAAATGTGCCGATGCTGGATCAACAGTTGCTAAAAACTGTAAAGATGCTGGTGCCGACTGGATGACTGTCATTTGCTGTGCTACCATTCCTACTATGAAAGCTGCTCAAAAAAAGAAATTGGCACTTTACAAGTAGAATTATATGGTGACTGGACATTTGAACAAGCAGAGCAATGGCGTGAAGCTGGTATCGACCAAGTAATCTATCACCAAAGTCGTGACGCTCTATTTGCTGGAGCAACTTGGACAGAAAGTGACTTGAACAAAATCAAACGTTTAATTAAGATGGGATTCAAAGTTTCTGCAACTGGTGGATTAACAAAAGATACATTGAAAGTGTTCGAAGGTATCGATATTTATACATTCATTGCTGGACGTGGAATTTACGCTACAGAAAAATCCTGCACAATCAGCTCGTGAATTTAAAGAAGAAATTAGAAGAATTTGGGGCTAATCTCAAGGAAGGAAAGAAAGAATAATGGCAAACATTAAAGATGTAACAAAAAGAATCATGGATTCTATCAACATTCCCAGAATGGGGTACATGGTTAAACGAAGAAATCGAACGTGAGGAAGTTAAACCAGGAACATTCGCTATGTGGTGGTTAGGATGTACAGGTATCTGGTTAAAATCAGAAAAAAACACTAACATCCTATGTGACTTATGGTGTGGAACTGGTAAACGTAGCCACGGAAACGGGAAAAATGAAAAACTGGACACCAAATGCAACGTATGAGCGGTTGCCAAAACTTACAACCAAACTTACGTACACAACCATTTGTTATCGATCCATTTGAAGTGAAAAAAATGTAGATGCTTTAGTAGTAACTCACATTCACTCAGACCACTTAGATATCAATACAGCAGCAGCAGTTGCTAACAACTGTCCAGAAGCTAAATTCGTCGGACCACAAGAAGTAGTAAACACTTGGTTAGGGTTGGGGAGTTCCAGCTGAACGTACAATCGTTGTACACCCAGGAGACTCAGTTAAAAATTAAAGACATCGAAATCGTTGCTTTAGAAGCATTTGACCGCACAGCTTTTAGTAACTGCTAAAGATGGCGAAGTATTAAAAGGTAAAAATGCCTCAAGATATGGACGAAATCGCAGTTAACTACTTATTCAAAAACAAGTGGTGGTAACTTATACCATGCTGGTGACTCTCACTACTCAAACATGTTTGCTAAACATGGTAACGAACACGAAATCGATGTGTGCTTAGGTGCATACGGTGAAAATCCTCGTGGTATTACAGATAAAGTGACTTCAGTTGATATGTTACGTATGGCTGAATCATTAAACGCTAAAGTAGTTATTCCAGTTCACTATGATATCTGGGCTAACTTCCAAGCAGATCCTAAAGAAATTACAGAAATCTGGAAATTCAAAAAGATCGCCTAGAATATAAATTCAAACCATTCATTTGGCAAGTAGGTGGTAAATACACTTACCCAACAGATAAAGATAAATTAGAATTTAACTTCTACCGTGGATTTGACGACGTATTCTCAGTAGAAAACGACGTACCATTCCCATCATTCTTATAATATAAACATCTCGATTGACCGTTACTACGGTAACGGTCAAATCTTAAAAATATGGATGTATACGATTTCTTAACTAAAAATCGTCAAAAAGGAGTTTTATCAGTGTTAAAAAGAAATTATTCAAAACAATCGTTTTAGTTTCCAAAAAGGTTTTTTTCATCTTGGGAAGATGCGATTCGCACAGCGTGTCAACCATTGTTAGACCAAAAACATTATTACAGCTGACTATCCAGGTTACATTATTAATAATGTTCACGAATTTGGTCCATACATTGTAATCGCACCAGAAATTTGCATTCCACATGCACAAGAAGGAAAAAGGTGTTAACGAAACAGCGGTTGCCTTCATGAACGTTGAAGAGGCAGTTGACTTCGGACCTAGTTCTGAATATAAACCTCGTTTATTCTTTGTTTTTAGCTTCAACTGACAATGAAAAAAACATTTAGGCAATTTATCAGAACTTGTAACATTAGTTGAAGATGAAAATATCATCAATGCTTTTTGTTAATGCACGTTCAAAAAGAAGATCTAGAAAATATTTTACAAGGAATAGGTGAATAATATGGAATTCTTATTTGGTTTTTTTGGCAGTTCTTCTATACAAACATTTTTTTACTAAACCACAATACTTTGTAGGTTTAATCGTTTTAGTAGGTTACTTATTATTAGGTCGTAAATGGTATGACGCATTAGCTGGTTTTTATTAAAGCAGTTGTTGGTTATATGATCTTAAACGTTGCAGCTGGTGGATTAGTTTCAAACTTCCGTCCAGTATTAGCAGCTTTAGGGGACCGTTTCGGTTTACAAGCAGCAGTTATCGACCCATATTTTTGGTCAAGCAGCTGCAGAAGCAGCTTTAAAACAAGCTGGTCATGCAACAGGTTTAACAGTACAAGTACTTTTTAGTAGCATTCTTAACTAACTTAGCACTTGTAATTTTTCCGTAAAATTAACTAAAGTACGTACTGTTTTCATCACTGGTCACATCATGGTTCAACAATCAGCTACAGCTACTTGGTTAATGGCTTTAGCATTAGGTGACAACGTACAACAACTACAATTTGTTGTTTTTATTAGGTATCGTATTAGGTGTATATTGGGCAGTAGCTTCAAACTTAACAGTAGAAGCAACTCAAGAATTAACAGAAGGTGGCGGATTCGCAATTGGTCACCAACAAATGTTCGGGGTTTGGTTAGTAGATAAATTTGCACACAAATTCTCAGGTAAAAACGACAAGAAAATTGAAGATTTAGAATTACCAGGATTCTTATCAATCTTTAAAGAATCAATTGTTGCAACTTCTATCTTAATGGTAGTGTTCTTCGGAGCTATCTTATTAGTATTAGGTAAGGATTACTTAGTAAGCGTAAATGGTCAAGAAATCGTTGTTATGGCTTCTAAATTCAAAATGGCTACATTAAAAAGAAGGCGACAACTTCTTCTTCTACATTTTACAAATTGCTTTAACATTTACAGTTTATGTACAAATTTTTACAATTAGGGGTTCGTTTATTCGTTGCTGAGTTATCAGAAGCGTTCCAAGGTATCTCTAACAAATTATTACCAGGTTCAATGCCAGCCGTTGACTGTGCTGCTGTATATGGTTTTGGTTCACCAAACGCTGTAACAGTTGGTTTCTTATTCGGGGTTTTTAGGACAAGTAGTAGCAATCTTAGGATTAATCGTGTTTAAATCTCCAGTATTAATCATTACAGGTTTCGTTCCTGTATTCTTCGACAACGCAACATTTGCAGTATATGCTAACCACAAAGGTGGTTTACGTGCTGCTTCAGTTATGTCATTCTTATCAGGTGTGATTCAAGTTCTTGGTGGTGCTATTGCTGCTGGAGCATTCGGATTAGCAGCATTTGGTGGATGGCATGGTAACTTCGACTGGGATACAGTATGGGTAGGATTTGGATTCTTAATGCAACACTTCCAATACATTGGATTTAGGTATCGTATTAATTATTCTTTTAGCAATCCCTCAATTACAATACAGCCGTAATAAAGAACATTACTTTACAATTGCAGAAGATTACGAAACATATTTAGAAAAATAAACAAGCTTAATTAGTTTTAATCAGAAAAAAATTTTATTATAAAATAGGTAACGGGTAAGAATGACTTACCCGTTATCAAATTCTAAAGGAGAGATATCAATGAAAGTATTAGCAGCATGTGGAAGTGGAATGGGATCAAGCCAAATTATTAAAATGAAATTAACAAACGTATTCCGTAAATTAAATGTACCTTTAGAAGTACATCACTGTGCAGTATCAGAAGCAAAAATCATCAGCTAAAAGCTATGACATGGTAGTTGTTTCTTCAGCATTATTAGAAATCTTTGATGGATTAGATTTACCAAACACTAAAATTATTGGTTTACAAAACTTATTATCAGAAAAAGAAATGACTGAAAAAATTTCAGCAGCTTTAGAAGCTTAATTTAAAAGGAGTCTTTTTTATCATGGCATATGAAGCGTTAAAACAACGTGTTCTTGAAGCAAACTTATTATTACCAAAAACATAATTTAGTATTATTTACTTGGGGTAATGTTTCAGAATACGACCGTGAAGCTGGCGTGATCGCTATTAAACCTTCAGGAGTAGAATATGATGTAATGAAAGCAGAAGATATTGTTATTGTAGATATCGATGGAAACAAAAGTCGAAGGAGCTTTTAAAACCATCTTCTGACTTAGATACACACTTAGAAATTTACCGTAATTTCCCAGATGTTAATGGGGTAGTTCATACTCACTCAACATGGGCAACTACAATGGCTCAAAATGGTCAAGAAATTCCAGCATTTGGTACAACACAAGGAGATTACTTCTACGGAACAATCCCTTGTACTCGTGCAATGACTGATGCCGAAATCAAAGGAGCTTACGAGTTAGAAACAGGTAAAGTAATCGTTGAAACATTTAAAGACAAAGATCCTAATGCAATTCCTGGTGTATTAGTATTCAACCATGGACCATTTGCTTGGGGGTAAAGATGCTTTTGATGCAGTTCACAACATTACTGTTTTAGAACAAGTTGCTAACATGGCTTGGCATAACTTAGTATTAAATCCAAACTTACAACCAATGTCTCAAACAATTTTAGACAAGCACTATTTACGTAAACATGGTGCCAATGCATACTATGGACAAGGGTAGGAGTTAAGCATGTACGAATTAGGACTATATGAAAAATCAATGCCAAACACTTTATCATTTAAAGAAAAACTAGAAACTGTTAAAGCAACTGGTTTCGATTTCTTAGAAATGAGTGTGGATGAAACTGATGAGAAATTAGCTCGTTTAGAGTGGACGAAAGAAGAACGTCTTGAACTTGTTAAAACAATGTATGAAACAGGAGTATCAATTCGTTCTATGTGTTTAAGTGGACATCGTAAATATCCATTTGGATCACATGACGCATCTGTACGTGAACGTAGTATGGAAATCATGGAAAAAGCAATTGAATTAGCAGATGACTTAGGTATCCGCGTGATTCAATTAGCTGGTTATGATGTATACTATGAAGAAGGCGATGCTGATACATTAGAATTCTTTATCGATAACTTGAAAAAAGCTACTTTATTAGCAGCTCAAAAAGGAATCGTTTTAGGATTCGAAACAATGGAAACTCCATTTATGAATACAGTGGAAAAATCAATGCGTTTTTGTAAACTTAGTAGATTCACCTTATTTACAAGTTTATCCAGATTCAGGAAACTTAAAAAAATGCTTCTTTAGAACCTGGTGCGAAAAAAATGTTTATGAAGATATCGAGTTAGGGAAAGGTCACATTGTGGCTGCTCACTTAAAAGAAACAATTCCTGGACATTATCGTGAAATTCCTTTTGGGACAGGACAAATTGATTTCAAGAGAATGGTGGACACTTTCTTATCAATTGGTGTTCGTCGTTTCACTGGCGAATTCTGGTATGTTGGACAAGAAAAACTGGTTAGAGGATATTCATTTCGCTAACAAATTCTTACGTTCATATTTCCCAGAAAAAAATAATTGAAGAATTAATGTAACATCCTTAGAGTGTCTAGGGATGTTTTTTTAGTACGTATAAGTGAATGAATAGATTATACCTCCCTGGATTGTTGCAGCGCCGCCAGCAGCCTCGCTAGCGAGTCTCATGGCTAAAAATTCGAGCCAGTAGTATAGAAGTTTTCCCTGCAATAAAAAGTAGCTATTACTACTTTTTATTGCTTTTTGCTACTATGGTGTATTTTTCTATGTTTACTGAATCCTATTGTTTTTTTCTATTCTAACAGTTATAATTAATTTAAATGTTGATACGAAAAAAAGAGGGGTGTGAGATTCTTGTATTCTTATATGCAAAAAGTGTATTGATAAAAAAATTTTTAAACCAGTTTCGAAGGATGATTTGATTCATAAATTTTTCCCAGTTAGGAATTAAACGTGGAGATACTTTATTAGTTCATGCTTCTTTGTCTTCGTTAGGGTATGTGGTTGGTGGAGCAGAAGCTTTGTATTTGGCGTTAAGGGCAGTTATTGGTGAGAAGGGAACGATTGTAGTTCCTTCTCAAACGGTTGAAATTTCAGATCCAGTTAGTTGGCAATATCCTCCAGTTCCAGAAGAGTGGCACGATGTAATTCGTGATGCTATGCCTGCATATTCAAAGGAGTTATCGTATAGTAAAGCGATGGGAGCTTTTAGTCAATTTGTTGGTATTTTAGCTAAATCCATTCGAAGTAATCATCCGATGTATTCCTTTTACGGCAATAGGAGAGAAGGCTATTGAAATTATTGGACACGATACTTTTGATTTTCCCATTTGGAGAGGAATCACCATTAGGAAGAATGTATTCCATTGGTGCTAAAAGTATTAATGATTGGAACAGATTTTTGAAACAAATACATCACTTCATTTGGCAGAAAATCGTTTGAATCGTGCAGTCATTCAAGAAAAGAAGTAAGATATTGACAAAAAGATGGAGAAAAATGGATATCGTTTAAAAAAAATATTGAATTAGATTTATACGATGACTACTTAGAAATTCAAAAGAACTTTATGGAACAGTATACTGTTAATCATATTTCAATCAACGAAGGCAATGTTTATTTATTCGATATGAAAGAATGTGTCGATTTTTGCGGTTCACTACTATCAATTAAAGGAATAAAAAAAGGTATTGTACGTACATATTCAGAATACATAGAAAATACACCATAGTAGCAAAAAGCAGTAAAAGTAGTCATTGCTACTTTTACTGTAGGAAAAGTTCGAGACCTAGGCTCGAACTTTAGCCATGAGACAGCTTTTAGCTGGCTGCTGGCGACCTTGCTACTATATCCACAGTATTTTTCAATGTATTCTGAAGAACTAAAGGGTCAAAAATAGATTTTTTTAAATTAGAACGAAAAATAACCGAATGTTATAAATAAAAAAACGTTCGGTTATTTTTTTATTGTTTTTGATATATTGTTTTTCTTTTAAGTTTATTAACCATTCATCATCCATGTTTTTCATAGCGTTATTGTTCGTGTTTTACACGTTTTACAACATTTGAAAAGTAGATTATTTTTTTATGAAAATTCGTCTAAAAAAATGTATTTTTTTAGATAGAAATCACTTGTAATTATCGTTCGTATTTTTGTATGATTGTACTTGAGGTTGAGAGTTCAATCTTGTAAAAAAATCATATCTTAGGGGGATATATTTTATGAAGAAGTCTTTTTGGTCAAAAATTAGCACTTGGAGTATCAGCAGCAGCTTTAGTTGCAGCATGTTCAAGTCAATCAAGTGATTCAGGTTCAAAAGGAAAATGGATCGAAAAAAAATTGATACATTAAAGGTTGCGTTTTGTACCTTCTCGTGATCCAGAAGCAATTGTAACGGCTACTGAACCATTGAAAGAACTATTGAAGAAACAATTAGCTGATGAGGGTTATACAGTTAATAATGTTGAAATCAATGTTGGTACAAGCTTTGATGCAGTAGGGGAAGCTTTTAGCATCAGGTACAGCAGATGTTGGTTTCATTCCTGGTGGTACTTATGTATTATTTGACAAAGAAGTAGATGTATTATTAACAGCAACTCGTTCTGGGTTAGAAAAAAACTTCTTCTAATCCAAAAAGATTGGAATGATGGAAAAGAATCAAAACGTTCTAATGAACAAGTTACTTCCTATAAAGGTTTAGTAATTGCTGGGCCGACAGAAAAAAAGGGAAAAGCAATTGCTGAAAAAAAGTAAACAGCGGTAAAGATATTTCTTGGGATGATTTAAATTCAGCAAACTGGGGAGTTTTAGGAACCTCTTCTTCTTCAGGATATATTTATCCTACATTATGGTTACAAGATAAATTCGGTAAAAATATTTCAGATTTACAAAATGTTGTTCAATCTGATTCATACGCTTCATCTGCAGCTCGTTTAGCTTCAGGACAAATTGATATTATGGTTGGTTATGCGGACTTACGTAATGACTATGCTAAAAAAATGGACAAGCGAATATGGACGTTCAGAAGAAATTTGGAAAGAAACAAATGTAATTGGTGTAACTCCAGATATTTATAACGATACAATTTCAGTAAGTAAATCTTCTCCAATTGTAGACGAAGCATTCAAAGAAGCTTTTTGCTAACGCAATGATCAAATTAGCTGGAACAGATGAAGGTAAAGAAGTGATTAAGATTTACTCTCATTCAGGATACAAGAAAGCTAATGCATCTGATTACGATAAAGAACGTGAAGCTCAAAAAAAGTTCTTAAAAAAATTAAAAATCAAGTAACTAAGAAAAGATATGATGATCAAATGAGGGTTAGGAGCGACTCCTGACCCTTTTTTTGAGAAAGAGGACAGATATGATTAAATTTGAAAATGTTTCAAAAACCTATCCAAATGGAGTTAAAGGGTTAAAAAAATATTAATTTAGAAATTGAACAAGGTGAATTTGTTTCGATTATTGGGTTTATCAGGTGCTGGTAAATCGACTTTAATTCGTACCATTAACCGTATGATTGAAATTACAGAAGGGACATTAACTGTAGATGGCACGAATGTATCTTCATTAAAAAGGAAAATCTCTTCGTAAATTCCGTAGAAATAAAGTAGGGATGATTTTTCCAATCATTTAATTTAGTAACAAGAACAACGGTTATTAAAAAAACGTATTAACTTCGATTGTTCCGGATATTCCATTTGTTCGTTCATTATTTGGAATTTATACAAAAGAAGAAAAAAATTACACGCTCTAGAAGCATTAGATAAAGTAGGGATTGTTGATAAAGCTTTTATCCGTGCTGACCAATTATCAGGGGGACAACAACAACGTGTTGCATTAGCTAGAACATTAGCACAAAATCCTGAAATTATTTTTAGCAGATGAACCAGTTGCCGCTTTAGATCCAATTACTGCTAAACGTGTAATGGAAGACTTTAAAAAGATTAATCAAGAATTAAATATTTCTATTTTACTAAATATTCACCATGTGGAATTAGCTTTAGAATATGCAGATCGTATTATTGGGATTCGTGATGGAGAAATTGTTTACGATGGTCCAAGTAGCCAAGTAACAAAAGAAGTATTAGATTTAATTTATAAAGGAAAGGCGGAGGAGTTACATGAAGGATAATAAACTCTTCGCTACAAAAGAATTTACGTTAAAAAAATGGTACAACTGTTACTGAACCAAAAATCAAAAAGCTATTTTTTTGTTGTCATTGGTCTGTTAATTGCGATGTATTTTTCAGGTAAAATTACTGGATTTTAATATCCATACCATTTTACAACGTGGTGTTCAATTCTTTGTTATTATTGGTCGTATGTTTCCACCTGCTTGGGAATATTCAAGTAATATTTGGCAACCATTAATTGATACGATTAAAATGTCATTATTAGGTTCTTTATTGGGATCGATTTTAGTAATTCCGTTTGCTATTGTAGCATCTAGTAATATTGTTAAAAAAATAAATGGGTTATTAGTTTAAGTCGTTTATTTTTTTAAGTGTCGTTCGTACATTACCAACTCTTGTTACTGCCTTAATTGCAACTTATATTTTTTTGGTTTAGGAACAATGGCAGGTACATTTGCGATTGCGACTTATACATTTTGCTTACTGTGGGAAACAATTATATGAACAAATTGAAACAGTAGATATGGGAGCTTTTTGAAGCAGCTGAAGCTTTAGGAGCAACAAAAAGGTCAAGCATTTACAAGTGCGATTATTCCTCAAATTTTACCAACTTACTTAGCTAGCTCATTATATTGCTTTTGAAGGTAATGTTCGTTATGCGTCAATTTTTAGGTTATGTTGGAGCCGGTGGTATCGGGATTATTTTTAAATGAAAATCTTGGATGGCGTGAATATGGGAATGTAGGGATGATTTTTAGTGACTTTATTTATCACTGTAGTCATTATTGAGTCTGTAAGTTACTACTTACGTACGAAATTAACATAGAAGGGGAGTTAAACACATGAATGAAGCAGTATTAAAACAATATGAAAAAAAGCTCCTCGTACATGGATTGTTCAATTAGGCGTTTTATTCTTATTAATCATCATTTTTTTGCATGGTCTGGATCTACGATTGAATTAAGTAAAATTCCAGAAAATGGATTACAAATTTCTCAAAGTATTTTTACAAGGGATTGTAACTCCTGAAACATCGTTATTGTTAAACTTTACAACAAAAAGGTGTTCCGTATTTATTATTAGAAACCATTGCAATTGCATTTCTAGGAACATTAGTTGGAGCAATTTTTAGCAATTCCATTTTTCATTTATATCAGCAACAAACATCGTACCAAAACCAGTTGCAATTATTGGACGTACAGCAATTATGGCGATTCGTACCGTTCCAACTTTAATTTACGGGTTAATGTTTATTCGTGTAACAGGTCCTGGTGCTTTTTACAGGATTGCTAACAATGTCTGTGGCATCGATTGGGATGATCTCTAAATTGTATATCGAAGCTATTGAAGACTTGGATTACAAAATTTTGGAATCATTAGATGCTAGTGGATGTAATTTCTATCAAAAAAAATTCGTTTTGGGATTTTACCACAATTAATTCCAGCATTCATTTCTACAGTCATATATCGTTTTGATATGAACTTAAGAGATGCGACGGTATTAGGGATGGTTGGAGCCGGAGGTATCGGTGCTCCATTAATCTTTGCGATGACAGCCTATAAATGGCACGAAGTAGGGGCTATCCTATGCGGACTAATCGTATTAGTATTAGTGATTGAATTCTTATCAACGAAAAATTCGTACTTACTTTAGCACGTGGGTAAAACAAAAAAAGCATGAAGGATTAAACTTCATGCTTTTTTTCTACTTTTGAAAAACATTTTATGAAACAATGGTGCTAAAGCATATCCCATTAATGAAATTCCAATAATTCCCATGAAATATAAAACTGTTTCTTGGAAAATGCTAAAACCAATTAAAAAGAACTGGAATAGCTAAAACAGCAACAGCTTCTTTTAAAGAAATAAAAATTAATAAATATCCATCACGTATATAACTCTTAATCGTACCAAAAATACTGAGTTCTGGCTAATGAAATTAACATGGCTGTGATTGTCATACATAAGAATAAAAAAAGAAAATAATGGATAACATCATACCGAAAAATATTTTTGGAAGCTATACCAAAATTGAATCACATATACAGTAGCTGCAATGATTAATGTATAAATTAAAGAAACAGCAACTCGTACAAAGAAAAAGATGTTTCAATTCATTCCAGAACGTTTTTCACTAAATAACCATCTTCATTTTCAGAAAACTTCATCATTGTATAAAAACAAAGCTGCCAACACAGGCCCAATCGTTACAATAGGAATACTAATTACAATCATTAAAAAAAGTTCAACAAAAATAAAATCCGCTAACATCGTAGCAAAACGCCAAAAAGGACTTTCCTCATTAAATTTCATCCAAAACCATCCTTTAACAAATAAAATACAAAACACATTATACGATTAACCCAAAAATTAAGCAAGTTATCGTATGTATATGAAAAAAATTACGATAAAAAAATGAGAAATAATTGGCACATTACTGAAGTTCTAATGGATAACGTTAAAAAAGTGAGAAATAATGCATACAGTAGCTAAAGTAAAAGAATCAGATATGATTCTTTTACAGGGAAACTTTTGAGACCCAGGCTCAAAGTTTAGCCATGAGACAGCAAAGCTGGCTGCTGGCGACCCTAGCTACAGTTAATCCATTATTTCGAACGATATATAGGTTTACATAATATATATTAAAGAAAGTTATGTATCGAAAAAAATAAACCAACAAACACAAATCCTCCACCATCAACCAAACAAACATAAAAAGGACGCTCATTACGAACGTCCTTCTATCATACATTAAACATTAGTAATATCAATGGATTGTCCAATCGACAATAAACATAACATACGTTTTGTAACTTTCTTTTTGATAACTGGTTTCTAATGCTTCAGCATATAAATTCAATTGCTGTTTATACTTATCAACGACTTTCTGGATTCCTTTTTGTGTCGGAACCACATGATCCGTTTTATAATCAAATAAAATAATCTCATCGTCTAATTCCACAAATCCGTCGATAATACCGTGAATTAACATCGAATCTTCATTATCTGGTAAATGCTTTAAAGATACGATTCGCTGTTACAACATGTGAAAAATGCTTGTTCACGGTTTAATAATGCTTGATGTTCTTGTATCCATTGTCCAAATTCACTTTGGAAGAAATGATAAACTTGGTCAACTGGAATCACTGCGGCAACTTCTTTTTTTCTAAAAAAATTGTGTCTCAATTAATTTCTGAATCGTTTCTTGAATGAATTCAGGAGTAATTTCCTTCGTTAAGTCTAATTTTTGCATTAACAAATGTAAACCGCTTCCACGTTCTGCAGCTGAAACTTTTTGTTTCGATTCTATAAAACTTGGTTTTGATAATTCCGAAGTTAAAGTAAACATATTGTTGAACAGGTTTATCTGCTTGTTGAGTTTGTTCTTCCAGTTGCGGTAATTGTTTCACATCTGGTTCTTCATTCATACGTTTAATTTCAGATACACTCTGATAACTTGCAGTTGTAGATGCTAATAAATAAGGATACGTTTGTTTTAATTCTTCTAGTAGTTTTGGAAGATTTTTTTACTGTATTCCCTACTGCTTTCTTTTTGTAACCACTCTTCTTCATTCATAGAAGCTGTTTCAGTTTCTTGAATCCAATTGAGCGCATTCTTTTTAATTTGTTCAAATTCAATTACTTCTTGATGGAATGGAACTTTATCCTGTTTTTCTAAATGTAGCCATTAAAAATCCAAGTTAAATAATTATCAACATGATAACGAAGAGCAAATGGTAATACTTTCTTCATTCAAATCATCGATCATAGAATGTTCTTCTTTAAATTTTTTTCAAAAATCTTTTAAAGAACCGACAATAATGAGTTTTTTTCACGTGCACGAGTCATTGCTACGTATAATTTTTCTCATTTCTTCAGATAGTAATTTATTTTTTTCTGCTTTTATAAGCCATGACATATGGAATCGTTGTATACTGAATTCTTTCAGGAAGTTGTAAATATTTCACTCCTACTCCTAATTCATCACTACGAATGGCTTGTTGACGAATATCTTGTTGGTTAAATTTCTTACCGGCATTCATTAAAAAAATACAACTGGATATTCTAATCCCTTACTAGCATGAATCGTCATGACACGTACTGCATCTTCTTCATCAGAAATTTGAGTAGGTTCTTCCAAATCTTGCTTTTTTTATGTTGCATTTGCTGAATAAATCGAACAAAAATTACGTAAACCTTTAAAACTAGAATCTTCGAAATCTTTTCGCATATTTATACAAGGCATGTAAATTCAAGACACGTTGCTGTCCCACAGATTGCCCATGTACATATGTTAAATAGTTCGTATCCATATAAATTTGCCAAATTAACGTACTGATTGACTGATGATTCGCAATATCTCTCCATGATTCTAATTGCGCCAAAAATGCTTGTACACGATCTTTTAATTGCTGTTGTTGAGTACTATCATAATAAGTCACTTCTTCTAGTTTAAAATGCTCCACAAATTGAACACAAGCTTCATAAAACGAACAAGATTTATTGTGTTTACGAATATGAGCAAGAGCTATTTCATCTAATCCAACGATTCCTGAACGTAATACAGCAACAAATGGAATATCTTGAGTCGGATTATCAATAATTTTTAGAGCAGACATCATAATCGCAATTTCTGTTCGTTTAAAAATATTGAAGATTCTTTTTGGACTAAAACAGGAATTTGATATTGCGTAAAGATTTCCTCAATCAATCCATTATTGGCTTTTTGTTGGCGCTAAAAATAACGATATCTTTATATTGTATTGGTCGTTTTTTTCGGATGTTCCTTTGTACTTCCTTCATGCATGATTTCAAATTGATTAGCCATCAATTCTTTAATTTTTACCTGCAATAAAATGAACTTCCGCAGCTGCTGAACTATCAATCATACTTTCTGTCTCTAGTTCAGATGTTTCTTCTTCCTCATCATTCAAATTAGAATTTTTGAATGATATAGCATTCGCTAAATTTATCCGTATCCTCTGAATAATTCAAGTTTCCAGTTTTTTTAGAGCGGCATCATCATCATAGTCAATTTGACCTAATTCATGGTCCATAATTTGTCTAAAAAAATTAAGTTGGTAAAGGACAATACTTGATCTCTAGAACGGAAGTTTTTCAGCTAAAATAATTCGTTTTACCGCCATTTTTCATCTGCATAGGCTTCATATTTATCTCTAAATAAAGACGGATCTGCTAAACGGAAGGCATAAATCGATTGTTTCACGTCTCCTACCATGAAGAGATTATTCTCTTTAGCCACACTTGTTAAAATTGCTTCTTGAACACGGTTTACGTCTTGGTATTCATCAATTAAAACTTCGGTAAATAGTTCTTGATAATATTTTTTTAGCAATTAGAACTCCATTTTTTTCAGTAGAAAGAATGGATAATGTATCATGTTCTAAGTCAGAAAAATCAATTTTTATTAGATGTTTTCTTTTCTAATTGGAAAGCTTCATAGAATTTCAAGACAACTTGAGATAAATGCAACATCATTGGATAAATATTTCTTAAATGCTTCATTTGAACTTCAGGTGACTCGAAAAAAATGCAGTTGCTAATACTTGATCTTCCCAATGTTTCTTTAAGCTATCTCTTTTCCGTTTAATAGCCTGAACAGCATCTCTATCCGTTGTTTCATCTTTTTTTAGGAACAGTTGGGAAACGGTCAAATTTTACCTCTTGTGCTAATGTATAAGCTGCTGTGTAATTCCCACTTTCAAATGCTCCATACACTTCTTGAATTTGTTGGGCATCAGCTTCAACCACATCTTTACACTTTTCAAATCCAGTTAATTCAGCTAATTTCAGTAATTCATCATAGGCAGAAACTAAATATTTTAATTCTTCACAAATATAAGGTACAAATTGTTCCTTAATAATTGGAATTTCACCATATTCATCCTTTGTTTCATATAAATCTGCCAACGAAGAAATCCATTGTTTTAGGATTTGGTTTTGAACGTGAAAAAAATCATATAGTTGATAAACTAATGTAGTAAATCCATCATCATTACGGTCGCTAGAAAAAAATAGCGCATTAATCCATCCATCCAAGAATGTTCTTCTAATAATTCATCTTGTATGTTTCTCCATACTTTTTTTCCTTTTAATAAAGTCCCTTCCACTTCATTTAATAGTGAAAAATACAGGGTCTAATTGACTTAAATAAAAATAACGACGAATGACTTTCATACAAAAAACTATGAATGGTAGAAATCGTTGCATTTGGTAATAAACTTAGTTGTTTGACATACATATGTTTTTTTGCAAGATTTATTTCTTTTGTTATAGCTTTTTTTCTAAGTTAGCACGAAGACGTTCTTTTCATTTCTTTTAGCAGCAGCTTCTGTAAAAGTCACGATTAATAAGGAATCAATATTCACACCATCTTCGATATATCCCATAATACGGTCAACTAATACTTTTGTTTTTTTCCTGATCCGGCAGAAGCTGACACTAATAAATTATCCCCTCTTTGCCAAATTGCTTGCCATTGTTCAGGAGTTGCTTGTACTCCCTCTGGTTTTTACTGGTATCATCGATTACGCCTCCTTTCCGTTTAGTTTCTCTCTCATCCAAGTTAAGTTTTTCTTGAAGAGGAATTTTTTTGTTAAAAATTGATAATTATTTTTCTGGATTAGTCGCATCAAACATCGCAATGGCACTGAATTTTTCCATTGACGGAATCAGCATATTCTTTTTAATTCATCAAAAGGAGCAATTTGATTTTTCTCCATTTAAAATCTTTTCTCCAGCAGTTTTCAATTGATAGAAAGCAAAATCCATTAATAAATTGATGTCATCAGGAGCATAGACTTGGCTAGTTGCCTTATACTCTCCATCTTTCTTAACTCCAAATGGTAATACAATAGAGTCTCCCTGTTTCAAAAATCAGGTTGAACTTGTTGCAGAACTCCTAAATCATTCGTTAATAAACCTGATAATTTATATTTCTTCAAACGGGTTTCTTCAAAATCTGCATCTGCTTTTAATATCTTTTGCATTAAAGCTTGGTTGGAAAAACATGCATATATAATCCACCATATGGAGTTACTGCTTTATTAAATTGATCAGAAACAATATTTCTAGCAACTGATAAATACGTTAAAAGTTGTAATTGAATCCCGTAACGTAATCGATTAATATCAAATTTTTTTGAGCTGAAGACTTATAATCAACTATTCCTAAATGATATCCTTTTTCAGTTTCTAAAAGATCAATACGGTCAATTTTTCCCACGAATAAATAAAGACTGTGTATCGTTCAATGGAATTTCAATTTTTCTTATCAGATTTTTGCACCGAAAAACAACTTCTGTTTTTCCATGGTGTTACTTGTAATTGTTGCAATTGCATTAATGCTGCAGCTAATGTTTGTCGAATTGTGTCTTGTAGTAAAACTTTTGTCCAAGTCATTCTAGGAGATGCATTTAAAATTTGGAATCTTGCATCTTCATTCATAGAATCAAAGATTTCTTTTAATAATGTTTCTGTTGTTGTTTTATCAATAGAACGAATATCTAACTGTAATTCATGAACTTTACGAATAAACTGGTCAAATGTCTCATGGAAGTATTCCCCAGATCCAGCAGCTGTTAACTCGAACTCTCTACGTTCTCTTAGATTTAAACCATATTGTAAGAAATGACTAAATGGATCTTTATAAAATGTTTCCACTTGAGAAGTCGATAAGTATAAATGATTTCCATATAGTTCAGCAGCTAATTCTTTTTGGTAATTGCTTGGCAATATTTAAATGGAATACACTATTCACTAATGTATGATACTGATTTTGGAAAATCTTTATCCTGTTTTAATAAATGTGGTAAAGTAAGCCAAATAGATGGGATATCTTCTTCTTTTGAGAATTTATACTGACGAAGTTTTTTTGTAGTAGCGTTGTAAATAATTCATGAATTGTTACAAAATCACCTTGTTCAAAAACGTTCTTGTTGGTTTTAAATTTCCATCCTGAGTAGTAATCTCAAATTTATTTAAAATACGTTCTACAAAAGCTAGATGGTTTTAATTTAGCACCTTTATCTGTATGATGCATTGATAAATATAACTTTTTCAGTTGCGGAAGTTAATACTTTATAAAAATAAAAAAATGGCTCTACGGATTGTTTTTTTGAATCGTTGTTGGATGTAAGAAACGTCCACTATCTAATTTACTTAATAAATATTCTCTTTCTTCATCGGTAATTAAACCACTCTCCTCTTCCATTCTAGGAAGGACACCTTGAGATAACCCAATAACAAAATGTAACCTTTTTTAGGAGAATAACGAACAGAATCAATTCCCGTACACGTTAATTGGTCTAAACGTAGATGGAGCCATATTATAATGTGTATGTTCAAATCCTGTATGTAATAATAATTGGAATATTTCCCAATCGAATGATTCATCTCCAAAAAAATATAGACATACTCTTCTAATAATTTTAGAAATTCATTCCATACTTGATCTTGTCTACGAGCTGTTTGAATGTCTCCAATATTGGCAGCATGATTTCTCCAGTATAGGAATGCATCTGTTACTCCAATTTTTTTCTAATAATTGATATAGAAGAGTGATTGCTTCTTTTTGTTGTCTCTATTTTTATCTAATTTCTTATAAAAAGGTTCTAATAAAGAGACGATTTGCTCTCGTAGTTCTTGTGCTTGTGTTAACTGTTGATTTACTAACACTTCTCTGCTACTTAAACTATCTTCATCAATATTTTCAAGTTGATAATTCCACGTTTTTACTTGAAATCCAATCTTTTCCTTCATAGCCTTGTGCTAGTATAATCGTTTCTGTTTCATCTAATTTTTTTGACGATAGTGAATTAGTGCTTCTCTTAAATCCTCTTCCTCATTATCTTTACTCTTTTGAATTTGCTCGATTTAGGGGCCAGAAAACAATATTCACTTCTAAGTAGGTTCATTATGTCATGATAACGCCAAAAATGCTTCTGGATAGCAAAAAAATAGCGTCTAGCAGTTGAATGAGTGGATGATGCTCCATTGTATCGGATAAATCCATGAAATACGGAATTTGATACGTTTCTAATAAAGGTTGTAATAATGTTTGTTGTTCTTCTAAATTTCTCGATAAAATTTGAATATCTTGGTAACGATAGTTACCGCTATCGACTAATGTTTTTAATCGTTGCTAATGTTTCTTGGATTTCTTGTCGTTCATCTTCATAAGTAATCCATTGTAACGCATCGATTTTTCTTAGATGAAGATTCAGAAGAAGTTTCAAGACCACCACTAGTTTCTAACCAATATTGCTCAAATTCTAAAAAAAGTCAGGATGATAACTCGCATTGCTCTCTTTTTAATTCTTGTAAAACAGGTTTACTTTCATCAATCATTAACCAAGTTAACAATCTTGAAATTAATTGGCAATTGGAATCAAATAAACTAGATTCTACCGTTTCTTTTTGGTTTAAAAGGCATCAGTTGTTGCAGTCGTATAAAACTCTACTCGTCCGCATGATTTCACTAAAGCATCAATCACTTCTAATTCCATTGCATTTAAATGATAGGATTGATCAATTACAACATACGTATTTGATAAATCCATAGATGAAATTTCATGCGCTAATATATGTAATAAATCTTCTGATTGAACAAAATCTTGTTTTTAAATATTCTAAATAATATTTATAAATGATGCCAAATTCTTTTCAAACGTTGGTCAATTTCTTCATAAGAATCTTGTTCAAACCACTCTGAGAAATCCTCTACTTCGATTCCACCTAAACGAAATTCTTGCATAACAGCAGATAAACGTTCAATAAAATCCTTTATGACGAGATTCTTTATTAAAAAGTACTAATTCATCTTGATATTCGGATAAGATTTTTTTGTAAAATCATACAAATTCCAACTTTGGATAATGAAGGACGTTGCAATGCGGCATGATCTCTTAAAAAAATACCATGCCAAACGTTTAAAACTATACACTTGAAGCTTTTGTAACAGCATAAGAATTCTTCGGTTGCTGTAATAATTGACCCACTTCTTGAATCATTTCTAATTCTGCAGAAAAATTTAATATGATCCGGAACTAGATAAATCACTTGATTATTGCTAGATTGATTTTAACCAATCTGCAATTTTTAGTAGCAATCTGCGAAACTTTCGCACTTGTTTCTTTTTGTTAGGATGACTTCGAAACTCATAAGAACCTCCAATCGTTTATTCTCTTTAACTTAACCATAGAACAATGAATTTGTAAACAAAAATAAAACGATTTTTTTCTACGTAGTAGGATGCTACAATAGAAAAAAATCGTTTTTTATAAATTTAGTTATTAAAATTTACCCAACTAGTTGTTCTAAGATATCTGGACGGAAACCGAAGAAAGGTTCAATTCCATCTGCAACTACAACTGGTAATGATTGGAATCCTAAAGCTTTCACTTCTTCTAAAGCCTCCTCTGATTCAAACACATCTTTAACCACAAATGGTACTTGATTATCCTCGAAAAAAATTGTTTTCGTAAAAGTTACATTGCATACAATTTGGTTTTTGAATATAGTGTAATTTGACGATTTTGACATAAACATCTCTCCCTTTTGTTTCATACAGGTAGTATCATACCTCATATTAGAATGAAATACAATATATTGTGCTTAAATTTTTTTGTTTTTATTTTTACAAACACAATATATTGGGATATAACTGTTATAGTATAACGCCTCTAAACCTTGATATAAAGGCAAAAAAACAGCTTTTAAGACAGATGAAAAATAAAAAAAGCTAAGCACTATATTTTTGTACTTAGCTTTTTACTATCGTTACTTATTTTTCTAAATCTTTCAATCTTTTAATATTTGCAGCATAAATTGCGGCTCCGATAGATGCAAATACTGCGATCATCTTTTTTTCATTGAAAAAGACAGTAAAGACAACTACTAAATATATCAAAAAAATAAAATTGTTACGATAACACTTCTTTTTTTCATAACCCTACCACCTAATTATTATGTAATCTTGGCAAAAATTATAGCATAAACGAAACGGATTAGTACACACTTGTATCAAATCCACGGTTTGTTACATAGCCATCTTTTTTTCCCAAATATTTTTTTCTTTTTTTCTTCTTCGTTTGTTCTTCAACTTTTTTTGTAAATCCTTTTAGTAGAGTTGTATTCGGTGGATGAGCATACCCTACTCTTGCTAAACTTTCTTCTACTAAAGTTTGTTGTAATAATTTTTCCATCTAAGTAAACGTACATTAAAAGCACGTCCATATTTATCTGTATAATCACCGACGTCAAACTTACCTTCTACTTTTTTTAGCTTTCTTTAACAGTTCTTCTGTTTTTTTGTTTTGCTTGATCTGCAAAATGGTTGAGCAGCTTTTTCCTTCTTTAGCGGTCTCAGGTGTATCAATCAATAATAAACGAATTTTTAAAAGTCTTTTTCCATCTAATTTAACATGGAATGTATCTCCATCGGCTACTTTTCCAACTTGAAGAGTATACAGTTTTTGATTTGTCATATCCAGAAAAAAATCTACACTACTTTCTACTTGTGTTTGGTTACTATTCGATTTATTAGAAGTTTTCTTCTGATTCTTCGAGAATAAACCAAGTCCAGAAATTATTAGAATAATAGCTAATATCGCTAACTTAACCAATAGAAATTGTTGTTTTTTTCGTTAATTTCATAAAATCTCCTTTCAACGATTCAGAAAATAAGTGACAACAAATCTATTAAGATTACTAAGATCTGTTGTCACTTGATGAATTATACTTCTAATAATTCTTTTTTTCTTTTACTTGTGCTAAATGATCAATGTTTTTTTAACACTGTCATCAGTTAATTTTTTTGAATATCTTTTTTTCATATCCACGTAAATCATCTTCAGTGATTTCTTTATTTTTTTCAGCTTTCTTTAAATGCTCAATAGCATCACGACGAATGTTACGAACACTTACTTTTTGCGCCTTCAGCTTCTTTTCCCTACTTGTTTTGCTAATTCTTTTACGACGTTCTTCTGTTAATTGTGGAATGACTAAACGAACAACACTACCATCATTTGTTGGAGTAATCCCAATATCTGACATTAAAATTGCACGTTCAATATCTTGTAAAGCTTGATTTGTCATAAGGTGTAATTAAAAAGCATACGAGCTTCAGGAACCGTTACAGAAGCTAATTGATTAACTGGAGTTGGAACTCCATAATACTCAACTTGCAGGCGATCTAAAAGACTGGCATTCGCACGACCAGCACGAATTCCGCCTAATTCACGTTGTAAGGCATCTTCAGTTTTTTTCATACGTTCTTTAGCATTTGCAATAATTTCAGTTGCTGTCATATTATTTCCCCCTTACAGTTGTACCGATATTTTTCACCAAGAACAACTCGACGAATATTTCCTGTTTCATTTAAATTGAAGACAACTAATGGAATATCATTATCCATCGATAATGAACTTGCTGTTGTATCCATTACTTTTAGTCCTTTTTGAATCACATCTAAATGTGTTAATTCATTAAATTTAATTGCATTTGTATCGATACGAGGATCCGCACTATAAACGCCATCTACATTATTTTTTTTTGCCATTAAAATAGCATCTGCTTCAATTTCAGCAGCACGTAATGCAGCAGCAGTATCTGTTGAGAAGTATGGATTTCCTGTACCACCTGCAAAAAAATAACGACACGTTCTTTTTTCTAAGTTTCGAATTGCTTTTACGACGAATATAAGGTTCAGCAATTTGACGCATTTCAATAGAAGTTTGAACACGAGTAGGAACTCCAATGTTTTTCTAATGCATCTTGGAGTGCTAAGGCATTCATAACTGTAGCAAGCATTCCCATATAGTCTGCTTGTGCACGTTCCATGCCAACTTCTTCTCCTGTTACTCCACGCCAAATATTTCCGCCACCAACAACGATTGCAATTTGAACGCCTAAATCATGAACTTCTTTAATTTCTTTTTACAATTTCTTTTAATCGTTGGAGGATTAATACCAAAAACCTGTTTGGCCTGCTAATGCTTCTCCACTTAATTTTTAATACAACACGTTTATATTTTGGTTCAACCATTGTAAGGACTCCTCTTATATAGATTCTTAGTGAATTAAGTCTAAAAAAAGGGGAATAGAGGGCAGCTTCCTACCTTATTCCCCACTAATTGAAATCAATTATTTTTTTAACTTGTCCCATTACTTCTTCAACGAAGTTGTCAACACGTTTTTCTAAACCTTCACCAACTTCATAACGGTGGAATAATTTAACTTTACCACCTTTAGAAGCAGCATATTTAGAAACTGTTGTATCTGGATCTTTAACGAATGGTTGGTCGTTCAAGCTGATTTCAGCTAAGAATTTGTTTAAACGTCCAGCAATCATTTTTTCAACGATATTAGCTGGTTTACCTTCGTTTAATGCTTGTTCTGTAAGAACTTTTTTCTCATGTTCTAATTCATCAGCAGAAACTTCTGAACGGTCAACATATTTAGGATTGATTGCTGCAACGTGCATAGCAATGTCTTTAGCAGCATCTGCATCTGAAGAACCTTCTAATACAGTTAACACACCGATACGTCCGCCCATGTGTAAGTATGCACCGAATGCATCTGCATCAGATTTTTTTCAACGATTTCAAAACGACGTAATGAAATTTTTTTCTCCGATAACTGTAGTTGCTTCAGCAATTACGTCAGAAACTTTACCTTCTGGAGTAACGATTTCTAAAGCAGCTTCTAAGTTAGCTGGTTTGTTAGCTAAAATTACTTCTGATAATTTTGCTACTAATGCTTGGAATTTGTCGTTTTTTTAGCAACGAAGTCTGTTTCAGCATTTACTTCTAATACAACTGCAACGTTTCCATCTACTAATACGTTTGTAATACCTTCTGCAGCGATACGGTCAGCTTTTTTTAGCTGCTTTTTGCTAAACCATTTTTCACGTAAATAGTCAACAGCTGCATCGATATCTCCTTCAGTTTGAACTAATGCTTTTTTTAGCATCCATCATCCCTACGCCAGTCATGTCACGTAGTTGTTTTTACTAATTGTGCTGAAATTTGTGCCATTTCAATTTCCTCCTAAATTATAAAAATTTACAAATATTATTTTTTTAAAAAAAGCTGTTTGGATGAAAGATTTTTTTCGATTCCAAACAGCCTACTGGTTAGTGATTATTCAGCGTTGTCGCCTTCAACTAATTTTTTTCAATATCTTCTAATGAAGTATCTTTATCTAAGTCTTCTTCGTCAACTGCTACGTCTTCACCTTGGTTACCTTCAACGAATGCATCAGCCATTTTAGCTACGATTAATTTAACCGCACGGATAGCATCGTCGTTTGATGGAATAACAACATCGATTTCATCAGGGTCACAGTTTGTGTCAACCATAGCAACGATTGGAATGTTTAATTTGTGAGCTTCTTGAACTGCAATGCGTTCTTTACGAGGGTCAACGATAAACATTACATCAGGAATGCGTGGCATATCTTTAATACCACCTAAGTATTTTTTTCAAGTTTGTCTAATTCTTTTTAATAGAACGCCAACTTCTTTTTTTAGGTAATACATCGAATGTACCGTCTTCTTGCATTTCTTTAATTTTTTTCAAGCGGTTGATACGTGTTTGGATTGTATCCCAGTTAGTCAACATACCACCTAACCAACGATGGTTAACATAGTATTGACCAGTACGAATTGCTTCATCTTTAACAGCATCTTGTGCTTGTTTTTTTAGTACCTACGAATAAAAGCAATACCTCCGTCTTGAGCAACTTCACGCAAGTAGTTGTATGCGTCGTCCACTAATTTAACGGTTTTTTGTAAGTCGATGATATAGATACCATTTCTTTCTGTGAAGATGTATCTCTTCATCTTAGGGTTCCAGCGACGTGTTTGGTGACCGAAATGTACACCAGCTTCTAACAATTGTTTCATTGAAATAACTGCCATTTTTTTGTTTTCCTCCAATTTTTGGTTTTTATTTTTTTCCTCCCCAATTTTTCATCGACAAGGGTACTTATTCCTAAGCACCACCCTTATCATCCAATTAGGTGTGAAATATGGTTTTTTTATACCGTTAGTTATATTACACTAATCTCTATTAGAATGCAACTATTTTGATACGGTCATTTTACTTTTTTTAGTTTCACGCATTCCTCATCATCCACTTCATGTAATTTCACTAAAAATTTCTTCTGATAATGAAGTTGGGAATGTTCTTACCGATATAGTCTGGTCGAATCGGTAATTCACGATGACCACGATCAATTAATACTGCTAAACTAATCGTTTTTTTGGTCTACCATATTCCATTAAAGCATTTCAATGCTGAACGGACTGTTCTTCCTGTAAAAGATAACATCATCTACTAATACAACATTTTTTTCCATTTAACGAAAAATGGAATATTTGTTCCGTTAATAACTGGATCAATGTATGGATCAGGTTCGTGACGATCATCTCTATATAAAGTAATATCAATTTCACCTAATAAAACAGGTTGATTTTTCAATCGATTCGATTTTTCTTTTTGAAGACGTTTAGCAATATGTACTCCCTCTAGTCTTTATTCCTACGAGTACTAAATCTTCAACTGTTTTTATACTGTTCAATAATTTCATAAGAAATTCGAGTCATTGAACGATTAATTGTCGCTTCATCTAATAAGAATATTTTCTGACATATCCATACTCCTCTACTGTAGTTCTTGAATTTTTTTCTTCAAATTCTTTTGGTAATGGACTTTCAAAATAAAGTTTTTTTCTTGAGTAATAGGATGAACAAATCCTAAAGTCTCAGCATGTAAATATTGACCGAATTCTGTAGCATTTTTTTCCATTTGGATGATACATTGGATCATTTAAAAATTGGGTGATTAATAAAATTCCATATGAGCACGAATTTGATGCGTTCTTCCTGTTTCTAAATTTAAGCGTAGAACACTCTGCCTCTTTTTAACGGTTGAATCACTGTAAAATGAGTAATCGCTTCTTTACCTTCTTTTTGAACACAACGTTTTTAAACGATTATGTGGATCTCTTGCTAACGGTGCATCAACTGTACCGGTAATATGTTCAAAACTTCCTTCTACAATTGCAACATAACTACGAGTCATCGAATGATCCATTAATTGATTCGATAAACCAACATGAGCTTGTGGCGTTTTTTTGCAACAACTAATAATCCAGATGTATCTTTGTCAATTCTGTGTACAATTCCCTGGACGATAAGATTTCTGAACCCTTTTGATAATTGATCAACATGATATAGTAAAGCATTCACTAATGTTCCAGTTGAATGCCCTTTTGAAGGATGAACCACCATTCCACTTGGTTTATTTATAACGAGCAAATGTTCATCTTCATAAACAATTTCTAATGGTATATTTTTCTGCAAGAACCGTTAATTCTTCCTCTTCTTCAATTTGAATGGTAACATTGTCTCCATCTTTTTGCTTTATAGTTCGCTTTTAACAATTTCTCCATTCAGCGATACAAACTCTGATTTTTAACCATTGTTGAATGACTGAACGAGTATGAGATAATTCTTGTGTTAGAATTTTTATCGAGTCTTTCACTTTTTTTCCAATGATAGTGTTAATTCAATAATTTTATTTTTCCACTTTTTTTCCTTCTTTCTTTCGACAATTAAAATATATAGGAATAACGCTGCTACTCCCAACTGTTAAACAAATATCTGCAATATTAAAAAAATTGGGAAAATCAATAAATTCAAATTGAAACATATCGACAACATATCCTAAACGAACACGGTCAATAAAATTTCCTAATGCTCCAGCTAATAACAAACTATAAGTTGTTAATGCAAATTTTGATTTTTCCTCTTTTCTTGAAACATCAAGTATAAAAATTGCAGAAACACCCAAATATCGTAATGATATAGAAGACAAATTGTTGTCCTGCTAAAATTCCCCATGCTGCACCAGTATTTTGAATATAAAATAACTTAACAATTCCTGGTAATAACTCTTGACCTGTATGTAATGCAAAATTAGAAACAATCCACATTTTCATAACTTGGTCAGCTACGATGAATAATAAACTTAAAATTAAATAAATAACCATAAATATACCTCTTTCTACTTCAATAGTTCTATTGTACCTATTCTATTAATCTTCGTCAAACAAGAGACAAAACGACAACATTTATTCGATTTTAGACATTTTTCTAAAAATTGTAACCTATTTTTTCCCCCATTTTCACATGAAAAACCTATCAAATCAGTTAATAATTTGTATATTTCACAAAAAAAACTGTATAATGACAAAGTAATTTGTGTGTCTATAAATTAAAATGCGCGCATTCTAAAAGAATGCAGCCTCAAAAGTAAGGAGTGCGTTATGAAAAAAATTGCAACGAAGGTATTCTTGATTAGTGCAAGTTTGCTAGTATTTGCAGCCTGCTCTAATACAAAGAAGAGTGCTGAAAAAAACTGTTCAAGAAGTACAAGATACCTTACCTGTGGTTGTTGATCATTTAAACAACATCCAAACTTTTTGAAGCAAATTTGCAAAACTGATTGGGAAGATGATATCGCTGATGATTCGACTCTAGCAAATTACGCTAAGAAAAAAAGGTAAAGTTTTTTTGATAATCTGCAACAAAGAAGAGATATTCAAAAAAACAAATTACTAAAACATTAAAAAGTGATTCGTGATGATTCGTCTCACCTTAGTAATTTACAAGACAAAAAAACTTGCCAAGTGTTGAAATTAAAATCGTAAGTTCAAACTTGCAAAAAAATTGTCGATAGTATAACGGATTACATCAAAAAAATCCGAAGAACAATTAAAGAATGAACAACAATTCTTTGTTGAAATATCTGGAAACAAATTATCAAAATGATGATTTGAAAGATAAAAATTAAAGAATTTAAACGAATCGGCATTGAACGTCAAAAAGATTCTGGAAGAAATTAATGACCCTCTGTCAGCAATCGATAAACCAATCCGAATTCTTAAAGCTCGCTTGAGTACAAGAAAGGAGTAGTTGATCATGAGTAAAAATAAATAGAATGATTCATATTCTTTTTATTAGGAGTATTCAGTCCTTCTTTTTAATCCTGTTCATGCTGAAGAAGAAGAAACTCCGCAAAAATTAACTTTAAGAACTTCAAGCTTTATTAAAAGTTCCCTGTAAATTTTCCAACAACTAGTACTTATGATTCAGGAATTAACATCCCCTATCCCTAGAGATGGTGTTAAAAGGAATTTATGTTCAAGCATTTAGAGCAAAAAGGTGCTGAACTAGATAGAATTGTTCAATATGTTGACAAAACAGATGCTAATGCAGTTGTAATCGATGTTCGTGATGGATATGGAAAAAAATTACAATGCCATTAGAAACGGATAATCAAACTATCAAAAGATAATACAGTAAATGAAATATCAGACACAAAACAATTACTAAAAAAACTTTGGAAAAACACCAAATTTATCCAATTGCTCGAATCGTAAGTTTTTGGGGACCACTTAGTTCCCTTATCAAAATCCTGATTTAACTTTCCGTACACAATTTGGTACTGTTTGGGAAAATGATGAAGGTGAAGCTTTCTTAAATCCATTTCCTAAAAAGAAAAATTGGGAATACATTGCTGAAATTGCTGTAGGTGCAGCTAAAGCAGGATTTAAAGATATTCAATTAGACTATGTACGCTTTCCCTCTTGGGTTTTGAATTAATTGAAAAAAATATTTAGATTACGACTTAGGAGATTACAGTCATTACACAGATATGGATGAAGCTCGTATTGCTGCAGTCACAGATTTTGTAGAATTTGTTCGTGGTAAATTAAAACCTTATGGCGTTCATCTTTCTGCTGATATTTTTAGCGCATGCGATTACCGCTTCTAAAAATTGGTGGTATTGGACAAAAATTCACGAATATCGCAGATCATGTTGATGTGATTTCTCCAATGATTTTTCCCAAGTCACTGGGTAAATGGAGCTTTCGGGGTAAAAAGAACCGGATAAACAGCCTTATGATATTGTGAGTCAATATATGAAAATTGAGAATGGGTATTTTAAAAGATTTAAATCCATCTCCTACTTCAAGACCTTGGATTCAAGCATTCACAGCTGATTATTTAGGCGAAGGAAACTTCCAATTGTATACAGCTAATGTGATTAGCCAAGAAATTAAAAGCTTTTAAAAAGAAGCTGGAATTAAAGAATATTTACTATGGAACGCAGCCAGTCAATATTCAACAGAAATTGATTTTTTTAAGATAAAGAAAAAAACGACAGAATCATTTAAGGTTCTGTCGTTTTTTTATAGCAGTAGTATGAGTAATGAAACTCACAAAGAATTTCTATAGTAGTATGGGCATGATAAGCCATTTTGGGCTTATCACGCAGGAAATTTTGAGACCAAGGCTCAAAATTTAGCTATGAAACTCGCGAAAGCGAGTTTGCTAGCGTCCTAATACTACTATACCCAGAAAAGTCTATTCAAAATTGTATACAAACTTCTTCAAGACCGTTTTCGTTAATCCATCCGCATCATTCAACAATGCTGAACCATTACTTGTACGATCCACTAAACTTAAGTCCATCGGACGAATAACTTTTGTTTCACCATTTGTAGAAATAAGACTGAACTCTTGTTTTGAAGAAATATTACCCTCTAAATAAACCACACGATGAGGATTACTCTTCAATTCTCTTAAGACCATTAATCCCTCTCTTAGCCCTTGTAAGCATCGAAACTTCTAAAACATTGAAACGTTTCACCGCTCCACGTTGAGTAGCCAAGAAAGCAGAAACGACTTTAGGTTCTGGACTATAAACCATTGCTCCAGCAACAAAATCATCTTTTTCTTAAATTAATTGCCTTAACTCCCACTTGCAACAGTCCCAACAACTGGAACTTCACTTAATTCATAACGTAAACCAAAACCACAATGGGTAACAATAAAGATTTCTTGTTCTTGATTTGGAACTAATTCAATCGCTACCACTTCATCTGTAGCAGTTTTTTTAACTTAATCGCATTACTTGTACGAGTTTTATACCCACGATACGTATTAAATTCATTCAACGCAGTTTGTTTTACAAGCCCTTCTTTTTGTAAAGAATACAACTGTCCAGTCTTGGTAAGTATCATCACTATCTTTTTTTCTTTCACCATGCCGGCTAAAAATAATTTCGTTAGTCGCTAAAGAAATGGATTGACTTAAATGATGCCCCACATCTTTCCATTTTGCTTCTGGAATTTCATGAACTGGTAAATGTAAATAATTCCCTTTAGACGTAAATAACACTAAACTATCTAACGTTGATACTTTTTTTGAACGAGTAATACTTCGTCCCCTTCACGCAATCCATTCTCTTCAGGAGCACTTGAAGCAAAACGAACGTGGACTAACTCGTTTGTAATATCCTTGTTTTGTAGATACTACATACACTTCTTCTTCCGGAATTAAAAATCTCTGTTTCAATTTTTAATTTCTTTAATTTCAGCTTGAATTTCTGTTAAACGAGGTGTCGCATATTTTTTTCTTTAACTCACGTAATTCTTGCTTCATCACTTGTAATAATGTTTTTTTCTGATTTTTAGAATGCTTGTTAAAGTCGCTACACGTTCGTTTAAGTCTAATTTTTTTCTTCTTGTAAAATGGTAATATCTGTATTCGTTAAACGATATAATTGCAAGCTGACAATTGCTTCTGCTTGTGTCATTGTAAAATCATATGTTTCAACTAATTTTTTTCTTTTTGCATCTTTTTTTATCATTACTATTACGAATTAATGCAATGACTTCATCTAAAAATCGATAAAGCTTTCATTAAACCATCTACAATATGCAATCGATCTTGTGCTTTATTTAAGTCAAACTGTGTACGTTTTTGTAATGACTTCTTTTTGATGAGCAATATAAGAATCTAAAATTTTTCTTCAATCCAACTTGCATTGGACGTCTAGCATCAATCGCCACCATATTGAAATTATAATTAATTTGAAGTTCGGTATTTTTTTAAGTAAATAATTTAAAAATCCCTTCTGCATTTGCTTCTTTTCTTCAATTCAATTACAATTTGTAATCCAGTACGATCTGATTCATCCCTTACTTCAGCGATACCTTCAATTTTTTTGTTTAGACGAATTTCATCAATCTTTCTTCACTAATAATGCCTTATTCACTTCATAAGGAATTTCTGTAACTACAATTTGACTCTTTCCACCTTTGATGGATTCAATCAAAGTTTTAGAACGAACCACTACTTTTCCCTTTACCTGTTTCATACGCTTGTTCTAATTCATCAATCCCTTGAATAATGGCTCCAGTTGGAAAAATCAGGTCCTTTTACAAATTGCATTAATTCTTTAACTGTTGCTTTAGGATGATCAATGGTATGAATCGTTGCATCGATGACTTCACCCTAAATTATGTGTTGGAATTTCAGTTGCATAACCAGCAGAAATCCCTGTAGCACCATTGACTAGTAAATTCGGGAATCGAGCTGGTAAAACTGTTGGTTCTTCTTCTGTATCGTCAAAGTTTAATACAAAATCAACCGTTTTTTTATCTAAATCACGTAATAATTCTTCAGAAATTTTTTTGATAAACGAGCTTCCGTATAACGCATGGCAGCAGCTGGGTCACCGTCCATACTACCGTTATTCCCATGCATTTCTACTAAAACATCTCTTAATTTCCAATCCTGGCTTAAACGCACCATCGCTTCATAAACAGAAGAATCTCCATGAGGATGATAATTACCAATTACATTACCAACCGTTTTAGCAGATTTTTCTAAATTGCTTTTTCACTTGTATTTCCCTTCTACAAACATCGCATATAAAAATACGTCTTTGTACAGGTTTTTAATCCATCACGAATATCTGGTAAGGCACGATCTTGAATTATATATTTAGAATAACGTCCAAAGCGGTCGCCCATTACATCTTCAAGATTTAACTCTTGGATATCTTGTTGCAAGCTCATATTATTCCTCCTCCATTAATAGTGATAATTGTTCAACAGATGATGGAGAATTTATTTCTTCTTTTTGACACTTTTAGAAACTTTTTGGTTGTTCATTCACTGTTAAATGACCTTCTGTTTCTAAAAATACTCTTTCCATCTTCTAAGCTAAATTCCACATGACTTTCAATCCATTTTTCTACGTGGTTCAACTTTATTCCCCATTAATGTACTTACACGACGTTCTGCTTGTGCTTTATCATCGATTACAACACGAATTAGTGTTCTAGACTCAGGATTCATCGTTGTTTCCCATAATTGGTCTGCATTCATTTCCCCAAGCCCTTTGTATCGTTGTAGTAAATATCCTTTACCAACTTTTTTTAATTTTTTTCTTCTAATTCTTTTTTTCAGTCCAAGCATATTCTACGACTTGTTTTTTTACCAGTTCCTTTTTGAAATCTTGAACAATGGAGGTAACGCTAAATATACTTTTTCCTGCTTCAATTAATGGTTTCATATAGCGGTAGAAGAATGTTAATAGCAATACTTGAATATGAGCTCCATCGGTATCCGCATCGGTCATAATGACAATTTTATCGTAATTACAATCTTCAATATTAAAGTCATTCCCTACTCCAGCACCGATAGTATAAATGATTGTATTAATTTCTTCATTTTTTTAAAAATATCAGATAAAGAAGCTTTTCTCAGTATTAATAACTTTTTCCTCGTAATGGTAAGATTGCTTGGAATTTACGGTCACGTCCTTGCTTTTGCTGAACCACCCGCAGAATCTCCCTCTACTAAGTACAATTCATTCTTTTTTAGGATTTTTTTCCCTTGAGCAGGTGTTAATTTACCAGATAGAAGTGTTTCTTTTTTTCTTTCCTTTTTTTACCATTACGGCTTTCTTCTCTTGCTTTACGACTCGCTTCACGGGCTTCTCTTGCTTTTTAGAGCTTTTACGAATTAATTCTTGAGCAATTTCACCATTTTTCTGTTAAGAAGATGCCTAGTTGTTCAAAAAAATTGTATTATCGACAATACTTCTTGCGGCAGGAGTTCCTAATTTATCTTTTGTTTGTCCTTCGAATTGTAAAAATCTCTTCGGGAACACGTAATGAAACAATCGCTGTTAATCCTTCACGAACGTCACTACCTTCTAGATTTTTTTATCTTTTTCTTTTTAATAATCCAACTTTACGTGCATATTCATTAAAAGCTTTTTGTTAAGGCAGTTTTTCATACCAACTTCGTGAGTACCACCATCTTTTGTACGGACATTATTAACAAATGATAAAATTGTTTCAGAATAGCCATCATTATATTGGAAGGCAAATTCTGTTTCTACTCCATCAATCGTACTATTGAAATCTACAATTGGAGATAAAGTATCTTTTTTTCTTCATTTAAATATTGAATAAAAATTACGAATACCTTCTTCGTAACAAAAATTCATCACTTGTATTCGTTCTTTCATCCGTTAAAGTAATCGTTAATCCTTTTTAATAAAAAAAGGCAGATTCACGTAAACGTTCCGCTAATGTTTCATACGACCAAACGATTGTTGAGAAAAATATGTTCACTTGGTAAGAAACGAACAGTTGTACCCAGAACCTTTACGATTCGTTTTTTTCTTTTTTTATCGAACTAACTTTTTTTCTCCACCTGTTTTAAATGTTTGAGTATATAATACGCCATCACGTAATACTTCTACTTCTAACCAATCAGATAAGGCATTTACTACACTGGCCCCCTACCCCATGAAGTCCTCCAGAAGTTTTATATCCACCTTGTCCAAATTTACCACCAGCATGTAAAACGGTAAAAAAATAACTTGAATCGTTGGAATTCCTGAAGCATGTTTTTCCTGTTGGCATTCCTCGCCCATTATCTCTAACAGATAGTGAGCCATCTTTATGAATTGTGACATCAATCTTACTTGCATATCCAGATAAAGCTTCATCGACTGCATTATCGACAATTTCATAGGCAAGATGATGCAATCCACGATGGTCTGTTGAACCGATATACATCCCTGGACGTTTTCGAACGGCTTCTAAGCCTTCTAATACTTGAATTGAATCATCATTATATTGGTTAGTGACTTTACTCATTCACGACTCTCCTTCTTCCTATTTATAAAACATATCTACTCTATCATACTTAATTTTTTTCAAATATTGCAAGAATTCTTCCTAACTCCCTTTAAAAATCATACTAATTTTTTTAAAAATTATGCTATAATCAGTGAGTATAATTTAAATTTAACAGATAAAGGAGAAATACACATTTATGCTATCCATTGTTTTTAGGTGCTACGATGGCATACTTATTAGGATCCATTCCTTCTGGATTATGGATTGGACGTAAGTTTTTTTCAAATTGATATTAGACAACACGGAAGTGGAAATTTAGGAGCTACGAATTCTTTTTCGAATTCTTGGTAAAAAAAGCAGGAAGTATTGTTTTTACTGATGGATCTTTTTAAAAGGTTCAATTAGTGTTCTTCTGTTAAAGCAAATGGATTTACATGGAGTTTCCCCACTGATTATTGCGCTATTTGCTGTAATTGGTCATACATATCCATTATTTGCAAACTTTAAGGGTGGTAAAGCTGTTGCGACATTTTGCTGGAGTTATATTAGCGTATCAGCCGGTTTTATTTCTAATTGGTCTAGGAATCTTTTATTTTTGACTTTTAGCTATTTCAAAAATGGTAAGTTTTTACAAGTATGCTAACAATTTCAATTGGTGTTCTTTTATCTCTATATTTTCAAGATATGGTTCTAACAACAATTGCACTACTCGCAGATATCTTTTATTATTTATCGACACCGTACGAATATTCAAAGAATTTTGAATGGTACCGAACCCTAAAGTTGATATTTTTTTAAGCGTAATAAAAAGATAGGATGAAAAAAATATTTTTTTGTTTGTGAGGTCGCCAGCAGCCTCGCAAGCGAGTCTCATGGCTAAATTTCACTACAAGGAAATTTTTTTCTTCCTTTCTTTTTTTACATTTTTTTACTTAAATTTTTAGAATTCATAATTAAAAAAAGAATAACCTACTTTTTTTACGGTAGGTTATTTTTTTGTCTATAAGTTTGCTAATTCATCATTCAATGCTTGGTGAATGTGTTGGTTCTTGATTCGTAAGAATGTTCCTTTTGTTCCTAAACTTCTACTTTCAAGTACACCTGCTGATTCTAATTTACGAATCGCATTTACAATTACAGTACGTGTAATATCAAATTCTTTTCGCAATTTTTAAAGCTGTAAAACGTAATTCAATACCATCAAATAACGATAAAATAATTTTTAATGGCTTCGATTTCACTGTAAGAAAGAGATTTTTAAAGCTAAATGGACATTTTTGTTTTTTTCTCGGTTTTTCTTGTTCAATTCTTTTTTTGTTTGCCAATGCAATAACTCTGTTCCAATTACAGTTGCTGCATGTTCTGCTAAAAATTAAGTCTCCCGCAGAAAATGACTCTTTAGCTTTTCCCATCACAACAAATCCTAAACGGTTCCCTGAAGCATAAATCGGAATTATCGTTGTTTTTTTGCTTCAAGATATTCCTGTTTTTAATTCCACTGGAAAAAAATGGTTAATTCAGCATCCACTGAAATATTTTTCTAAATTTGTCTCAATAGAATTTAAAGCATTCATATAAAAAGTCAGGAAATTGTCTTGTTGAAACATATTCATGCATTCGAGCATTATTTAGCTGAAAATGATCATGAACTCCCTAATATTCTACCTTCTGGTGAAGCAATAAATAAATCTACTTTCAATAGAGTTCCTAATACACCACTCAAAGTATTAAATGGTAAATCAGCTTTTTTTCATCTAATGTCCATAAATTATCATATTGTAAAAACCGTATTGATTTTTTTCTTAAATCTTTAAGTACTTGTTGCAATGCTCTCTCTCCTTCCTATAAAATATAACGACTTAAATCACGATCAGCTGTAATCGTATTTAATTTTTGATTCCACATATTGCTCAGTAATTTGAATACTTCCCATTTGCATTTGAGGAGCTTCAAATAATAATTCTTCTAATAATGTTTCTAGAATCGTATGCAATCTTCTTGCCCCGATATTTTTCCATATTACTATTCACTTCAAAGGCGGTTCTAGCAAGTGCTGAAACAGCTTCTTTTGTAAAGATTACTTCAACATTTTCAGTAGCCAATAATGCTTTTATATTGTTTTTAATAATGCATTTTTTTCGGTTCTGTTAAAAATACGTTCAAAATCTTCTTTTGATAAATCTTGTAATTCTACACGAATTGGGAAACGACCTTGTAATTCAGGCATTAAATCACTTGGTTTTTGCAACATGGAAAGCTCCTGAAGCAATAAATAAAAATATGATCTGTTTGAATTGCACCATATTTTTGTTTGAACTTGGCTTCCTTCTACGATTGGTAAAATATCTCTTTGAACCCCTCTCTAGAAACTTCCCCGCCATTGTGTCCTTTCGCAGCAATTTTATCAATTTCATCGATGAAAAATAATTCCTGATGTTTCTGCTAATTTTTAATGCTTCTGCATGTACATCATCTTTATTCACTAATTGATCTGCTTCTTGCTCCGTTAAAATTTCTAAAGCTTCTTCTACAGTCACTGTACGTTTTTGAACGTTTTTTTAGGTGTCATTTGGTCTAACATGGATTGGATTTGCATCATTTGCTCCATTCCATTATTGTTTCCTGCCATACGTAATGGCTTTTTCTTCTACTTCAATGGTAACTTCTTGATTTTTTTAATAAACCATTTCTCAATTGTTGCTCAATTTCACGTCTTGAAGCAGCAATTTCTTCTGTTACTTCTTCTTTTTTTCCTCTTGTGGTAGGTCAGTTTTTTTGGTAAGCCCATTGATTGGAATAAGTTCATTAGAGAATCCTGTTGTGGATTTGCCACTTTTTTTCATGATGCCAGGTTTTAAAAATTTTTCGCTAATTTACGAACTGCTTTTATCATAAGCTTTGCGGACGTACGTCTTCTTGTTTTTTTGTTTATGAACAATACTAATCGCATTTTTCTACTAAATCACGAACCATCGATTCTACATCACGACCGACATAACCCACTTCTGTAAATTTAGTCGCTTCTACTTTAACAAATGGAGCATCCACTAGTTTAGCTAAACGTCTTGCTAATTCTGTTTTCCCTACACCTGTTGGTCCAATCATCAATAAGTTTTTAGGCGTTACTTCTTTTTTTGCATTTCTTCATCTAATAATAAACGACGATAACGATTACGTAGAGCTACTGCTAAAGCACGTTTGGCACTCGCTTGTCCTACAATAAATTGATCTAATTCTTGTACGACCTCTCTAGGTGTCTTACTAATTTTTTTGAATTCATTTTCCCTATCTCCTATACTACTTCTGTAATAATTGCGTCATTTGTATACACATCAATTTCTGAAGCAACTTTTAAACTTTCTCTGGCAATATCTTCTGCGCTTAAATTTTCATCCCCAAAACGTAATAAAGCTCTAGCAGCAGATAATGCAAAGTTTCCACCTGAGCCAATCGTTAAAAATCCCGTCATCTGGCTCAATTACTTCCCCTGTACCAGAAACTAATAATAATTGTTCCTTATTCATTACAATTAACATCGCTTCTAATTTTTTTGTAAGGTACGATCAGTTCTCCATTGTTTTGCTAATTCAATCGCTGCACGTTGCAAATTCCCTTTAAATTGCTTTAATTGATCTTCAAACATTTCTTCTAAAGTAATCGCATCTGCAACCCCACCAGCAAAACCAACAACGACTTCTCCACCGAAAATACGTCTAATTTTTCTAGCGCTGCCTTTTATAATAATTCTCTCGCCCATTGTAATTTGACCATCACCTGCAATTGCAGATTGATTTCCTTTTTAACGGCACATATTGTTGTCATTTTAAAACCTCCTATGGTTTATGGTTAAATTTGGATGCATCAAAAGTATCTTCCTCTTGTTTTGCTCTTGGAAAATATAATTGATAATTTTTGTTGCAATGCATCTTTTGTGACATGTGTATAAATTTGAGTAGAACTTAAACTAACATGTCCTAATAATTCTTGAACAGTTTTCATATCTGCTCCATTATTTAGTAAATGAGTCGCAAAAAGTATGTCGCAACATATGCGGATGAATTTTTTTAGTTGTAATCCACTTTCTTGTAATAATTGATTTAAAAATATAGCGAACTCCTGTTGTTGTTATCGGGTCTCCTAAATGATTCACGAATACAAAAGCATGTTCTTTTTTTATATTGACTAATTAAAGAACTTCGACTTTCTTCTAAATAAAGCTGTAAAGCTTCTGTAGCAAAATCTCCTATTGGGACATAACGTTCTTTTTGAACCTTTCCCAATGACCAAAAATAACGCCATTTTTTTAAATCTAATTGCTGTAAAGTTAATTCAGTTAATTCACTCACACGCATCCCTGTAGCATATAATACTTCAATTAACGCACGATTGCGTTGGTCTAAAGGCTGATTTCCATCAATGGAAGCAATAAATTTTTTTCCATTTCATCTTCATAAAAAAATTCAGGAAGTCGTTTTTTTGTCCTTTTTTTATAAGAAACACTGGCAAATGGATTTTTCCTCAACAAATTCGTGTTCTAATAAGTATTGATAGAACGAACGAAGACTTGATAAAAAAACCGTGAAATACTAGAACGATTATATTGTTGTTGATGTAATTTTTCCTAAATAAATCCGAACATCCACTGCGGTAACTTCAGACAATTTTGTTAATGGAATTTCTTTTTAAAAAAACATTAAAAAAATTGTTCAATATCACGTTGATACGCTTCGACCGTTTTTTTATCGAATATCTTCGCTCAACGGTTAAATATTGAATAAACGCATGAAATTGTTCTTCCATTTAACGACATCCTTTCTCCATATAAAACTGTAGCATAGTTTCTAACAACTGACAACTAAATTGTCAAAATTTTCCAAACAATTTTACTACAAAAGAAATCCCTTTAGTAGCAAAGGACGCTAGCAGCCACCTACGGTGTCTCATAGCTTAAATTTGAGCCTTGGTCTCAAATTTACCTGTAATAAAATTCGAATCGAATTTTTATTACTAATGCTACAAAAAAATTTCTTTTTCCGTTTTTTTCTCGTAAATCACATAAAAAAAGAAGCCTTTTCGGCTTCTTCTCATCATTATTTTTTTGAATTTCTTCTTTGTAATCACAATGGCTACATACAATTTGTTTTCCACTTTTTTTACTTTTTTTCTCTACAAGATAGTGAGAACATTTCGGACATTCTCTTCCTACTGGTTTATCCCATGATACAAATTCACATTCAGGATAACGATCACATCCATAGAATAAACGATTCTTCTTCGATTTTTCGCTCAATGACATGTCCTTGATGACAATGCGGACACGTTACACCAATTTCTTTTTACAATGGCTGCAGTATGACGGCAATCTGGGAAATTACTACATGCGTAGAATTTACCAAAACGTCCTAATTTAATCACCATTGGGCTTCCACAAACTTCACAGTCGAAACCTGCAGGTTCATCTTTAATTTGAACTTTCTCAATTTGAATTTCCGCTTTATCCACTTCAGCTTTAAACGGTTGATAGAAACGATCGATGACTTGCACCCACTCTTGTTTTTCCAGCTTCAATTTGGTCTAATTCAGATTCCATTTCAGCAGTAAAATGAGTATCTACAATATTCGGGAAATAATTATTAATCATTTGATGAACAATTTCTCCCAATTCAGTTGGTTCAAAACGTTTCGCTACTAATTTAACATAATAACGTTTTTTTGAATTGTTTCAATTGTTGGGGCATAAGTCGAAGGACGTCCAACTCCAATTTCTTCTAATGTTTTTAATTAAAGTTGCTTCTGAATATCTAGCAGGCGGTTGAGTGAAGTGTTGTTCTGGATCTAATTTTTTTTGTACAGAAACTGTGTCACCTTCAACTAATTCAGGTAATACATTGGATTTTTTTAGAATCTGCATTATCTTGATACACTTTTTTTGATATCCAGCAAATTTAATGGTAGAACCATTTGCTTTTAAATAGTTGATTATTTTGTTCTAACTCAACTTGAACTGTATCATAAACAGCTGCAGACATTTGACTAGCTACAAACCTAGACCAAATTAATGTATACAGTTTTTAATTGATCTTTTGTTAAGTAAGATGCAATCGAATCAGGCGTTCTCATAACAGATGAAGGACGAATCGCTTCGTGGGCATCTTGAGCGCCTTCAGAAACTTTTTTTGTTGAACGTGTTGAGTTTGAATACTCACTACCATACTCAGATAAAATAAATGATTTTGCTTCATCCTTTGCAGTTTGTGAAATACGAGTTGAATCGGTACGCATATACGTAATTAAACCGACTGAACCTTGTCTTCCTAATGATACACCTTCATATAATTGTTGAGCGACCATCATTGTTTTTACGAGTTCTAAAGTTTAATTTATTGGAAGCATCTTGTTGCAAGCTACTTGTTGTAAATGGTGCAGCAGGATTTCTTCTTCTTTCTTTTTTTCGTTACTTTTTTTGAACGGTAAATGGTAATTTCTCATCAATTTGTTTTTAAAAACTTGATTCACTTCATCTTGAGATTTTTAATTCAACTTTTTTTCAGCAGTTGTTCCATAATAACTAGCTGAAAATTTCTTTGTTGATTTTTTTGGAAAGTCGCATCTAATGTCCAATATTCTTCTGGAACAAATGATTGAATTTCTCTTTCACGATCGATAATTAATTTTACAGCGATACTTTGTACACGACCTGCACTTAAGCCTTTTTTTCACTTTTTTTCCATAAAATTGGAGAAATCGTATATCCTACTAAGCGGTCTAAAAATACGCCGAGCTTGTTGTGCATCGACTAAATCCATATCTAAATTTCTTGGATTTTTTTAAAGGCTTCTTTAACAGCATCCTTTGTAATCTCATTAAACTCAACACGAATCGGTTTAGTCGTATCTAATCCTAATAAATGCGCTAAATGCCATGAAATAGCTTCCCCTTCTCTATCCGGGTCACTTGCAAGGTAAACAGCATCGGCTTTTACTCGCTTCTTTTTTTAAAGATTTGATTAAATCTCCTTTACCACGAATAGAAATGTAATGAGGTTCATAATTATTCTCGATATCAATTCCCATTTTACTTTTTTTGGTAAATCACGTAAGTGACCTTTACTTGCCACTACTTTAAAAATTTTTTTCCTAAATATCTTTCAATTGTTTTTCGCTTTTTGTTGGTGATTCGACGATCACCAAGTTTTTTTCTTAACCATATCGAAACTCCCTTCACAGAAGTATATGCTTGTTTACAATAATCGTTATTCATCATAGCGAACGAAAGTTTGTTTGTCAAATCAAAAAAACTATATGATTAAGAATTTTATGGGAAATAATGAAGAGATTCTAAAATATCATTCGCATTTCGAATCGGAAATGCTCCAGCAGTAATCAACTCATTTGTCCCTTTTGAATATTCACTTGTAATGTTACCAGGTAAGGCAAAATACTTGGCGATTTTCACTTAAAGCTACATTAGCCGTAATTAAACTTCCGCTATGCAACTTAGCTTCAATCACACACAATCCATGACTTAATCCTGCAATAATTCGATTTCGATAAGGAAAATGAAATTTTAAAGGTGGACTATCTAATGGATATTCTGACAGTATCAGCCCTTTTTTTCCTATTGCATCATACAAAGCTTTATTCTCCTTCGGATAGGAAATATTAATCCCATTTCCAATAACCGCAATCGTTTCGCCTTTCAACTCTAATGTAGTTGGTGCGCTAAACCATCTACGCCTCTAGCTAGTCCACTAATAATAGATACTTTTCTTTCAAGGATATCCGGTAGTAAATATTCTAGAGCTTCTTTACTATATGCTGTATGATTTCTTGCTCCAACAATTCCTATGGATAAACGATTAAATAATTCCAGTCGTCCCTTATAAAATAACACAACTGGTGGTAAATATATTTCCTTTAAACGTTTAGGGTACAACGTATCTTCGTACATCAAAAAAATGAATCCCTTCTTTTCGATACTGTAATTCCAAACTGGCAAAATCTGTATTCCTTAACCAATCAATCTCTTCTAAACTTAACTCCTGATGAATCGTTTCTAGTGTAAATTTTTCCCTCTGTCAATTCATTTTTGACATAAACGTTGGTACAGTTCCCATCTTTGTTGACTACTCCCCTTATCCCTCATTGCTAAAGCAATCATTAGTGTTCGTCTTGTCCATTCCATAAAAATAACCTTCTTTCTCGAAATAACATCTCTACTTGTTATATACGAGAAAAAAAGGCTAAAAAAATATTTTTTTATTTTAAATAATCTTTAATAGGAGCAAAAGTTTTTACGATGAATTGGACAAATTCCTTTTTGTTTTTTTAATCCTTCCAAGTGTTTTTGGAGTTCCATAACCTGCATTATTAGAAAAAAATCATATCCTGGATATAAATCATCAAATTCTTGCATCATTTGGTCACGCACTTGTTTAGCAACAATACTTGCTGCTGCGATTGATATACTCTTTGCATCTCCTTTAATGATGCCAATTTGCGGTGTATTCACATCAATCTTCATCGCATCAATTAATAAATAATCCGGTTGAATCTTTAATTCACTAACTGCTTGTTGCATCGCTAAACGACTGGCTTGGTAAATGTTCACTTGGTCAATAATATCCGCATCCACAATTCCGATTCCAATCGCAATCGCTTTTTTTCTTGAATGAGTCGATAAATTTCTTCTCGTTTAGAAGCTGATAATTTTTTTAGAATCATCAAACCCTAAATCTTCAATATTTTTTTCGGTAAAATAACCGCTGCAGCTACAACAGGCCCTGCTAATGGACCACGTCCCACTTCATCTACACCAGCAATAAAACTAGCTCCTTCTTTGTATGCTAAACGCTCATAATATTGCATTTCAATAAAAATGTTCTGCACGTTTTTTTGTTCTTTTTTTCAATTCGTTTTTTTGACATGATTTGAGAGCTGTTTGCACTCCTTTTCTCATATCTAAACTTAATTGTTGAAACATGGGATCTTCCATCGAATGAATGGAACTTAGTAATTCTTTTAATTTGACTAATCGTATATTTTTTTCAGTCATTTTATACACCTTCCAAACTAATTGGTGCAGTATCTAATGTATATCGACCTAATTTACCACCACGAATATCAAAAATAATACGCTCACTCGCACGTTCGTAATCATCTTTGAATCCTAACTTTTTTCGTAATGAGTAATAATAAATCCACATCTGATAATTCTAAATCAGCTTCACTCAATCCATAAGGCTTTCTTAAAGCATCAGTATAGTAGGTTCTAAAAAAATATTAATCGCAAATAACGCTACATCATCCATATGTAATAAAGAATCTTTAATAGCACCAGTTACTGCTAATTTATTTCCAATCTCTTGATTATCAAATTTTTGGCCATAAAATACCAGGCGTATCCAATAATTCAAAAATCATTACCGATTTTTTTAACCAACGTTGTCCTTTTGTAACTCCTGGACGATTAGCTGTTTCAGCTTGATTCTTTTTGAATCATACGATTAATAAAGGTTGATTTTTCCAACGTTCGGAATTCCTAAGACCATTAAACGGATTGGACGAGGACGTACGCCTTTTGCCGCTAATTTTTTCAAATTCGTCTGCCATCAATGCTTTAATCGCTGCTTTTACTTGATTCAAACCTTTTCCATCTTTTTGCTTCAACTGTTAAAAACTTCAATGCCTTCTTCTTGGTAATAGTTCATCCATTTCTTTTGTTTGAATTGGATCTGCTAAATCCGTCTTATTCAATAGCATTAATTGTTTCTTTTTGTCCTTTAATCTCATTTACAATTGGATTACGACTTGATTCTGGAATACGTGCATCCACTAATTCGATTACAACATCTACTAATTTTTAGTTTTTTTCAATAGCTTCTCTTTTAGCTTTAGCCATATGTCCAGGATACCATTGTATCGTTGCCATTCGTTTCATCCTTTCTTACTACTTGTACTTTATTCTGAACTATTTTTAACATACTCCTTTTTTTATTTCAAAATTATTCATAGTCATGGGCAGACTTTTTAGTGTATAATCACAATATTATTTTTTTATAATGAAAGGAAGAAATATATGAAAAAAATTGATTCAACTAATCGATAAATTCGATGGCCCTCAATCCACATTAAGTAATGAAGAATTTTTTTATCCGTGAAAAAAATATTATTATACTTAAAATTATTTTGGGTATTATCTATTGTTATGTTTGTTTTATTAGGAATCATGGTTAGTATTTCATATTTCTTCTATTTCTTTTTATTATGCGATTATTTTATGGATCATTACGAAAGTGTTAGATGTGTTGCTATATTTTTTTACTTAAAAAAATAAATAATACGATTATTAAGCATCAATCATTCCATTAAATAATTGTTCACACTTTTCATCTATTAAAGTTTTATTGGCTATTCTTTCTATCCATTCTTTAGGAATGGATTCAAAAGAATATTTAGCTCCAGCTAGTGTACCTGTAATGGCACCAATTGTGTCTGTATCTTCTCCAAGATTCACGGCTTTCAAAACGGCATCTTTAAAACTGTTTGTTGTTCCTATGCACCATAAACAAGCTTTCAGTGTATCCACCACATAACCTGTAGATTTAATTTCCTCACGACTTTTTATGATAAAATTCTTCATCAAAAAAATTTCCTTAAAATAATTTTCATATTCTTCCCAGTACTCAGAATTTTTGGCTAAATATTTCTTCTAATTTTTATTTGAACAGAATCTAATACTTCTGGAAGTGAATCATTAAATAGCATATCTTTTAATAGAAAAAGATAGATAATCGAGGCAACAATAGACCTTGGATGCCCATGAGTTACCATTGTATATTTCTTTTATTAACTCAACTTGCTCAACTAGATTAGACATTTTTAATCAAAAGAAAAAAACTAAAGGAGAAATTCTCATTAAAGCTCCATTACCATTAGACCTCTCATCTTTCCCGCCACACGCTTCTGGTGAAATCCCTGATAAATATCGTTCAATTGCTTTCATTTGTTGCAATACCTATATCAAAAACAATATCCAAAAAGGTGTTAAATAACCATCACGATAAGCTACAAATTTATCCATTAAGATACTTAAGTCTGATTTTTTTCACCTAAATGTTCCATTAAGGCTAATGTCAATGAAGTATCATCGGACCATGTGCCAATGGGTTGATGATATGTCCCATACCCCTATCATCTCTGTAAGACTATAACTATCTCTTGCTTCAAATTCTACTGGAACACCTAATGCGTCACCAACAGCAAGCCCATAAATAACAGCCATAATCATTTTTTTCTTAGCGATTCTAAATTCTCAAATTTATCCATAGAACTTCTACCTCCTATTGAGTTCATTATATCATAAACAAAAAAAGCCTTGAAGTAAGCTATCCTACTCCTTCAAGGCTTTCTAATATAAATTATCCCATTGTTGCTTTAAATTTAACTTTCTTAATTTTTAAAGTCAATTCCCTTTTCTTGAATTGTCTTTTTAAAATCTTGAACAAAAAAACACGAGCATCATTATCAATTTGAATATATAACTCGTATCCTTCTGGAATTTTTCTTCACTTCAACATTGGCAGCTTGATACTGTTTTTAAATTACAATGTCGATGAATATCATGAATAACATTCAAATGACTAATCATTCCAGTAATATTTAATTGATACATTTTTTTCTATGAACACTGAGTTTGCGATGTGTTAATAATTGAACTATTACCACTACAGCGCAACAAACACTGCCAAAGAACCAGAATCCTCCGCCAATAGCCATTCCAATTCCCGAAGTTGCCCATAAACCAGCAGCTGTCGTGACACCACTAACACGCATATCACGCATGTAGATAATACCGCCACCGATAAAACTGATACCACTAACGATTTGCGCAGCAATACGTGTTGTATCTGCAGCGTCTGGAGTTTCCCAAAAGGCTTCTTTTTGAAACAATCATCATTAAAGCAGAAGCTAATGCAACAATGACATGGGTTTTTCACCCCCGCTTGTTTATTACGTGACTTACGCTCATATCCTATTGCCCATCCGCATAAACATGCTAGAATAATGGATAAAAAAATGACGTAATTCTAACAATACATCAAATTGATGTAAAAATATTTGATCCATTAAACTTCTCCTTTCCATTCTTCCTGATATCGTTCTCATAGAATGCTTATTATCGTATAATTTTTTTACAAGAAAAAGTCAAGCTGAATGCTGTGAGTGATATAATATTTTAAGTTTTTTTGATTATATTGATTTAACCACCAATACTTTGATATTTCTTTAATCCTTGTTTCCAAAAAGAATTGATAAACTAAATAAAAATATAATCCATCCTGAACTAAAATTCATTAATGTTTCTAAAGTAATTCGATTAGTACTTAGTAATAACTCATGTACAGGAAAAATATCCTATAAAACTAAATGGTATAATCATTAATACAGATTTTTAACCATTGAGGATAGATTGAAATTGGATAATTTCCAAGTTGAGAAACTTCCCAAAAAAAATACTTTTTAAGCCCATCATTTGATACCCACCAAAATGCAGTAGTACTTAAAAAAATAGATAAATAGCATATCTAACAAAAAAATAGAAGAAAGTATAAAGAAAAAGTAATTTGATAAAGAAGATACCTGTCCATAATCCAGATAATTGAGTGATTGATCCTATTAATAACAACAAAGCTACTACCGTTTCAAATACAGATTCTTCATCTAATTGAAAAAAATAATAAATTGAAATAAAATATTTAAGGGTCTTACTAAGAAAAATATCTAGCTCTCCACTTTGAATCATATATGGAATTTCAAGTACAGTTACAAAAAAAATATTTCCCACAGAGCATTTACTAACATCAAATATGAATAAAAAAATAAAACTTCGTATCCACTAAACTCACCTAAAAAAATCCTGTATTCATAACAATAATATAAAGAACAAATAAGGTTGAAATTGTTTCTAGAAAAAAAGCCCATATTTCCTAAAAACAAAATCAATAGGATACATCATTATTCGTTTGATATCCATTCTTATAAATTCAGTATAAATTTTTTTCTATAAAAATTTTAACGAACGAATCATTATGTTACCCTCCCATAATTTCAAGTTTTGAGTAGACTCTTTTTGTACAATGAATAAAACTAAGAGAAAGAAAAAGAATCCAACAGAATTGAATTAAAAAGTGCAGTCGTATAAGAAAAATAATTGACTTCCACTTAATATTGCACTAGGAAAAATATTGTAATGCAACAAAAAGGCAGTTTTAATACAATAAATTTTTAGAGGTTCAGGATAAATATCTATCGGTAAAACTCCCCTCCAAGTAATAAAATTAAGCCTGAAATTAAACTTTTAGTTCCATTTATACTAATTAAATACGGAGAAAGTAATCCTATAATATGACCAACAATTAATGAAAGTATCCAACTCAAACATAAAGATAGTAATGCCAACAAAAAGAACACCATTAATAGTTAAGAGATTTATTTTTAAAGAAAAATAACATAAATAACCCAGATAGGAATAATTCGATAAATCATCTTATAAACACTATTTCCAATTTGAATAGAAGAATTGACTAAAAAAACAGCATTTGAGGACGCTGTAAATAATTCGCTATTGTTCCCTTTAAAAATAATATGATTCATAAAATCAGCGGAAGAAAATAAAGGTAATAAAGACGATAATGTTAAGGCAAACATAGAATAAATAATAATTTGTTGTGTATTCATACCATTTGTTTTTTTCAACATATGTCCAAATATAATACTGAATTACAATAGCAATAAATGTACTCATAATCGTCATAACATTATTCATGCGATATTTTTTTATTAGACTTAAACTGGTAAAGTGTGTATGCTAATAAGCCTTTCATTCTAACACCCTCTTTACCGTCATTAATTCTGATAAACTTAAATGAACAACTTCTAAATTATCAGGATGATAATTATTTTGAATAAATTCAATAGCTAATTCTTCTGAAATTTCACGAGTATCAAAAAAATATTCAGTAGAAAAAAATATTCTTTGCTAATACTTTTTATAGTTAAATTGTCTATCAATTCATGCTGTCCTTGTTCGTGATAAATGATAACTTTTTTTCAAATAAGAATATTGATTTTTTTAAACTCTTCAATACTTCCTTGATATGCATTGATGCCTTTGTTCAGAATAATAATTCTTTGACAAACTTTCTCAATCTCTTGAAAATCATGACTGGTAATCATGAATGTCGTATTTTTTTGCTCATTAACTTTTAAAAATAATTTCCATCATTTTTTTGTTTTGTTTGAACATCAATACCAATTGTAGGTTCATCTAAAATGACTAACTTAGGAGAATGAAGCAAAGCACAAAACAAATTCTCCACGCATTCGTTGACCTAAAGAAAGTTCTCGAACTGGTTGATTTATATAGACTTTTTACTTCTAATTCATTTATTAACCATTCTAACCATTTATCATCTTCAGCAGACGTTTTAGAATAAATTTTTTTGTAAAAAAACTTGAAAGAATCTAAAAGAGGTAAATCCCACCATAGATGAGATTTTTTTGTCCAAACATAACTCCAATTTCAGAAGCATTTTTTTCGACGATTCTTGAACGAATCTTTTTTCAAAAAAACTGTTACATTACCAGAATCTACATGGATAATTCCTAACAACATCTTTATTGTTGTAGATTTTTCCAGCACCATTCTCACCAATATAACCAACGATTTCTCCTTCGTTAATTTCTAAATTTAAATCTTGAATAACTGTTTTCTTTGCCTTTTTTTGTAAATAATTTTTTTCTTTAAAAGACTTTTTTTAATTGTATATCTGAATCTATATATGCTTTAGATACATTTTTCAAAACGAATCATACTCTTCTCCATATATCATAAATAAAAATTTCATCCGTACAGACACTGTATGCCCACACCACCAATGACTTCTCATAGTAGTAATAAGATTCGCAAAGCGAAGCTGCTGGCGTCCCAAGCAACGCAAAGGAAAGTAAATATATTACATCGTATACGTACAGACACTATATGTCCACACCACCAATGACTTCTCATAGTAGTAATGATATAAGTAGCCTATCAGGCTACTTTTTATTAGTGACTTTTCAGTCCGTCACGCTCCGAAGGTGCGTGACAAATAAACCACCCGCTATGCGGGTGCGCATCGAAGGTTATACTCAAAAAAACTCCTCTCACGATACAATAAAGGTGTTCAAGCCTATCATATAGCGAGAGGAGAAAAAAAATATGGCTGAAAAAAAGCTAATAGTTTATCACATACAAAATGGATGTGTAAATACCACATTGTTTTTTTACACCTAAGTATAGACGGAAAGTTATCTATAATCAATATAGGAAAAGTTTGGGAGAAATATTTCGTAGATTGTGTAGATATAAAGGAGTAGAGATAATAGAAGGACATCTTATGCCGGATCATGTTCATATGTTGGTTAGCATACCACCAAGAATAAGTATTTCAAATTTTATGGGGTATTTAAAAGGAAAAAAAGTGCACTAATGATGTTTGATAAACACGCAAATTTAAAATATAAGTTTGGGAACCGTCATTTTTTTGGGCAGAAGGCTATTATGTAAGCACAGTAGGACTTAATGAAGCTACCATAAGAAAGTATATACAAGAACAAGAAAAAAACATGATATAGCAATTGATAAATTAAGTGTAAAAGAGTATGAGGATCCCTTTAGGGATGATGGTAAAGTAATACAAACGCCTCTTTAAGAGGCAAGTGACGAGTCAAAAAGCAATAAGGCTTGAATAAAGTGAAAGCCAGCGTCTTGAGGCGCTGGCTTTGTAATCTGGGCTTATAGCCCCTGGTTCAAACCACCCGTTAGACGGGTGGTCATGATTGGGGAAATTTGAGACCTTAGGCTCAAATTTTAGGAATGAGATTCGCAAAGCGAAGCTGCTTCCGTCCCTTACTACTATTTTAGAAGTCATTATAAATAATATTGTTACTTTTTTTGAAGAAATTCCTCATCGTAAACAATGGTTTACTACGTACAATGTTTTTCTTCTCCAACAAATGTACGCATTTCTTTTTAAACATTTTCCCTGCATTTTTTTCACCACAAAATTAAATGAACCTGCAGATTTCGTATCTATAAAGAACCCACGAATATAACGATCTTTGAAGAACAATTGAGCACGTACTTTATCAATTTCATTCCAAGGGATTTGAATATAATCTTCCGGATTTTTTCATTATAAAACTCAAACGCTCGATCACCAACAAGAATATCGCCGTGTTTATTTCCAATCCAACCAACAAATACATTGGCTTTCGTTGTAAAAAAATAACTTTTGTATTTAAAGACTGTGCCATAACTTTCTCCTTATTCATTAAACTGATAGCTCTATTCTATCATAAAACAAAAAGATGAACAGACATTTAAATCTGTTCATCTCAAAATTGTATCTTAATTACATAATTCCTGTTACACGACCAAGAATACCTAGTGCAAATAATGCAAAGATAATTAAAATTGGACTTACTTTTACGTTTTAATAACCACATACATGCGAATGTTAATAATAAAGCAGCAAAACCTGGAATTAATTGGTTTAAGTTATCTTGTAATGTTGTAACTTTTTTCAGGAGTTAATGAAGTACCACCTGCTAATGCAGATAAGATTTTTTTGTAATGTTGAACCATCAACAGCTCCATCTGGGAATTGAATGTATGCTCCTTCAGATAATTTAGCACGAGCAACAACTAATGGGAAGTTAATAGAAGTCCAACGTTGAACTAAAATCCCCATTACGAACATTCCTAAGATTGAAGCACCTTTTAGTGATTGTTTGTAAAAATACCACCTGATAAGTCACTTGTAATTTCAGAACCTTTTTGGTATCCAACTTCTTGTGTATACCATAAGAAACCAATACGGACTAAGTTCCAAGCAATAAAGAAGAATAATGGTGCAATTAATGAACCACCAGTTGCTAATGAAGCAGCAATTGCTCCAAGAATTGGACGAACTGTAAACCAGAATACAGGATCTCCAATACCTGCTAATGGTCCCATCATACCAACTTTAACCCCTTGAATAGCAGCATCATCGATATCTGCTCCGTTTGCTTTCTCTTCTTCAAGAGCTAATGTTACCCCAAGAATTGGAGCAGCAATATATGGGTGAGTATTAAAGAACTCTAAGTGACGTTTTTAAAAGCATCACTTGCTTCTTCTTTGTTAGGATATAATTTTTTTAAGTGCTGGGATTAATGAGAATGCCCAACCACCATTTTTGCATACGCTCATAGTTCCATGAACCTTGAAGGAACTGAGAACGTAACATTACGCTAATACGATCACTTTTCGTTAATGAAACTTTTTTTCTCTGACATATCTGTTCCTCCATTCTAGTAATCATTTAAAATATCGCCAAGTGGGTCTCCTGAACCAGAGTTTGATCCTGAACCACCTGAGTTATTTTTTTGTAAGTTTAAGTAAATAACAGCAATTGCTAAACCAATAATACCAGTTGCAATTAATGTTAATTCTTTAATTGGTGCTAACGCGAAACCTAAGAAGAAGAATGGCCATACTTCTTTAGTTGCCATTAAGTTAATAACCATTGCATAACCAACGGCTACTACCATTCCCCCACCTACTGTCATACCACCAGTAAACCATGCTGGTAATGAACCCTAAAGCAGCTTGTACTGCTGAAGAAGGGATGAATAATAAAGCTCCTGCAGGAATTGCGATACGTAACCCTTGTGTAGCTAATGCTACATAGTGCCAAAATTCAACACCACGGAAGTTACCTTGTTCTGCTGCTCTATCAGCTTGGTGAACAAGAACAACTGATAAAGTACGAACAATCATAGTTGTTACTAAACCAACAGTTGCTAAAGTGATAGCTGCTGCAATCGCGATATTACGACCATCTGTAGAGAAGTCACCAGCTTTTTACATAAATAATGGCAGATGCTACTGAAGCTAACGCTGCATCGGGGAGCAACCGCTGCACCGATATTAGCCCAACCTAGAGCTAATAATTGTAAAGCTCCACCCTAAAATAATACATTCAGATAAATGTCCTGTTGCTAATCCAATTAATGAACATGCAATAATTGGTTGATGGAATTGGAATTGGTCTAAAATACTCTCCATACCAGCTAAAAAAGGCAACAACTAGGACTGCAATAATTGCTACAATATTAAAATCCATAATGACCTCCTATTAAATGTTTAATCCTTCGCCTGCTTTTTGCAGCGATTAATTTGAATAAATCAGAAGGAGAATCTCCTGATACTTTTTCTAACATCGAATTTCACGCCCTAAATCACGTAATTTCTTATACGTATCAACATCTGCTTGGTCAACAGATAATACATTATTAATTTGAACTTTACCAACTGAATGAGCCATAGAACCAATATTTAATTCTGGAATTTCTACACCTTTTTTTCAATAACTGCTAAAGCATCTTGTGGATTTTCAAATAATAATAATGCTTTTTTGTATCGCCAAAACGTGGATCGTTATAAACTTGAACTAATTTATCCAATGGGATAACGTGAGCACGAACTCCTGGAGGAGCTGCTTGTTCAATTAATTTTTTTACGTAAATCGTCTTTTGATACTGAATCAGAAACAACGATAATACGATTTGGATTTGTTGCTTTAGTCCAGTTAGTAGCAACTTGTCCGTGAAGTAAACGAGTATCAATACGAGCTAATACAAACTTAATTTTGCCATCCCCTAAAACTGTTCCTTCCGGAATAGCTCCTTTAGGTGTAACCGTTTGTTCTTCGGCTACTTCTTCTTTCTTTTGCAATTCTTCTGGGCGAACTTTCACCCCATCAATTGCAGTTGGAGTAATCGCTTGCGCAATTTCGTGAGCTGTATTCATTGAGAAACGACTCGCATACGCTTCGATTAACATTGGTAAGTTTAATCCAGCAACAATCGCACGATGTTCAGGAGCTTCTTCAAACAATTTATTTGCTTTGATTGAATGGACTACCGCCCCATAAATCGACTAAGAATAAAATTTCTTCTGAATCAACTTTCACAATGGCTTCTTGCAATTTTCTTTGCAAATCATCTGGTCCTTCGCTAGGCATAAACACAACAGATTCAACTTTTTTTCTTGTTCACCAAAAAAATCATTGAACCAGATTGCTTAATACCAGCAGCAAATTCACCATGGCTTGCAATAATAATTCCAACCATATGATTTCCTCCTATAAATCTATATTAATGCATCCTTTTATGCACCATTTGAAGTTTAACACTAATTTTTTTATATTTGTAAAAGAAAAACATTTCATAAATAGAAATGACTTAAACTAATTATATAGAATATCTCCTCTTTTATTGGAAATTTGTCATAAAAAAAGAAAAACCGTATATCGAAATTCCAGTTTTCCTTTGCATAAATATGAATTTATAAGTTGGAAAAAGAAATGACTCCTAGCAGTAGCTGAAAGAATTATGAGACACCGAAAGGTGACTGCTAGCATCCTGGCTACTTTAAAGATATCCTATGTTATAAACGAATTCTCATATCCTTACGTCAAATAGAAATGACTTTTTGAAAAGTCAAAAATTTATTAATGTATGATATCCATTTATGCAGAAAAAGACTTCTAGAAGTAGCTGAAGTACTATAATCCTTCATGGATTATAGTACAGGAAAAAAATTGAGACCAAGGCTCAATTTTTTTAGCTATGAGACACCGAAAGGTGACTGCTAGCATCCTAGCTACTTCAAAGATATCTTATATTATAAACGAATTCTCATATCCTTACGTCAAATAGAAATGACTTTTCATAGTAGTATGGGTACAAGAAGTATTTTATACTTCTTGTACAGGAAAAAGTTGAGACCATAGGCTCAACTTTTAGCAATGAGACAGCTTTTGCTGGCTGCTTGCGTCCTAATACTACTTTAAGAAAAAGTCAATTTCTATACTCTATTCCGAATATAAATAACCGTAATCTTTTTGTCCTCCAATTCGACCAAATGGCCAAATTGTAAACACTGCTTTTTCCTTCAATCGCTGAACGATCAATAAAACCCAATCATTCGACTATCTTTAGAAACACCACGATTATCCCCTAAAACAAAAATACTTCCCTTCAGGTACTTTTGATTCACCAGTTAGACTCTCTAAAGTGAAATCATCCATAAATACCGTCTGTTTTTGCCAATACTTCAGTATTAATAAATGGTTGCTCTACTTTTTTTCCGTTAATATAAAGTACACCACTCTTCATCTCAATTGTATCTCCAGGCATCCCAATAACACGTTTAATATACTCAACATTTTCATCCGGTGCCTTTAGAATAACAACATCAAATCGATGAATATTTCCAACTTTAGAAAGTACCATTCGATCACCATTATGCAATGTTGGATACATTGAAGCACCACTTACTGTGAAAGGTCTACCAAGGAAAAAATACACTCCCCCAACAATGATGAATGCTACTATAAATGACCAAATCCAAGACCAGATAATAGACAAAATCGAGGGCTTGTATTCATATTCATCTTCATAACTCATTCGAATCTCTCCTTATCATTCAGAATATAAATAAGAATAATCTTTTTGACCACCAATGCGATTCAACGGCCAAATCGTAAAGACTGCTTTTTCCTTCAATCGCAGATCGATCAATAAATCCAATCAAGCGACTGTCTCTTGAAACCCCACGATTATCTCCCATTACAAAATATTTTCCTTCTGGTACAGTCGTTTCACCTGTTAAAGCTTCTAAAGTAAAATCATCAATATAAACTGTTTTGTTTACCAGTATTTCTTTATTAATAAAAAGGTTGTTCGACTACTTGACCATTTATATATAATTTACCTTCTTTTTATCTCAATTGTATCTCCAGGCATCCCGATTACTCGTTTAATATACTCTTTATCTTGATCCGGAGCATGTAACACAACAACATCAAAACGATGAATATCTCCTAATTTTTGACATAAACATGCGATCTGAATTATGTAGTGTAGGATACATCGATTGACCACTTACCGTGAATGGTTTTCCTACAAAGACAAATAATAAGGCTAATATCGCAAATGATACTGCAAAAGGAGGCTAACCAACTGAGTAATTCTTCCCATATAGTTCGCTTAGGAAGTTTTTCTTTTTACGCATATTACGAGGAATAAATGAACTAACTTCTTCCATTTAAAAACCTCCATTCTATTTTTAGTAATTCTTTTTGCTGCTTGATACTGTGTATCATTTTTGTTGAATTAATGCTCTAACACTATCCATTAATTTTTGAGCAGTCTCTTCATCCACTTCTCCTGTTGCAGTTAATCCTTCTTTTTGTTGATAAGATTTTTACTGCATCTTTTTGTACCTTCATCAAAATAGCCGTCTACAGTAACAGAATATCCTAATCCTTTTTAGAATCGTTTCGGCAGAAAGTACATTTTGTGAAACTGAGCCTACTTTTTAATGTTTCTTTCGCATCAATAATTTTTTTAAGAATGCGTAATCTGGTAAATTCACTTCTTTCGTTGGAGTGACCCCTTCTTTATGAATCCAATTTCCCTTTGGAGTTAACCATTTAGCATTCGTATATTTTTAACTCACTATTATCAGTAATATCGACGACACTTTGTACAGTACCTTTACCATAAGTTTTTTTGTACCTACAATTTGACCTCCAGCACCTTCTTTTAATTGCTGCAGCTAAAATTTCAGAAGCACTTGCACTACCTTCATTTACTAGAAGAACATATGGCTGAGTAATTTTAAATTCACCAATGGATGAAGAAGCTTTTATAGATTTTTTTCTCTCCAAATCTATCTTCTACTTGAACGATTGGTTCACCATCTTTTTAAGAACATATTCGCAACTTTATATGCTTGATCTAAAAGTCCTCCAGGATTATATCGTACATCGAATACAAAAAGCTTTAGCACCCTTTATCTGTCAAATCTTTCACTGCTTTTTTTCTAATTCTTCAGCAGTATTTTTTTGCAAAAACTAGTAATACGAACATGACCAATAGTTGCATCCTCTTTATCTAATTCAGCTTTTACGGTATTAATCGCAATGCTAGCTCTAGTTAGTTTAACATCTAAAGAAGTGCCAGCACGTTCAATGGTTAAAACAACATCTGTTCCAACTTCTCCACGAACTTTTTTTACAACTTCAGAAATGGTCTTACCAGTCATATCTTCGCCATTAACTTTTTGTAATCACATCATCCGCTTGAAGACCTACTTGTTGTGAAGGACTTCCTTCCATTGTTGTACTAATCACTACTCGGCTTTGATCTGATTTTAATTCAGCTCCAATTCCACCAAAGGCGCCATTTACGGTTTCATCTAATTGGGCTGTCTCATCATTTACTAAATAAGTGGTATAAGGATCTCCAACTGATTCAGCCATTCCTTTTTAAAGCACCTTGAATTAATTGTTCACTTGTAACATCTTTATCTAAATAATTTTGTTTTTAAATAATAAAATACTTTTTTTCAATTTGAAACAATTCATTCTTTTTAAATACACCAAATGCTAATTTATTATCCGCTTTTTGGCAGTTGCGTAATCACTAATGCAACTGTTAAAAAAACTGAAATCAGCATTGTAGCAATTAATGAAACGATAAATACCCAGAGTCGAATTCCTTTTTTTAGGTGATTTAACAACTTTTTTTCTTGATTTTTCTTCCATATTTTTTTACCTACTTATTAACCGTTGTGAACCGTTTCTAAAGCAATTTCCATCATTTCATTAAATGTTTTTTTCACGTTCTTCGGCAGTTGTTTCTTCACCTGTTAAAATATGGTCGCTAATTGTTACAATTGCTAGAGCTTGTTTTTTTATGTTGTGCTGCTAATGCATATAAACCAGCAGCTTCCATTTCAATGGCTAGTACACCATATTCTTGTAATTTTTGTTTATTTAATTCAGCATTGTAGAAACGATCTGAAGATAAAATATTTCCAACGTGTACAGTTGCGCCTCGTTCTTTTGCTAAATGATAAGCTTTTATCTAATAAATCAAATGAAGCTAAAGGTGCAAAGTTAACTTGTCCTTGGAAAAATATTTGTAATAATTGATGAATCCGTTGTTGCTCCTTGGGCTAAAAACAATATCACGAACATTTACATCCGGTTGAATTGAACCCGCTGAACCAATACGAATAATTTTTTCAACACCAAATTCAGTATATAATTCATTAGCATAAATCATTATTGAAGGAATACCCATTCCACTACCTTGAACAGATACTCGTTGTCCTTTGTATAAACCTGTATATCCGAACATATTTCTAACACTATTATATTGTTCAACATCTGTTAAATAATGTTCCGCAATATATTTAGCACGTAATGGGTCTCCTGGCATTAATACTACCTCTGCGATTTGTCCTTTTTTTGCATTAATATGTACACTCATGTGTGATCTCCTAACTGTCTTATAGACTTAAAAATTTTTTTCTTACTGTAGATATTCTACTATATTGTCATTAGAAATTGAAATAGAAAAAAACAAATTCATTCGATTTTTAAATTAATTTTTTTGGCTTTTAATCGTACTTCCTTCATGAATTCCTGATAAATTTAATAGAAAATACTGTTTTTTTCAGTATTTAATTGGAACCATTCTGGAAACTCCATTTGTTGTAATCTACCTAATGCTAAAAAAATACTGGTAAAGAGAATCTCCCTAATTGAACAGACTGTATTTTTTTAATTGAATGGTTCCTTCTTCTGTTACATAAGGTACAGTCGTCATTTTGTATGGAACGGTTACTCCTAAAGCATTCGCATCTCCTGTAATTTGAATGACAGAATCATTCATGACAAAATTTGGAAAAACTTGGATTTTCTACTTGATTTTTTTGAAACAATTTCTAAAATATTTTTGAATTTCATTTTTTTACTTAATGTGACTTCCATCCAATTCTCTCCTTGCTCTACAATTGGCGTTGTTGAAACTTGATTTTTTTAGTTCGACTAGGAATTAATGAAGAAATCATTACAAATAAATTGATTGCAATTAAGGCCAAAAAAAGCAATTTTCCAATAATTCCTTTTTCTTTTTAGTTCTTCTTAATGGTGTCATTCTATCACCTCTTTAATATTCGTGAAAAGCTATTATACTAAAATTGATTCTACTCTTCTAAAAAGAAAAGCTTGAAATACATTATTTCCTAAAAACTTCCCTTTATGTGTTAATGCAATTCCTTCAGTTGTTAGCTGGATTAATTCATGATCTAATAAATCTTCAATAATATCTTGATAAATATCGTAGATATTTTTTTACCAAATCGTTTAAAAAAATTCTTGGTTGGATACACCAGACATTTTTTTCTTAAACCTAAAAAAACATAAATTCTTCTATTTGAGATTTTTTTACTTAATACATCCTTTTGTAAAATTGGAAGTTGTAAAATTCCGTAATGGTTCTAAATAATGTTGAATTGGTCCACAATTTTGATAGCGTTCTTGATTTAAATAACCATGAGCACCCGCACCAAACCCTAAATATTCATCAGCTTTCCAGTAATGTAAATTATGTCTTGATTCAAAAACCTGGTAGAGAATAATTACTAATTTCATAATGATGCCGTCCAAAAACTTTCCATAGAATCCATGGCTAATTGAAACATATCAGCTTCCTCATCTTGAGTCGGTAAAGGAAGCTTCCCTTGTCTCATTAAATTATAAAAGACTGTCTTTTTGTTCTAAAATTAAAGAATAAATCGAATAATGTGGTAAATCCAATTCCATTGCAATTTTTTTAAACTATCGTCAAAATCTTGAATCGTTTGTTGAGGCAGTCTAAAAAAATCAAATCAATACTTATATTCTCAAAAGCCTAGGTTTTCGAGCATTTCCTATGGATTGTAAAAACTGTCTTTTTACTATGTTTGCGACCAATCTTCTTTAATAGTTCATCATTAAAAGGATTGAACTCCCATGCTTATACGATTAACCCCATATTCTTTTCATTACTTCTAAGCGTTCTAATTGCCCATCGTCTGGATTTAATTCCATTGAAAATTCACAATTTTTTTCTAGTGGTAAATAGCGATGAATTCCTTCAAATAAAGTTGCTAATTGCTTAGGCGTTAAAGTTGAAGGTGTTCCTCCCCGATATATAACGTCTCTAAAGGAGAGATGGGATGAGCTTCTGCTCGTAATTGCATTTCTCTTACTAATAAATCAACATATTCATCAACCGGTTGCCCTTCAATAAATACTTTATTAAAATCGCAATAATAGCAAATATGAGAACAAAATGGAATATGAATATAAGCTGCTCTTACTGCGTTCATTTGTCTCTCCTTATTCTTTTTGGTTTATTTTTCCCGAATTTGTTGAATCACTGCTTCATCCGGAGTAATATACGTATTTTGTTGTCCTTCATATACGACAAATCCTGGTTTAGATCCATTTGGCTTTCTAATTTTTCGAAACAGAAACATAGTCCACAGGAACGGTTGCTGAATAACGGTATTTAGAATAGTATGCCGCTAACATGGCTGCTTGACCAATTGTTTCATCCGTTGGATTAGCTGACTCTACAATGACGTGTGACCCAGGAATATTTTTGCGCATGGAGCCATAAATATTCTTTTTTTCGCTTGTTTTAAGGTTAAGCTATCATTTTGTAAATTATTTCGACCTACTAAAAATTCTTGTACCATCATTTGAATAGAAAAACATACGGTTTTGAAGGTTTCACTTTTTTTGTTTTCCTTTTTTTCAAAGCAGAACGTTTTTAAATACCCATTTACTACTAATTCTTCTCGAATGATTTCTAAATTTTGCACATCCGCTTCTTCAATTTGATATAACACTTGTTCTAAATATTGAATTTCTTGATGGGTAAATGCTTGTTGTTTTTTTCAATATGTTCAATTGAATTTCTTAATTTTTTTGATATTTTTTTAAAAATAAGCTTGCGCATTTTTGAGAAGGTGTCAACCACGTAGACAATGGAATAGTTAATAACTCATTATTGTCATAATAATTCTCCACTTGAATTTCAGTTTGTCCTTTTTTTCAATCTGGTACAGGCAAGTATTTAATAACTCCCCTTTAATACGGTATTGTTCAGCTTTCTCACTCTTTTGTAAATCTTCTTCAAATTTAACGAGTTTTTTTCTCGATTTTTTTCTTTAATTCCGATTTCAACATTTGAAGTAAATTTCCAGCTAACTGTTGGATTTTTTTCTTCCTGAACTTTATAAACATAATAAGCTGTTAATAATTCAGATAATGTTTCAAACGATTGATTTTTCAGCATTTTGGAATGAATAATAGAAACAAACTGTAAAGTAGCTTTTTCCATTAGATAATTTTTGCTAGAGTTGGAGTTGGTTTCTCATTATTTTTGTTCTAAAAAAACTTCCATAAACTTTCAGCAATTGTTTCATCAAACATCATAGAACGTTCAACAATTTCATTAGCAGTTAGCGTACTTATCCCTTGTACAAGACTCATTAATGATTTGGTTAATGAATCTTCAGAAACTCTCTATTCAATCTGGCATCTAATTCAAAAAGAGTCATTTCAAATGGATTCAGTTTCGTTTGATGCGGAGGTAATTGATAAGTAGCCCCTGGTTGTAAAGTACGATAAGTATTTTTGACTTAATGGAATTCGTTTTTAAACAGTCAATTATTTGCTGGCTTCTTCGATCCACTAAGAAAACATTACTATGTTTTTCCCATCATTTCAAGTGTCAAACGCCATTTTCGCTTCATCCCCAAGTTCATCCCTTGTATCCACATCTAAATGAATAATACGGTCAGCACCAACTTGAGTAAAATCTTGAATAATCGCTCCTTCAAGATATTTTCTTAAAATCATACAAAAAAATTAGGAGCAATTTCAGGATTATCACCTTTTTTTCAGTAATAAATTGAAACGTGCCATCATTGGATGAGCACATAATAATAGTAAGTAATTTTTACGATTGGAACGAATCGTTAATTGAATTTCATAAGGAAGGGGTTGATGAATTTTACTAATTCTCCCTCCAATAATTTCTTTAGAAACTTCATCCGTCATCCATTTTGTAAATAAACCATCAAATGTCATAAGTTCCTCCATATAGATAAAAAAATAGATTTGAATTTATCTAATTATAAATCCAAATCTATTATATTTTGTGTCGTCATTAGATTAGATTTTTACTGTTAAACTCTACTCTATTGTAACGATTTTTTTAGAGAATTTATCTACTGATATGATAAGAAGTCATAGACAATAAATAAAATTAGCTTTCCTACAGTTGCTAAGGACGGCAGCAACCAGCTTTGCTGTTTCATGCCTAAAAATTGAGCCCTAAGGTCTCAATTTTTTTCCTGCACTATAAGCCCATCTGGCTTATAGTGCTAAAAGCTACAGAGAAAAAGCCATTTTGTATTTTTGACAGATGCTGATTAAATTTCGAAAAAAATAAAGGATTTTCTATTGTATATTAAATATTTTTGACTAATCTTCTTTTCAACCTCTTTTTTTGACTTTCAAATAGATTAATAAGAGTAAAAATCAAATTCCAAAAATAATAATAGAATATGACTAGAAGACATTGCTGATATTTTGAAACTGTTAGAAATAGTTTCAGTATAGATATATGGTAAAGCTACAGGAAATACACGTTCAATATAGGGGATAACTAATATTGGGAATAGCAATAAAGTAGCTAATGCTGTCATCGAACTCTTAAAAAAATAAAGTTAAATAATATGCAATCAAAAACACAAAATACTACTAAAAAAAGATAAGAGAAAAAAACTGTATTACGCTAACTTCTTTTAATAGTTCCTTTAAAAAAATGAAGAAACTTACAATAACTAAAAAAATAATAGAAAGGCTTTGTAATACACAGTCTATCAACTCAACAATAATAATTTTTTTGTGTACTGTTATTTTTTTGTTTCCCGTTAATAAATAGACGATTTTTAGATTCTGAATTCTCGACTTCCATAGAGCCATTTATCAGACCGCCTATCATAAATAAATAAGATGCAATTACCAAAATTTGATTATTAGATAGTATAATATTATTATCATTTATTTCAAATGTTATCAAACTAAGAATACAGATAAATAAAGTAAGCAAGAATTGACTTAAAATTTGTATTTTTCACTGAAATCAAACTATATTTTTTTATACATAAGAGCATATATCATTTCATTCATGTTTCTTCTCCTTCTTATTTTTTTATGCCAAGCTTTTAATATACATCATTATAGTTACTATTGATGCTTGAGATAATAATAATAATAAACCATACAGTTCTGAAGGATTGTTATTTTTCTACTCTTCCAAATGCGAATGACTTAGCACCTGTTAACGGAAATAAATTTTTCTATCGTCGGAGAAACAACTCTCAATATGCCTGATAAAGTTATAACAAGAATACTTACAATAATTATGACAGATGGAATAGGTTTTTCTTGTTATCTGTACTAAAAAAACATTGAAAGCAATGTTAATGTTATGGAAAAGATAATAATTCTTAACGTTACTTCTAAAAATAAGACCTATGTTAAGATAATTTTGTAATGTTTCATCTAACATCGCATAGAGCATTCCACTATTGATTAAAAGATAGAACAACTGTCAACGTACTGGATACAATTATTCCAGAGTAAATCTGACCTGTTAAAACCGTCTGCCATTTTGGTGTTAATAATTTAGTCAATGATTCCTGTCCAAATTTGTACTCCGTAGATAGAATCAGTGCAAATAAGATTGGAAAAAAATAAAAATACTAGATTGGTAAGGAGATGATAATATCGCATCTCTAACTGTTTGAAACCCTGTTAATTGACTAGTCGTATCTTCAAGTATAAGAATCTCTGTATGACCATTTGCTATCGCATTGATTACTTGAATATTTTTGAAAGGTAAAGAATACACTAATTCCAATCACAATTGCTACTCCCTCCAAAAGAGTGGCAATGAGAATATTTTTGTATAATTCACTACGAATATTTTTTTCATAAAGTTTACCCCCATCTAATTTTTTTAACAGATTTAAAATAGGCTTCCTCAAAAGAGCCATATTCTTCAAGAACATCTTTGCTACTACCATCAATTACTATCTTACCATTTGATAATCCTACAATTTTATCAACTGTAAGTTCTAATTCATTCATATAATGACTTGTGATTAAAAACTATTTTACCGCCTCTAACAAATTCTCTTAGAAACTCTCTAACCCATCTAATTCCATCTGGATCGAGTCCATTAATTGGTTCATCCAAAAATAAGTATTTTTAGGATTCGCTAAAATAGCCGTAGCCAGCCCCAGTCTTTGTTTCATTCCAAGAGAGTAGTCTTTTATCCTTTTTATTACCAACATCCTGAAGACCAACTAATTTTTAAACATTCTAAACATCTCTGCTTATCTATTCCACTCGTTAAAGCAATCCACCTCAAGTGACTATAGGCTGTCCTTGTTGGATTAGGGTTGAAAACTATCTAGAAATGCACCTACATATCTGAAGGGGTATTTTCCTAGTTCTTCATATTTTTTTCCATCAAAAGTCGCCCCTGCCCCTCATCTGGGGAAATCAATCCTAGCAATATTTTTTTATTAAAGTTGACTTACCAGACCCATTCGGACCAATTAATGCTGTGATTTCTTCCTCTTTTGCCGTAAACGAAACTTCTGAAAAGAACACTCTTACTACTAAAACCTTTGCTAATTTTTCTCAAATTGTATCATTTATCTTTTCCACCTTTTACAAATATTTTTTTGAAACTTAAATAAAATATATCTTTATAATTGGTATACCATCAAATTCCACCTATAAATGTCATCTACATTTCATGTTATACAAAAATAATTATCAGAAAAAAATATCAGAAATTCTGATTTTTTTATAAAAAGTTTTTTATTCTAGATTATCCTATTGTCAGGTACTAGGAATATAAGTAACAGACTGTAAATAAAAATCGCCACCTTAAACAAGATGACGAAAGTTCTTATCAATTTAAAGAGTGAAGATTTTTATTAGTTAAAAAAACTAGCAAGATATAACTTTTTCAAAAATAAATTTGCAAGATTAATGGAATAAAAAAATATTTGAGCGCTAAAGGCTATACTGGTATAGAAATAGTGACAAGAGCACCGTTCTCAAAGTTACTCAACTTTAGCTCTCCGCTATGAATTTTTCACTACCCTATTAACAAATGCTAATCCAATTCCGAAATGACTTCCTTGTTCTGAATTTGTTTCCTGATTGTCTTGATAGAAAAAGTAAGCCGTATTTCTCAAGTATATTCTCCGAAAATGAAGAATCGCTATTCCAGATGGAAATGTAAAAAAATTATTATCTATTAACTGATATTCTACTCTTATTACTGGATAATTACTTGTGGAATGGTCAATCGCATTATTGATAATATTTAAAAATAGCTCGTAGGAATAGGTTTAGATTAAGTGTTAAGTTAATAGAGATCGGTAAGTTATTTAAAAAAATTGGATTTTTAGCCTTTTTTTGTCAGTACGTAACTTAATTTCTTGTTCAAATAATTCAACTAAGTAATCCGAGGAGAAACTCTCCCAATTGGAAGTATCATTATAGAATGTTTTAGAATAATTGATTAGTTGGTTAAAGTATTTATTAAGTTGTTGGCTAGCAAGTTCAATATCTCCTAAACATTGACCAATATTTCCAGTAATTTCCAAAGATTTTTAAAAATTGAGCATTTCCTTGAATAATTGTTAAAGGTGTTTTTCAAATCGTGCGCTGCAGATGAGACTTGAAACATTAGTTCCTTTTTTTGTTGTTTTTTTCAGATTGAATCATTTTTGTTTATCGTTAACTGCATTTCCTGAATTTTTTTGTCTTGTTTCAATTAGTTCAATTAAAGTTAACTTAGCTGAGGGTTGTTCATTTATATCCACCAGTAGACTCTGATTATAAACAATATTTGTTTCTTGCTTGATCTTTTCTAAAAGATTACTAATATTTTTTTAGCAATAATAGAAAATAAAAATCAGACTAATGTAAATCCAAGAAATCGTGCTGAAATAGATGGTAAATGCTCCTGCATTTTTTTCAGTAATATTAGTAAATGCAGTAAATAACATTGGTAGAAAATAAAATAGAAAAAGACTAATAAGAAATTGTCTTAAAAATCTTAAAGTATGTTTGTTTAATCAGTTGGTTAAAAAGTCAGAGCGTTATCCACTGATAACCACCTCCCCAGATTGTTTTAATAGGATTAATTTCATAAGGTTTTAATTTTTTTGCCTAATTTGGTATACATACTCTGTAATTGACCTTCCCTGAGTTTCAGAATCATGTGGGTAAAGATAATCAAAGAGTTCTTCATTTGAAAAATATTCTATTAGGATTGCTGGAGAGTAACAAAATTAATTGAAATTCTCTTTTGGTAGTAGGAATATGTATATCTGCAATTTTAAGCTCTTCTTTAATTTTTATCAATTGTAAGAGGACCAAATTGTAGAATCTCACTGGAATTATTATTGCGTACTTCTCGACGGATATGCATCTGTACTCTTGCAACTAGTTCAGGGATACTGAACGGCTTTTGTAATATAGTCATCTGCACCGGATTGTATGCCATATACAATATCCTCTTCTAAATTTTTTTGGCTGTTAAAAAAATATGATTGGAACAGAAATAAATTCTCGGATATACTTACAAATTTCAATTCCACTGTGAGGCATCATGATATCTAAAATAATTAAATCATAGCCGATAAAATGACAGATATCAATTTCTGGAATAGCAGTTCGTGTATCGACGACAAAGTTCTCATTCTCTAGAACATTTTTGAATAAGTCTTAAAATGGCAATATCGTCATCTATGACTAGGATTTTTATATTTCATAATTGACTCTCCTTTGAAAAATATTCAAACATATTCTAGCATAATTTATTAGTAGTACACAATTACGGAAAATCAGTTTTTAAACGTCGAAACTATAATATCCGTAAAATAAAATTGGCTTTTTCAATGTAGCTAAAACCCTATAAGTCATTTTTTTGACTTATAGGGTAGGAAAAATCGAGACCAAGGCTCGATTTTTTTAGCAATGAGACAGCATTTGCTGGCTGCTTGCGTCCTAAGCTACATTAATATAAAAGCCATATTATATAAATATTATTTCGCAAGTAATTGCGCAATTTCAATAATGACATCACGTGCTTTTTCCATTGATTCTACAGCAACGAATTCATAACGTCCGTGGAAGTTTTTCTCCACCTGCAAAAATATTTGGAGTTGGTAGCCCATAAATGAAATTTTAGAACCGTCTGTACCACCACGAATTGGTTCAATAATTGGCGTAATTGATAAGTTTTTCCATTGCTTTTTGAGCAACTTCAACAGCTCTAAAGTCTTTTTTTCAATGATTTCTGCCATATTGTAATATTGGTCTTTCATTTCAATTGAAATACGATTGCTATCTAATGATGCATTTAGTCTGTCTGCAACTAATTGTAAATAAGCTTTTTTTCGCTTCGAATAATGTACGATCATGGTCACGAATAATATAAACTAATTTTTGCTTCTTCAACAACACCATTAGCATACATTAAATGGTAGAATCCTTGACGTCCAGAAGTGTGTTCTGGCACTTCAAATTCAGGTAAAGCATTTTGGAATTGACGTGCAATTTCTAAGGCATTCACCATTGTGTCTTTTGCAGTTCCTGGGTGAACATTTTTTCCCTTGGATTGTAATTTCAGCTTGAGCAGCATTGAAACTCTCGTATTCTAATTCTCCTACTGGGCCTCCATCCATAGTATAGGCAAAGTCACATCCGAATTCTTCCACATCAAATAAATCAGCACCACGTCCAATTTCTTCATCTGGACCAAATGCTACACGAATTTTTTTCCGTGTTCGATATCAGGATGAGCTAATAAGTATGCACCTGCAGTAACAATTTCACTAACACCTGCTTTATCATCAGCTCCTAATAATGTTGTACCATCTGTTGTAATTAATGTTTTTTCCAACATAATTTTTTTAAATTTGGAAAATCTTTTGGAGATAAAACAAATTTACCTTCTTTATCTAATACAATAGCTTCTCCATCATAGTTTTTCATGGAATTGAGGCTGTACATTACGAGCTTCAAAATCAGCTGTATCAACGTGAGCAATAAAACCAACAACTGGTACTTCTTTTTGTAGTTGTAGCTGGAATTGTTGCCGTTACAAAACTATTTTTTTAGGATTTAATCTTACATCTTGATATCCTAATTCTACTAATTCTTCTACTAAGTCTTTTTAAAAACTCTGTTTGACTTGGTGTTGATGGAACAGTTGTGCTTGCTTCATCTGAACGAGTTTCTTTTTTTACATAACGAATAAAACGATCAATTAATTGATTTGGCATATTACATTCCTACTTTCTTATAAAAAAATTCAAATGGATCTGTATCAATCGTACTTTTTAATCACTGATACATTCCAATTTTTCTTCTTGATTCCATTGTACAAGCCAGTTCGCTAATTTTTTTCAATACAAACGACTTCAATATGATGTCCTGCATCCACTAATAACATTGGAGATTCTTGAATATCATGAGCCACATGATACGTAATGTCTCCTGTTACAAATGCATCTGCCTCCTTAGCTACAGCTGCTTGGTAAAAACTTCCACCAGAACCACCTAAAACGGCAACTTTACGAATTTTTATCTATCGAACGATTTCGTGGAGTGACAAAACGTAATCCTTTTTAATTGGAATTGATTTTTACATAAGTGACAAATTCTTCGACAGATAATGGTTCAGGTAATTGTCCAATTCTTCCAATTCCTAGTATTTTTGCATTATTTTCTAATGCCCAAACTTCATAAGCTGGAACTTCATAAGGATGACTTGCTTTCATAGCAGTAATAATAGCATCCACTTGATTTTTCATAACAGATAACTTCTACTTTTTTTCCTCTGCTACTTCTTCTGCTTGATTCACTTGTCCAATTGCAGGATTTGCTCCTTCAGTTGGTGTAAAACGTCCTACTCCACTAGTTGTAAAACTACATTCCTTGTAACAATCACCAATTTGTCCTGCTCCTGCTTCATGCATTGCTTGACGAACCATACTTGCTTGTTCTTCAGGTACGAACACGGCAATTTTCATTTTGGCGAAGTGTTCCTGTTGGAGATAGTACTTCTACTTTTTTTCTAATTGTAAGACTTCACTTAACCAATCATTGACACCACCGGTTACAACATCCAAGTTTGTATGAGCCGCATAAATTGCAATATCATGCTTTAAAAATTTCTTGATACATTTTTATGTTGCGGATTTGTTAAATCAAATTGTTGTACCGGTCTAAAAAAATTGGTGGATGATGCGCTATAATTAAATCAACATTTTTTTCAATCGCTTCTTGAATAATTGAAGGACGAATATCTAAAGTCGTCATCACTACTCGAACTTCTTGATTCCAATCCCCAAAAATGTAAGCCAATTGGATCTTTTTCCCATTGCTAAAGACTTCGGAACTCTTTGTTCAAATTTACGGATAATTTCTCTAACGGTTGGCATTGTCAATCAATCCTTTCAATTCAAGATATTGATGGTTAAATGTTTCTACTTTTTTTCAGTTGGAACTTCTTTACTCTGTTTCAATTGTGCTAAAATTTCTTCGATTTTTACGTAATTGTCGTTCCCATTTACGAATCACTAACTCCGTTGGATTCTCTATTAATTTTTGGACCGAATTTAATTTGCGTTGCTGTTAATGGGAGACTCTCTTCTCTTTTTTCAGCTACAATAATTTCATATAAACGATGATGATCTTCCACTACAACTTCTTCTAAAAATTTCATAGTGATGGTCCACTAACCACTGTCTTAATAAATGTTCTGCAACATTTGGCTGCAACACTAATTTCTCATTACCCGTTAAAGTTCCATTTACTCGACCTTGTTCTAAAAATACGAGCAATCAATTCTCCGCCCATTCCACAAATAGAAATGGCTGTAACTTCATCTTCAGAAGTAACGACATCTAAACCATCCCCTAAACGAACAGAAATTTTTATCGTTTTAAAACATAATCTTGAACGGTTTGCTGTGCAGACTCGAAAGGACCTTTCACCACTTCACCTGCAATAGCACTCGTAATCAATCCTTGCTGAATGGCATACACTGGTAAATAAGCATGGTCAGAACCAACATCACATAATAATGTTACTCCTTCTAAAAAAAGAAGCAACGGTTTTTCAGTCTTGGACTTAATTCTACTGTCATCTCCTACTCCTTTCTACATTAAGAAATAAATAAAACTTTTACACCAATACTCTTTAAATAGGCAACTGTTTCAGCATCAGCGGAATAATCTGTAATCAAATGAGTAATCATGGAACAATCTGCCGTATGGAAATTAGACTCTCTTCCAACTTTAGCTCCTTCTGCAACAACAATCTTAGGACCATTCGTCCGTTCTAAAATGACACGATTGACTGCTGTTTCAGGTAAAGCAGCAGTCGTAATTCCATTTTTTTATTAATGCCACCGACACCTAAGAAACAAATATTCGCACGAGCTTTTGAAAATGAATTAATGGCAAAAATCTCCTACTAAAGATTTCTTTTGCTCAAAAATTTCTCCTCCACTTAACACAACCGAAGCTTTTTGAAGAGGCTTTTTAAAAAAATAGAACGTCCATTATTCGTTAATATCGTTACATTCTCGTCTGCTAAATAATTCAACAATAAAAAAAGCTGTAGAACCTGAATTAATAAAGACCATATCATGTTCGCGAACTAAGCCAGATGCTCGGCGAGCAATATTTTTTTAGTAGAATTATATTGTTTTTTTGTTCAATATTTTTCTTTTTTTCGATTTTTACCTGAAATATATTTTGCTCCACCATAAAAAAACGTTCAATCAGTCCTTGATCTTCAAAACGTTGTAAGTCTCTACGGATTGTAATTTCAGAAACTTCTAATCTGGCAGATAATTCTTCCACAGATAATTGCCTATGTTCTTGTAATAATTTCAAAAATTTCTTGTTGTCTTTTAAACACAACACCTTTGCTATTTTTTTCATTAGTATTCGTTCCTTTTTTTCTCTATGAAGAACAGAGGAGAAGCCTTCATTAACGACTTCTCCATTGTTCATTGATTTTTAGCGAATTTTTTTAATGATAATTCTTGTAATTGTTGTTCAGATACTGGACTTGGTGCTTGTGTCATTGTATCCATTGCTGAACCGTTTTTAGGGAATGCAATTACTTCACGGATGTTGTCTTCTCCAGCTAATAACATAACTAAACGGTCTAATCCTAATGCAATTCCTCCATGTGGTGGGAATCCATAATCTAATGCATCCATTAAGAATCCAAATTGTTCTTGTGCAGATTCTTTTTGTGAATCCTAATACGTTAAACATTGCTTCTTGCATGTCTCTTCTATAAATTCTTAATGAACCTCCACCTAATTCATATCCATTTAATACAATATCATAAGCTTGAGCTTTAGCTGCTGCTGGATCTTCTAATAAAGCATTGAAATCTTCATTTACTGGACGAGTAAATGGATGGTGCATTGCAACATAACGATTTGCATCTTCGTCATATTCTAATAATGGCCAATCAACAACCCATAAGAAGTTGAATTTAGATTGATCAATTAATTCATGTTTTCTACCGAAGTGTAAACGTAATTCTGATAATGATTGAGCTACAACACTTGGTTTATCCGCACAGAAGAAAATAATATCTCCCAATTCTGCATCTAAACGTTCTCTTAATGCTGTTTCTTGGTTTTACTAAGAATTTAGCGATTGGTCCTTTTAGACCATCTTCTTCAACTTTCAACCAAGCTAATCCTTTTTGCACCGTATTTAGCAACAAATTGTGCTAAGCTATCTGCATCTTTACGTGAATATTCATCTGCTAATCCTTTTTAAGTTTAAGGCTTTAACATGTCCACCATTTTTCAACAACTGTACTGAACACTTTTTAAGTCAGAATCTTTTTACAATATCTGCTACATCAATTAATTCTAATGCAAAACGAGTATCTGGTTTATCATTCCCATAACGGCTCATTGCTTCAGCAAATGAAAGACGTGGGAATGGAGTTGTAACTTCTACTCCTAATGTATCTTTCATCACTTTTTTTCAATAAACCTTCCATCATTTCTTGAATTTCTTCAGCTGATAAGAAGCTTGTTTCAATATCAACTTGTGTAAATTCAGGTTGACGGTCTCCACGTAAATCTTCATCACGGAAGCAACGAACGATTTGGTAGTAACGGTCTAATCCCCCACCCATTAATAATTGTTTAAATGTTTGAGGTGATTGCGGTAAAGCATAGAAACTTCCTTCATGTACACGAGAAGGCACTAAGTAGTCACGAGCTCCTTCTGGAGTTGATTTTTGCTAAGTATGGTGTTTCTACATCAATAAATCCTTCAGTATCTAAATATTCACGAATAGCACGAGTTGTTTTATGGCGTAAACGTAAGTTTTTCTAATACAGGTTTACGACGCATATCTAAATAACGATATTTCATACGTAATTCGTCTGAAGCTACTTTATCATCTTCAATGTAAATTGGTGGTGTTTTAGCTTTTGCTAATAATTCAACATGGTGAACTTCTAATTCCATTGTACCTGTTTTTTTAAGTTTGGATTTTGCTAATCCTTCACCACGTAATGCAACAGTACCTGTTACTTCAATAACATATTCAGGACGTAATGTGTCCGCAATTTCAAAAGCTGCTTGGTTATGTTGTGGGTTAAATACAACTTGCATTACACCTTCACGGTCACGTAAGTCGATAAAAATAACCCCACCATGGTCACGACGTTTTTGTACCCAACCATGTAATGTAATTTCTTTTCCTACTAATTCTTCTGTGACTAATCCACAGTAAATTGATCTCTTTTTCATACAAATCCCTACTTTCTATTTTTCCAAAATATTCATCAATTGCTGTTGTATCCATTGTTGCTTGGCGGAATAGACTATCAAAATCTTCATATACATCTGCTAAGTCAACTTTTACTTCTTTACCAGTGCTCATTACTTTTAGTGGAACTTGACGAGTCGCTAACTCTTCTTCTCCTAATGTAATGACAACTTTTGCTCCATATTTTTTTGAGCATTTTTTTAAATTGAGGTTTTGCTTTTTCTACCGAAGAAATCACGATCTACAGAATAACCTTGTTGACGTAATGAAATAGAAAGTTTTAATACTTCTTCTTCTGTTTCTTCCCCTAAACCAACAATATAAGCATCTAATTCTTGTAAGTCAGGAATTTCTACTTGTTCATCTTTCATTAATAATACAAGTCTTTCCATTCCTAATCCAAATCCAAATCCAGGTGTTTCTGGTCCGTCTAACTCTTGAACAAGACCATCATAACGTCCGCCACCACAAATCGTAGTTTTAGCACCAAATGATTTTTGAATCCGTCATAATTTCAAAAATTGTATCTTGATAATAATCTAATCCACGAACCATTGTTTCATCAATTTCAAATGGAATTTCTAAAAGCTGTTAAATATTGTTGTACTTTTTTCAAAGTGAGTACGTGCTTCATCAGATAAAAAAATTCTAAAATACGTGGCGCATTTTTTTAACAATTTCGATATCACGTTTATCTTTACTATCTAGTACACGTAATGGATTTTTTTATGAAGACGATTTTTTTAGAATCTTCACTTAATTCCTCTGCAAATGGTTCTAAATAATCAATTAAAAGCTTGTCGGTATGCAATACGATCAGCAGTTTTACCAAGTGAATTAATCACTAAACGCATATTTGATAGTCCAAGTTCTTTTAATAAATCCCATGCCATTGCAATCGTCTCAACATCTGTTGCAGGATTTGTTGAACCGAATACTTCCACCCCTAATTGGTGGAATTGTCTTAAACGACCTGATTGTGGACGTTCGTAACGGAACATTGGAGCCATATAATAAACTTTATAAGGTTTCTTATGTTCTGGTCCAAATAATTTATTTTTCTACATAAGCACGAACGATAGCTGCAGTTCCTTCTGGACGTAATGTAATATGACGGTCACCTTTATCATAAAAAAATCATACATTTCTTTTGAAACGATATCTGAAGTATCACCCACTCCACGACTAAATAATTCATAGCTTTTCAAACATTGGTGTACGCATTTCTTCAAATTGATAATCACCTAAAATGATGCGAGCTGTTTCTTCAATATAATGCCAAATTTTTTTATTTCCTCTGGTAATAAATCGGCTGTTCCTTTTTGGTTTTTGAATCATTTTTATCCCTACTTTCTATGTATAAAAAAATATGTAAAAAAATCCTGACTCAATGAGTCAGGACGATTATTTCGTGGTACCACCTAAATTTGAACAGAGTTCCCTCTATTCCTCAACTAAATAACGGCTCTTTTTGCCGGAATAACTTTGCATTATTCTCCTCCAGAGTGTCTTTCAATTCTTTCAGACTTATGAGAAACTTTCAGCCATGATTTCTCTCTCTAATTGCTGTGAATCTACTTAGCTCCTTCATTGGATTTCCTATGAAATTGATACTAATTTACTAAAAAAAGTTAACTATTTGTCAAGTAATGTGAATAGAAATATTAAATTTTGATGATACATCTTATTTTTAATGATTAACCTACTTATTTTTACTTTTTTCTCTATTAAATCTATTGTTTCCATCAATTGACCCTCTTTTAACACAATAACATTCGAACAAATCGCTTCAATTAATGTCTGATTATGACTAATCAATACTATGGTCATATTAGTTTCTTCTTGAACTTTTTGTAACACTTTTTATAACTTTTTCCTGATTTACATCATCTAGTGAACTTGTTATTTCATCACAAATCAAGCATTCTGGTTGTGCTAAAATAGCCCTTGCAATAGCACAGCGTTGACATTGTCCTCCAGATAATTGATAAGGATATTTTTTTCTAACCAATCTAATTCTAACTCTAGTTTTTGTAAATAATTCCTGTATCATTTGAATTCGTTCTGTCTTATTCTTTATTTTTACACATAAATCTTAACGGTTCTTCTAAGCTTTTTCAATACCGTTTGATTCGGATTAAAAAGATAGTAAACTATTTTTGGAATAAATATTGAACTCTTCTGTAATAGCTTTTGTTTTTTTCATGAGCCAATACTTCTCTTAATTCTTTTTTCTTCAATTTTTGATATTACCTTCATATGGAATAAAAGCCAGATAAAATCTTAGCAAGAGTTGTCTTCCCTGCTCCTGAATGTCCGATAATTCCTGTTACTTCATATTTTTGGAATATCAAGTGTAAGATTTTTGAAGAATAACATCCTCATCTTTATAATGGTTCGATACGTTTTTCAATTGAAAAAAAATACTTCTTTTTTTGTTCACCATGTTCTCGAACAAAGGAACATTTTTTTCTTGTAGTACTTCTCTTTTTTTCTACAAGATGACGCTCTTCTAAAGTCAACACTTTTTGTACAAAATTGATACGCTAACTCACGTTGATGCGTCACCATAATCGTTGCAATATCATATTCCTTTGCAAGATTAACAATTAATTGCATCATCTCCATTTGCAAAGGAGCATCTAAAAGCACTAAAAGGGTTCATCAGCCATTATTAATTTTTGGATGATTGATAAACGCCATTGCAATCATCACTCTTTGTAGCATTCCTCCAGATAATTCATGAGGATATAATTGTATTACTTTTTTTCTTCTAATTGAACCATTTTTTTAGAGTTTCTATCATTATTTGATAATTGGGTTTGTACCATTAATTCTTCCAACTGTTGTCCAATTGTAAATAAGGGATCCAAACTATGTTGTCCATTTTTGGAAAATGATGCCAATATCCTGCCTCAAATATTCTCTTCTCTTTTTACTAGATAAGGTCAACCAGTTTTCTGCTAAAAACTTCATTTCACTCGCATTCATCATTACCTTTTTGATGAATATTACCAAGTAAACATTCTAAAAAAATGTCGATTTTTCCAATACCAGACTCTCCAATAATGCCAATGACTTCTCCTTCTTTAATGGAAAAGTCTAAATCTTTGAGGACTGCTTCCTGTCCATATGAAGCATTTAATTGTTTGACTTCAAAAAAATTGTCTTTTCCATTAGTCTTTTTACCAATTTATTCGTAATATGATAAAAAAATCAGATGGAGAAAGTTCAAAATGATGAATATAGTTGTTCATTGCTCCATGTAAATTAACAAATCCAATGTAATCGACAATTGCTTCGTCTCTTGCATAATCTTGAATTTCTGCTACTTCACTACGGATTTTTAGCTGAATCTACTTCATGACCCTAAGGTAGAATTTTTTTCATCCAACCATGAGTCTGCATTTTTCACATAGTTTAAAGCTCCATCACTAGATAAAGTTGCTGCTAGGAAGTAGTGAGGGTCTCCTGTTGGCAATGTTAATGCTGAAGCTAATGCAATGTCATAATCTAATTGATTTAATCCATCAACTTTTTCTTGAATATCAATTTTTAAATCAATTCCTACTTGTTTGAATTGTTGTTGCAGTGCTGTAGCAATTTTTTTCATTTGCTAATCTCTTATAAGTTTTTTAGAACAATTTGTAATGGTTCATTTTGAGCATTCACTAAAAATACCATCTGCATTTTTTTGTTTGATAGCCAGCTTCTTCTAATAATTTAGTTGTCATTTCAGGTTGATATTGTCTATTAGCAAATGTACCACTTGAATAAATACTTGAATCTAAAAAGCACCGTCTGCAGGAGTGACGTGACCTTTTAAGAAGTCTTGTGTCAATTCTTGTTTATTAATCGCATGTAAAAATTGCTTGACGTACTTTTTTTATCTTGTAGTCTCGCTTTATTCAATTCTAAATGGTACGTTCTTGTACTTGGTTGATTATATACTTGAACAGAAGAATCTTTCATTAATGAATCTGCTACGTCATCATTCAAATCTAATCCACCATCAACTTCTTTTTGATTTAATTGCTAATTCCAATGTTTTTTTGATCTGGAATTAATTGATAATGAACTTCCTTAATCGATGCATTACCATCCCAATAATGAGTGGAAGCTGTTAATGAAATGGAATCATTTGGTTTTGAATTCTGTCACTTCATAAGGTCCTGTTCCTATAATTTTGTCGGTACTTGTTACATCTACAATCGCTGTTTTAGCATCCACTAATTCATGAATAAACTGAGAACTTGTTTTTTTCAGTATGAACTGTAAACGTTAATGCATCATTAGCTGTATAAGTAGCTGTTTTAAAAATTTTTACCTGACTTATGATTTTTCTCCTACTCTTTGAAGGCTAGCAATCACCTCGTCACTAGTCACAGGTTTCCCATTTGAAAAAGTAAGGTTTTTCTTTTTAAATGAATTTCCCATGTTTGATCATCAATTTTTCTTATATGAGGATGCTAACCATGGTTCTACATCAAAGTCCTTTGTTAAACGGAATAATGTTTCCCCAATTCCAAAAACGAATCGTATACCAACCTTCCCAATCTTTTGCTGGGTCAATTCCAGCTGTGAATTGAGAATATCCAATTTTAAAAGTTGAATTTTGGCTACTTTCTTGTTGTTGTGAGGTTGGCTGTACAGGTGCACATCCCACTAATACTACTGCTGCAATGGTTAATAACATATTTTTTTAATTTCATCATGATCTCCCTTTCTGTTGAATCCAATTATGAATTCCGTTAAACATAATAATCGTTATCGTAATCGCAAGTCCTGGAGCAATCATTAACCATGGTGCTTGTTCAAACGATAATCTTCCCTCATTTAACATTGTTCCCCATTCTGGATGAGGAACTTTTACTCCTATTCCTAAAAAGATAAAGTTGCTAAACTTAAGATAGTACTCGAAATATTGACCATCATATACGTCACTAATGGTCGTTGAATATTTTTTTAAAATCGTCATCATCCGATACCATAATGGAGCTCCTTGCATATACATTACGGTGACATATTCTCGAACTTTTATTTTACGAATTTCTCCTCTTGTTAATTTGGCATAATACGGTAAATAACTTATTACAAGAGCGATGACGCCATTTCTTAATCCTCCACCTAATACTCCAGCTACCGTAATGGCTATCAGTAAACTAGGAATAGCTAATAAAATATCTAACATACTTATCACGATTCTATCGATCCATCCACCAAAGACTCCCCGCTAGTCCTCCTAGAAGAATACCGCCCTAAATAAGATAATCCAACAATGAACAGAGAAGCTCCAATTGAATATCTAGCTCCTACAATCACTCGAATAAAAACATCTCGTCCAAAATCATCCGTACCAAACCAATGACGAGAACTTGGTGGACTTAACAAATCATTGGCATTCATCGTTTCGTAGTTTAACAATAAAAGTACTCCACAATAGTAATGCAACTACTAAAATAATAATTCCAATTCTCCATTTTTTTCCCTTTTTATCATGGTAAATCACCGCCTTTAATACGGATATCTGTCCAATTTTGTAATCCATCAGAAATTTGAGTGAGCACTAAATATAAAAAGCTAATAGAAACTACAATCATTTGCACGAGTGGATAATCTCTCGAACTAATACTATCCATTAATAACTTTCCAATTCCTGGCTAATAGAAAATGGTTTCTACTACAACGACACCCGCCATTAAAGAACCAAACGATAATAAAATAATGGTCACCATTGTAGGAAATATATTTTTCAATAAATGTCGTTGAAAGATTTTTGGACTCTTCCATTCCACGGTAATAAAAGTACTTTAACATATTCCTGTTGTAATTCTTGTTCTAACAACGCTGAAAAATTGTTGGATAAATTTTTGCACTTACTGGAACAACAATCGTAACAATCGGCAATATTAATCCAATACCACCTTGTTTAGCTAGTAAAGGAACCCATTTTAATTGAACACTAAATACATACATCAAGAAATAGCCTATCACAAAAAGATGGTAATGACATTTTTGAAAAAAATAGAATCATTTGAAAGAGTGATTTTACAATCCGGTTTTGACATCGTACAAAAAAATATCGAAAATGGAATGGAGATTCCTAGTGAAACCACTAAAAGTTATCACTGCCAATTGAATCGTATTCATAGCAGCCGGAATGATTAATTTCTCAGTCTTGATATCATACATTAAACTCTTTCCAAAATCTCCTTGAAGAAATTTAAAAAGCCAATTCCCATATTGAACCAGTAAAGGCTGATTCAGTCCCATTTCCTCACGCATAATTGCAAGAGCTTCTGTAGAGACACGACCTGTTCCTGCTGACATTTTTGACAGAAGCTGGGTCACTAGGTGCTAGATGAATGAGTAAAAAAATACAAAAAAATGAAATACCGACAAATAATACTAAAATCGTTAAAAAAATTTTTTTCAATACTTTAAACAACCACTACCACTCCTTACTTCTTTGCACAAAGCAGGAACAAAGGTATCGGATTATAAAAATTCATCTTTTTCAAGATAAATTCTTTGGCTAATCGTTCGATCAATTTGAAGAGAATCAACTTCTTGATTTAATAAATATTGAACATCCCATTGAGGTCGAACTTCGCTAGAAATGGTTAAACTTCTTTGAATCAATTCGCATTCTGTTAAAGTATCTTGACTTAAATGATGATGAGCATGATGCTGTGGTAAATGACTCGTATCTGTCATACTAGAAGCACCATAATTCCCATCGATATTTATGAGTAATCCACCTTTTTTTAATACTCGAAGCCATTCCTGATAGGCTTTTTGGAACATCTGGTAATGTCCAAGTAACATTTCTTGCAATGACGATATCAAAACTTGCATCTTTAAACTCAAGATTTTTGAGCATCCATCACTAAAAAAATTTAGCATCGAACTTTTCCTGTTTAGCAAATACAGTAGCTAAATGTATCATTTCCTTTGTTAAGTCAATTCCTATTACTTCATGACCCATTTTGACTTAAAAATGCCTGTAAAGAATCCTGTTCCACAACCAATATCTAATATTTTTTTAACTCAGTCTTTTTGTGGTAAATATTTTTTTCAAATTCTGTAATCCATCTATCTTTTAATGGGCTATGAAATTCTCTTGTTCGTTGCTCTAAAAAAAGAAGAACTTCGATTTGTCCAATAATTTTCAACACGTTCTTGTATCGTTTGATCCGATGTCATTACGCATCCCCCTTTACAACTTTAATACAAAACATTGGTGTTGCACCATAATTTAGTTGTTCTTCATAATCCCACACTAAATCTCCAAAGTTTTCTTCCGTTTCTACTGATATACCTTCTTGAGTAGAAAAAAATATTCTGAATCCCATTGAGGTCTTAATTGATAAGTTAAAAGGTAATTGTTGAACAATCCACTCCATTTTTTTCCTCATCAACACCTTCACCTTGCCAATAATCTTCTAACTTTTCTTCTATCGCTTGTTGACGCTTTGCTTCAAATTCTTTTGCTAATGATTCATTTTTGAAGAAATGCATACCAATTCGCATCAAAAAAATAAATAAAAAGCTCCATTAGGTTTCAACACTCTTAACCATTCTGAATAAAGCTTGTTGAGGTTTTTCTAAATTCCAAGTTAAATTTCGACTAACTATAATATCAAAACTTTCTGGTTTTAAACTCTAACTTTTTGGGCATCCATTTGAATGAGTTGAATTCTTGAATTTTTTTGCCATATTTTTTGAATATTCTCTTTGGCAACTTCTAACATTTTTTTCGGAAACATCAATACCCGTTATATTTGTATAACCTAATTCTTCTAAAATAATTGTAAAAAGCCAGGTCCAGTTCCTATATCTAGAACTTTAAGATTTTTTTATTTGAAGGTAATAATCGTTCAAATTGTTTTTTTCCATCTTTCTCTTTGAATTCCCTCTAATTCTTTTTTTGATTCACTTTGGAATATCCTGTATATCTGTAATTCCAATATCCTTGTATTTGTTCTAACAAGTTCACATTTGTTACTCCCTTTTCACCTTACTTTTTATAAATTCTGTTACAAGTTTATCAAAGAGTTTTTTTGAATTAATGTTAACAAATCATCACATCAAAAAAATATTTTTTTCAATTAAACGTATGTTAACAAAAAAAGAATTCCAGATTTAATCTGAAATTCTTCTTAATTCATCACTTTTTATCGTAATTTTTTTCTTCTTCCAAAATCCATTGCCTGCTGTACTTCCGGATAATGTAAATCAATTCGATTTCCTTTAATATCTCCACCTGTATCACCAGCAATCGCCACTCCATATCCTGGTACTTCCACTAAAAGTACCTAAAGGAATTTGAGAAGGATCGACAGCAATAACATTAGGATTTGATCTTAAATCAATTCCCATTGCTGTATAATTACTTAATCCAGGTTGTTTATAAGAATAAGCGGTTGCTTCTGCAGCGAATTCTTTCCCACTTGAAGTAGATTTCACTTCATTTGAAACTGCCTGACTCTTAGGAGAAGTCTCAGTACTACTCTTAGATTCAATTTTATTTTCAATCGTTAAAGATTTGACTTCCGTTGAACTATCTTGTTTTTGTTTCTTGAACTACTTCTTCTTGTCTCTTTTTCCTCAGGAGCATGATGCGTTGTTGGTTCTGTCTTTTCACTTAATTGTTGAACCTTACTTTCTTGTTCATGGATTGCAAACAATGCTTCTTTATTATTCGCAAGATTTTTGTTTTAACACTTGAATACTATCCGCATAAAGGGTAGATTCCGTTTGTAAATCTTCTTGTTTTTCAATAAAGTATCTTCTGTATCTCTTAATTCTTTTTGCGAATTTACTAATGATTGAACTTCTTTATGATAATTTTGAATCGTTAAAATATCCGATTTGAATAATTCTTGAATAACGATTAATCGATGAAAGAAATCCGAAATACTTGTTGCTTGAAGTAGTTGAACAAATCGTTGATAAATCACTCCACTTGATTGTAAAAGCTACCATTCTTTCTTTAACGACGGTTTCTTTTTTTCTGCTAATTTTTTTCTTGCTGTTCATTTATTTGAAATTCTAATTCTTTTTTTGATTGGATTTCAATTCATTTTAAATCTTGTTTCAATCTTTCAACTTGTCGATATTTCTCATTAGCAAAAATTTAATTTTTTTGAGAAATTTCTTGTTCTAATTGTTGAATCAATTCTTGAGAAATTTCTTGTGCATGAATGGACATTGGATAACTAGTCATTAATAAACATACTAATCCACTAAAAAAATGAAACTTTTTTCTTAATCGTTTATCCAGTACAATACACCACACTTTCTCCATAGTATTCTTCATTATACAATTTGCATATAAAAAAACGTAACAACCGTATTACAGTGTTGTTACGTTTCATAATTCATCATTATTTGGCTCATCGACAAATTCTGTTGGTGAATCAAATTTAACACCAAATTAAGTCTTTAATTTTAACTGAACAAGGTGGAAGAAAATTAACGATTTAATCTATTTAACAATCTACCACAAACATAACTATGAATGAAATCTAGTTTTAACTTTATAATGAGCAGGGGCATGTTATCCGCGATTAGCGGTTTGGGGGCTGTGAAATTTGATATTATTTTTCGCTTCCCCCAATTCAACATGCCCATGGAGGCTCATTGTCAAGTTAAAACGACTCTATACAACCTTTCTTAAATCATAATGACTTTCTATTGACCGGGGTAAAGAAACACCCTTTGATAATCTTAATTCTTAATTTCATATTCTCAAAATTTCGATATCCATATGCCACACGTTTAATCACTTTAATGAAATTATTCGTTCCTTCAATAGCTCCATTGGAATATCCTGTCGTAAATGCTTGATAAATCCCATCCTCAAAACGTTTGAATACTTCAAACTTCTTCTTAAATTCATAAGGTAATTGTCTTGGAATCTCCTTTATACATGTCATAAATGCCTCATAATCTTTCTTCTTGTAGGCTTTTTCTAAGTTCTTGGATGAAATCATATGCATCTGATAACACTTCGTTAAAACTCAATAATTTATCTACTAATTGTGCTTGAGTAAGATAGGTTTTGAAGTGATAATTATACCTTAATTTTTTTCTTCATCTAATTCATCGCTTGGTTTTTAACAGCAGTTTCCAATAGCGTTTCAATGTCTTCTGTTGTGTTGATTTAGCAGAGAATTGCTTCATAATTACAACTCGAAGTTGATTAAAATTACGATTCATATGTTGAACGATATGGAATCGATCTACTACGATAACAGCGTTTGGAAATACTGTTTTAATAAGGTTTTGATAAGAAGCATTCATATCCATCACTAAATATTTTACTTTTTAAACGTTGTTTACGGGAGAACTTCATAAAGAAAAGAAATCAATTCATGAAGTGTTCTACCAGGTAAAAATATCAATTAATTGATGATTTTCTCCATCTAAACAAATGAAATTCATTTTTCCCTTGTTGCGTTTTTAACGCCTCTAAATTCATCTAAACAAAGCACTTTTAGGTAAATAGTTATATCGTTGCATTGTTTTTTTACTTTTAAACTTCTTCATCACTCTTTCAACAGTCTTATCAGAAATAGAAAGAAGTTTAGCGATTGTTTTTCTAGAGAAATTTTCTTTTTAAATACAACATAATTTGGCACTCTAAATCATAAGAAATATTACTGTTTTTAGGAACAAGAGGGCAATCTGCAACCCAAGTTTTACGACAATCTTTACAGATAAATCGTTGTACCTTTAGGTCTAAAATAGTCTTACTACCGAATAGGTGTGGAATTCTAATTTTTATGTTCCATAGGAGAATGTTTAATGACATTTTCACTAGAACAATACAGACAAGAAGTACAAGAATCGGTCCAAGTTCCTTTAATTTTTATGAACTGTTTCATGATTTTTCTGTCACTATTTCTAACCAATTTTCATCCGTAATAAAATTTTTTTCTCTGTTAATCCTAGCAATTTTTCGTATACAATAGTCCATGAGAGAAATCCTCCTTTGATTGGTTTTGGTCGACTTAATCATAACCTGGATTTCTCTTTTTAGCATGTAAAAATCCTGTCGGTGATTTCTCACCAACAGGATTTGTCGAACAACCCATTATTTATTGGAAAAATTTTTATCGATAAACCATTCATTTTCTCTAATAATAAAAATACAAATGAATAAGATAATCATTATTATAGGGATAATAGTTAATCCCATACTCCCACTTAATTGAGCATTTTGAATATTTTTGAGGTAATCTTCCTGTTAAAAATTTCAACGGAACGTAAATAAGTAAATGGAATAATATGCGCTACTCTCTGTAGAGGTTCAATAACATTAATACCAAAAACTAATCCACCGATTGAAATTAACGAGATAAATAAAAGCTACTGTCTTTTTGTTTGAAAAAGAAACTAATCAAATATACTACTTCAACAATAACAATAAATACTAGAAACTCTAACGCTAAACTCTCCAATAATATATTCTGTATTTTAACAATCACTATCTCTTGCTTAGCAACATCAAAAATTGGATATGGATATTCCAAAGTTCCTAACCCTTGATTGAATAATCCTAAAAAAATAAAGAAATAGCACAGATTACTAGAAACACAATGCTTACATACCCAACTCCTACTCCAAAAAGAACTAATAGCAAACTTCACTTTTGAAAAAGGAAGTAACTTGGCGGTATCCAAATTGCCTTTTAAATCGATCTGTAAATAGTTGTGTTAACATAAAAAAATGATCGAAATTAAAAATAAAGTTGGAATAATAGTAGTTAATGTCCATACTATTTGATCAATACCATAAGTTGGAAAAATCTAAATGATGCGCCTTAATATTTAATGGGGATAAAGCTTCATAAACCTTCCATTCACGATATACTGCCTGTTTTTAATTCCGCACTAGAATGAGCCTCTTTTGAAATTATTCCGAAAGTCTTTTCTTCATATTTCGCTTGTAAAGCATAAGCTTCTTTCCACTTTTGTTGTTCTAATAAAGACAGAATATGTTTTTCTTTCCTCTAATTGATTCTGTTTCAATTCTAAATTTTTTTCTTTGTAAACTGATATTCTTCTGACTCAGTATCTGTCGTTTGAGATAATTTATCTTCATTTTCTTTAATCATTTGTTCATTTTCTACAATTCTACTTTGTAGTTGATTTTTCCAAACTAAGACTCTGTGCCGTTCTACTATTCATATAAAATGCAATACTGATGACAATTGTTAGTAATACAACTATAATGACATTCAACCGACTTTTTTAAGGCTTTTTTACTAAAAATAAACTAAAATGTTTCATTACTGTACCTCTTCTATTCGACAATTTTTCAATCTTGACAATTTTTGTCGCAAAACATTCATCAGTTCTTCTTTATAGTGAGAACTAATGATAATCAGTTGTTGTGAATGAATTTCTGTTATTCGATTGAAAAAAACTTAGTGCGATAATACTCATCTAAACCATTTGTAATCTCATCCATTAACCAACACTCTGCTTGACTCATAAAATACATTGCTATTAATAATCTTTGTTTCATACCTAATGAATACTTCCGAATTGGTAAATGAATATAGTCAGACATTTCCCAATACTCAATTTCATGTTCTAAATTTTTGTGAAGAATTCCAAACATTGTTGATATAAAAGTAAATAGTCCATTCCACTCAGATTTCCATCAAACCATTCAATCGTTTCATAGTAAAATAGTGAAGAAGGAGCTATAATCTTTCCACTATTTACCGAAATTAACTGACTAATTGCACGAAATAATGTAGTTTTTTTCCAGAACCATTAATGGCAACCATTCCATAAATATTTCCCTTTTGAAAGGTAAAGTCTATATCTTTTTAAAAATCATTTCTCTTGTTTTTTTAGACGAACTTGATTCAGTGTAATCATACAATTCCCCACTTTTTAACTAATTTACATCTTTAATTGATTTCGTTTTCATCTTATCATTTGATATGATTTTTTTACAATAAGGAAATTAGCATTCTCATATGTCTTCAAAAATGAAAATTCGACACTCTTGTTGTAATTTAGAGTGTCGAATTTGTTTCATACTATTTTTACTTAAGCCATAATATAAGCAGGTAAAGCTTCTAGTAATTCTTGCGTACTTGAGAAGACTTCCCCTCTTAATTTAATGAGACCTACTGTATATAAATTTTGCATATGGGAATTGAGATTCAGCAACTTCTTGTAATGCTACTAATTTTTTTCTGCATTTTCAGCCCCATATTGACGACTATCACTATATAATGCCAAAATTGGAATACCAGCTTGATACGCAATTCCAATCTCACTAGCAACACCTGCATCAATAATCGCACCATCTAAAATGGCAATAACTAAATCTGCATCTAGTAAAGCATCTGTATCATATCTAGCAATCATCGTTGAATCTGCAAAAAGAATTTTTTTATCATTAATCGCCATTTGTTCTTGAGGAAGGTAAACTTCCAATTGCGGATATTCTTCTCGAATTCGTTTAACAAAACTTTCGTTAAAAGCTAATTCCATTTCTGAAAAATAATGGACTGGCAAAATAAATTTTTTTCATAGCGCTTCTCTCCTATAGCAAATTAAAGTCGATCTTATTGATATAAAGCATCTACACGTGCTTGAACTTCGTCATTTTCTAAGAATTCATCATATGTTGATTCTAAACGATCCACAACACCTTTTGGTCCGATTTCAATAATACGGTTTGCTGTTGTTTGAATAAACTCATGGTCATGACTTGAGAATAATAATGAACCTTTGAAGGCAATTAAGCCATCATTTAATGCTGTAATAGATTCTAAGTCTAAGTGGTTTGTTGGGTCATCTAATAATAAAACATTTGCTTTTGATAACATTAATTTAGATAACATACAACGTACTTTTTCTCCCCCTGAAAGAACTGTTACTTGTTTCATAACATCGTCTCCAGAGAATAACATACGACCTAAGAAACTACGTAAGAATGTATTATCTTGTTCTTCAACCGGTGCATATTGACGTAACCATTCTAAAATATTTAATTGCGGATTCGAGAATTCTTCCGTCATATCTTTTTGGTAAGTAAGCTTGACTAGTTGTTACTCCCCATTTGAATGTACCGCTATCTGCTTCCATTTCTCCTGTTAAAATTTTGAATAATGTTGTAATCGCAATATCTGAACGACTTAAGAAAGCAACTTTATCATCTTTTTTTCAATTGGAAGCTTACATTTTCAAAAAAATTACTTCGCCATCAATAGTTTTTTTGATAACCCTTCAACCATTAATAAATCATTTCCGATTTCTCTTGCAGGAGTAAATCCAACAAATGGATATTTACGGCTTGATGGTTGAATATCGTCTAGTGTAATTTTTATCTAACATTTTCTTACGAGATGTCGCTTGTTTTTGATTTAGAAGCGTTCGCAGAGAAACGAGCGATAAATTCTTGTAATTCTTTAATTTTTTTCTTCTTTTTTTAGCATTTTTGGTCTGCCATTAATTTAGCTGCTAATTGACTTGAATGTAACCAGAAATCATAGTTCCCTACGAATAATTTAATTTTTACCAAAGTCAACGTCAGCCATATGTGTACATACTTTATTTAAGAAGTGACGGTCATGGGAAACAACGATAACAGTATTTTTCAAAATTAATTAAAAAAATTCTTCTAACCATGCGATCGATTTAGCATCTAAACCGTTTGTTGGCTCGTCTAGTAATAGTACATCAGGTTTACCGAATAATGCTTGAGCTAATAATACTTTTTACTTTTTTTCAGCTTCCACTAATTCACTCATTAATTTATAGTGTAAGTCTTCAGCAATTCCTAAACCTTGTAATAATTGTGAAGCATCACTTTCCGCTTCCCAACCATTTAATTCTGCAAACTCTCCTTCAAGTTCAGCAGCACGAATTCCATCCTCATCAGAAAAAAATCTTCTTTCATGTAGATGGCATCTTTTTCTTTCATAATATCAAATAATTGTTTATGCCCCATAATAACAGTATCAATAACACGTTCATCTTCAAAAGCGAAGTGATCTTGTTTTTAAGACTGTTAAACGTTCATGAGGATCTAAAATAACTTCCCCTGTTGTTGGTTGTAATTCACCAGACAAGATTTTTTAAAATGTAGATTTACCCGCACCGTTTGCACCGATTACTCCATAACAGTTACCAGGTGTGAATGTAATATTTACTTCATCAAATAATTTACGATCTGAAAATAATAAACTTACGTTTGAAACTTTTTAACATGAAATTCTCCTTTTATAACATTTTTATCCTTATTGATTGTACTATAATTATCTATAAATAACAATTAATCACTAAAAAGATGACACCAAATGGCATCATCTTTCACTAGTTTTTATTCAGTTACAACTACTGGACGTCCTAATCTTTGAACGGTCTCACCAATATTTCTAAAGTGGTCACTAATACGTTCTAAGTTACTTAATAAATCCATGACAAAAATACCAGATTCAGCACTTGCAATGCCTTTTATTCATACGTTTCATGTACTTATCACGAATTTCAATTTTTCAATCGGTCGATTTCTCGCTCAATTGTAATCACTTCTTTAACTTTCACTAAATTACCCGTTGATAAAGTATCAATTGACATCGCAAATCCTTTTTTGAACTAATTCAAATACATGTTCTAATTCTGATAAAGTCTTTTCATCTAATACAATATCACGTTCTAATACAGCTTTCGCAAAGTCAGCAATATTTTCAGCATGGTCACTAATACGTTCCACGTCATTAGCTGTACTAAATAATTCGTCAATCGTTTCTTGGTCAGTTGTTGAAACATTTTGTTGAGAAATTTCGATTAAATATTCCACAATAGCTTTTTTTGGAACTGATTTACTTGTTGTTCACTAGCAAATGCTTGTTCAATCTTTTTCTTGACTTCTTAAACGAATCGCATCAATCGCATAAGTTAATGTTTGATCAGCAGCATGAGACATAGCAGCAAATTCATACATTGTATTTTTGTAACGCAATAGATGGAGTTACTAAAAATACGTTTGTCTAAATAACTTGTTGGTTTCTCTTCTACTTCGATTAATTCTACTTTTTGGTTCTGGAACAATAATGTCCGCTAATTTCAATAATAAATTAGCAAATGGGAATAACACAATCACATTTACAATATTGAAAAATAGTATGAGCGTTCGCAATTTGTCTTGCGACATCAGTAGCATCCATAGATGTTACAATATTTGTTAAAATTCCAGTTAAAAACAACATGAAATAGATTGTACCAATAATATTAATACTTAAATGAATCACTGCTACCTGTTTACCACGTCTTGAAGTCCCTAAACTACTAATTAACGCTGTGGTACATGTACCGATGTTGTCTCCAAAAAAATAATATAGAGCTGTAGCAAATGGTAATACTCCTTGAGAAGCTAAGGCGATTAATACCCCAATTGTAGCAGAAGAACTTTTGAAGCGCTAATGTCATAATAAATCCAAGAGCTACCCCAAATAGAGGATTATGTCCATAATTAACGATCCATTCTGTAAAGGCTGGTAAATCTTTTTAGTGGCGCTAAAGCGTCTTTTAAATAGTTCATACCAATGAACAAAAATTCCGAACCCTACTAAGATTTTCAGCTAATTCTTTCATCTTAGGATTCTTCACAATTGCTCCCATTAAAAATTCCTGTACCAATTGCTATAGGCGCCCATTGAGAAAGATTAAAGGAAACCATTTGTCCTGTAATTGTCGTACCAATATTGGCACCAAAAATTACTCCAACTGCTTGTTCAATCGTCATAATACTGGCATTCACAAATCCGACTACCATTACTGATGTAGCACTTGAACTTTGAATCACCATTGTGACGAACATCCCCACTAAAAACAGCCATCAAACGATTTTTTTGTTAATGTACGAACGATACTTTTTTAGCTTATCTCCTGCAAATTTTTGCAATCCATCTGCCATTAATTTCATTCCGTACAAGAACAAACTTAAACCTGCAACTGCACCTAAAAAAACATCTCTAAATACATGGTGTTTTTTTAACTCCTTTGTTGTCTATTAAATTTTTAAATAGTTTATGTTCTATAAACAACACGATTGTAACATAGCCACTAGCACTTGAAAAAGAGAAAAATACAAAATAACTCCAATCTCTAAATAGACAGAATCTATCCAGAAATTGGAGTTGCTCAATTGAATCGTTACTATAAATCTTTTATCAGTTTTTCTAAATTACTTGAAGCATGAAACACTCTAAGTATAGTAACTTTATGATTCTCATATTTATAAAATATAGCATGGTTATTGACATTAAGACGTCTAATTTTAATTCCTAGTTTAATAAATTCTTTAACGATTGGACATCTCTCAGGAAATAAATTTAAACTATTTATTGATGATGCTAATTGATTGAAATATTTTTAATGCAGTTTGTGGAGATTTCAAGTCATTTTAAAAATATATTCATAAATTAACATCATATCTTTTTCAGCATTTTTTTAGTAATTCTTACTTCTATTTTTAGCCATCAATTTTTCATCCTAAACTCATTAAAAATTCATTAACCGGACGAACATTTTTCCCCTTCAGCATTATGATATTCTTGAACCATCATTTTACCGAATTCTTCAGAAGTCATATTTTTCAATACTTTTCTGAATAAGGAGTCACAGGTAAAGAAATATTAAATGGTATGCTCTTTGTTAGCGAAACTTGTTTTTAAAAGTAAAGTAACTAGCGTAGACATTGGCATTCCTAGTTGATTTAACACAAATTCAGCTGATTTTTTTATCATCTTCATCAACTCTTACATTAATGGTAGCAGTTTTTTTCCCATCATCACACCTCCTTAAAATGTAATGCAATTGTATTGTAAATTACTACAAATGTCAAATTATATAGAATCATTTCTTTACTCCACAATTAGTGGGCTTGTATAATCGTCTTAACACCTCTTAAAAAGCTAACATAGCAAATTATAACGGCATTTTTTTCAGTGCATCATTCTTCCATAAATACTATCTTATATCTAAAAAAATTTTTATGAATAGATAATTCGTAACATAAAAAAAGTCAACAGCATACACGTAGTTAATAATAAAAAAACCCTATAGTAAGAGACTGATTATTTTTGAATCATTGGTAACACTATCATCATCCCAAATGGGGTGTTAAATAGACAAAAAAATAGTACAAGTACCAATTAAAGTGAGAAGACAAATAATCGACAATATTTCGTCTTTAAAAAGGAGCACAAATATCTTTTCTAAAATATAACAAATGTAAGTTGACACCACTGGATAAAAAAATTGAAATTAATAACATATGATAAGCTGAATAGATCCTAGTACCTTCTGACGTTGTAATAAGAATTGGATAGTTAAAAATTAACCCCAACAGCTAAACAATATAAAGAAATTCCAATCAAAACGATTATTACTGGTAAGAAATAAAACAATCCAAGCGTATAAAAACCACTCATCTTTATTTAGACGTGCCATTGAAATAGGTAATGCTTTGAGTAAACTTTTATGCGATAATTTTTCGCTTATGAAAAATTAGCAACCATTAAAAATATAAAGAAATAAAAAAATCCGCCTATAGCAAGAAAAATAAAGACTAATTTTTATCACTACATAACTAGTTTTTATAATGCAAATAAACTTGATTTCTTTCACTTAAATATTCTAAAATAATCTTTTTCATCTTCCAATTTACTAATGTCAGGCAACTTATCCATATAATTAGGTAACAAAGTTTTTAAGAGTATTTAATATACCTAATGCGTTCTGTATAAATGGACAATAGTTTTTTTGAAGTAACAGGCTTTTTATAACTAAAAATTTTCTTCAGACAAGTTTTGATAGATTTGAGCAATTTGCATTTCAGATTCTTCTCGAACATTACTTGGTATACTGTAATCTTTAGCAATTAATGCCATTAAGTCATCCATCATCATAAATTGAGTATTTAATACTTTTTTGTGGTGTTTCTGTAGGAACCCATTTGTTATAACCTATCAATAATACAAAAAGAACAAAAAAATTATGACAGGAAGCTTGATAAAGTAACCAGTTGAAACTAAATAGTTATAATCTAATTTAATGGAGGAAAAATTTTTTTCATAACGCTCCCTCTTCTCTTTCAAAGTCATTATTCCAATAGAAAAATATAAACCAAATTACACTAGTAATTACAAGTACTAACACTCCTTGAAGCATTGACAAGTGTGCATTTAAATAGAACTCATTTTTTTAACACCATATATCACTGGTCCAAAAACTAAAAATAAGACGAAGGAATAAAAACCAATATACGGCATTTCAATATTTAAAACTTTCATTACCGTTTCTAAAAATATAACGATTATTCCAAAAAGAAATGTTAAGATTTGATTACGAAATAGTTGGTTTAATAAACTACATAAGCTTACGATCAATAAATTCAATAACATTACAAAGCATAGGATAATGAGAAACAGACTGAAATAAGAAATAGTTATAGGCGTATCATTTTCAAATATGACCGTTTTTAAAGTAAAAATCTCCTATTCCATTTTTTTATAGAAATCATTCCAAAATAAATTAGAAATGCTACAAATTGAACAAAACTTATAACAATCCATTTACTACTCATTTTTTTGAATACTGTATCTAAAATTACTAATTGGTTTTTGCATTCAATAAACTTCTATGTTTAGAATCTGATAAAAAAATATAGAATTAGACATCACTAGCGTAAATAAGAAAAGGAATGGTAAGAAAAAAAATATTTGGAATTTTATAATCCAATAATGGTAAGAAAGACTGAACAGCAGTTATACCTATCAATTCATTCATTACTTTTTTTATCGTCAAAATTTTTACTTTCCAATTGTTGATAATGCATCATTGACTGTTGTATTTTTCTTTTTTAAATAAAAATTCCATTTTTTTAGATGCAGTAGATCCTAAAGTATTTTTTTATTTGTAATCGTAATCCTATACTTTTTCACGAATAGAGTCTTCTAATTCCCCAGCTTTAATCATTAATTGAATATATTTTCTATAATCTCTATTCTGAAAAAGCATTTCCAGCATCTATATATGCATTATCAATCTCAACGAATAATTTTTTTCATCTTCACGTAACTCTCGTTGTGACATTTTTACTATCCATTAACAGACTATTTTTTTAGATTGTTCATGGATTTTTATATTTGTAAGAGTATATTCATTCATTATTTGATACTGATGATTTAGTTCATAGAGACGTAAAAATGAAAATATTAATACAATAGAGAGAAAAATGATTACCTGAATTCTTACCACTCGATTTGTCAATACCATGATAATCTGGCTTTTTCATATTACTCTCTCCCTTCGCTATTTGAATGAAATAGCTCTTGATAAATGATTTCGCACCCTTTTTATTCCATAAGTCAAACTATCTATGTCCTTCAAATTGGATTGAATCCACGAAAATATAGAATCTAGCTCATTCCAATCTTTCATACTGATGGTCAATTCTGATGGATTAGATAACATATTCCTATTCATAAATTGTTCAGTAAACTCTTTATAGCTATTCTCTGATGAAAAATTGTAGTTCGAGTGATTGATTACACTGATCTTCAAGTTGATATTTTTAAAGCAATCCTCTTATCTTTTTAAGAAAAAAACACCTCATCAGCAATACTATTTAGATTATTCAACAAATGTGAAGCAATGATAATGATTTTACCTTCATTTTTTTAAACTTTGAAGTACCTTAGATATTAATTGCACGTTATCTGGATCCAGTCCATTCATCACTTCATCTAATAACATAACTTCACAATTTGTTACAACAACTAATGCAAAACAAAGTCTCTGTTTCATTCCTAACGAGTAACTAGACACTTTTATTGGAGATATATTCAGTCATTTGTAATTTTTGAGACAACTTCATCCACAAATGATGGTTTTAATATTCCACATTTCAGCATAAAATTGTAAATGTTGTAACCCTGTTAAGTCAGAATACAAATCATCTTGATTACACATTCTCACGATTCTTCGTTTCATATCCAAATAATGATTCTTATAATTTTTTTATCGTCCAACAAAACACTTACATCTCTATTATTTAAATTACCGGCGATGATCTCTATTAGTGTAGATTTTTCCTGTTCCATTTGGCGCTACTAATCCAATAATTCTAGGATTGTCAATTTGAATATGAATATCGTTTAATACTTCTTTTTTTCCCATACGAAAACTTAGGTATACTAATATTTAACATTTTAACCCTCCTCATTATCACCATAATTTAACCAGAAAATTTCTTTAATTTTTTTCTCAATTCTAAATCAATACTCTCCAAAAAGTTGATATTCTTGATAATTATATTTTTAATCACTCTTTTAATTTTAATTATAGCCTTTTTCCAATTGAATGTAAAGGCTTTATTTATAAAAATCAAGAGCTTTCCGACTCTATACTGCACGCTATTTGGCATGTTTTTTTAATGAAATTAACTTATAACAATAGAATAGAAATTTATCAAATAAGGAGTTATGGTTTTAGGTTAACGAATCTTTTTAAATGGGATGTAAGCCGAAAGATAAACGCGCCAAAAAAATTTGGCGCGAATCCCTAGATTTTTATAAAAAAATAAATTTTTATCTAATTTTTGAACTTATCTTATCATCTAAATGATGTGAAATAATAATGACCGTTTTTCTCAGAATCTTCTACAATTTGCTCTTCTATGGCAACCGCCGTTTTTAGCATCAATTGCTGAAGTTGCTTCATCTAAAAATAATACATGGTGTATTACGTATTAATGCTCGAGCTAATGTAAGACGTTGTTTTTTCCCCTCCTGATAAATTATTTCCGTCTAAAGAAATAATCGTATCTAATTTTTTTCAGGTAAGTTATTTACTAAATCATACAGTTTAACCTTTTTTTCAAAATATCAAAAAAATTTCTTCATCAGTTTTTCTTCATACCAAGTAGAATATTTTCTCTAATTGACATATTAAAAAAATTGCACCTTCTTGACTCACATATGCAATCTCATTTGAAAAAAAGAACATCCTTATTCTTTTTCTTTAACAATGCCATTTACTTTTTAATTCTCCATCAAAAATTATCTATTCTACCTAAAATAATTTTTTTAGTAAAGTAGACTTTCCACTTCCACTAGGACCCTAAAATTGCGTATTTTTTTACCTTTTTCAAATTTGAAAGATAAATTATCAAAAATCTTTTTCTCGTCAATAGAATAGGTTATATTGTTCCCTTCTATTAAGGATAAATTGTCATATTCTATTGTTTCTGCTATCATTTTAGTTTCTAATTTCTCAATAACATCATTCATACCTTGCATTGATACGACTATTTCTAGGAACATACCAGTAGAATTTAAAAAAATAATGCTAGTATTGCTGGAACTGATAATAACATTCCAATACTGATTTCCTTTTGTAATACTAAATAAAGAACAAACATAAACATAATACCTTCAAATATTCTTTGTGAACCATAAAATGCTAAGGTAGCAAAAGAAGTATATTTTTTTGCTACAACTCTCTGATTCTCAAGATCTGTTTGAGCTTGTTTAATTTTTTTCTTTTTAATATAGAAAGTGCATTAAAAATTTTTTTAAAAACATCATAAGCAGAAGTGTATTCCTGTAATGTATTAGTATATATACCACTTAATTGAGAAAACTTCTGATATGCCATACCTATTTTCTTTTCCAAAACCGAGTTCCTACTATCATTAAAATTATTAGTAATAAAAAGTGACACAGCTCCTATCTTCCAATTAATAGAAAAATAATATAATTAGAGATACAGTTGATAATACTACATTACTAAACAGATTTAAAAAAAGGTTCAAAAATAACTTGTTGAAATACGCTCTAAGTCAGTTGTGTACCAAGATATGTACTCTCCATGTTTTATCTTATGATAGTTATCGTATCCCATTTTTTTCAATATTTTCACTAACGCCACTGCCAATTGAAACAATCCAATCTTTAATCAACTTTGCATTATTTATTGATAGACAAGACTTTAAAATTTCAGTAATTGCCATTACTAGAATTAATACAATACCGTATAAAAAAATAATTATGATTATTTGCTAAAAAAATTATCTAGTATCAGCGTTCTTCCATAACTGCTAAAGATTGTTCCTAATGCAATTAAGATAGTAAGAATTATTGTTCCAAACCACCGATATAAATTTATTGTAATATTTTTTTCATAAGCCCTCCTTTTTTTCAAAAATATTTTTATTTTGTTATTTTTCATTTATGCTCCTTCCTATAATCATATATTAACATATCTTTTGTTTTTCATCATTTTTTTAATCTAAAAAAATATTTTTTTATTGTTTTATTGTTTTTCTTACCAAGATAATCTATAACCAAAATTTAATGTTTATACTATCATAAAATAATCTTTTTAATAAAAAAACTCTCCGAATCACTCGGAGAGTCCGTTTTTATTATTTTTCAAATTCATTGAAGAAGATACTGATAATTTAAAAACTCATTTTAAAGCTTTTCTCAAGTTAACTCAACTCTCGTTTCAGAGGTTGAGTTTCAAAAATTCTTCACGTATGGTGCAATATTTTTGGACATATTCTAATACGCCCATATACTCTCCTTGAGAATTTCGTACGGCATGATACGTTACGTGAATCATTTTATCTTCTTTTTGAACCACATTTCTTCTTTTTTTCTTTTTGTCCGGATCGTAATTGTTCAAATAATTGCTTTTACGATGGCGTGGCTTTTTTTGGTGGATGACAATTAATGACATCTCGACCAATCGCACTCTTTGTGCGTTTGAAGATTTTTTTCTTCTCCATTTCCTTCGTTATAATATTTGACGATATTATCCTTATCCACAAATGAAAGCTCCATTGGAAGCAGGTTTAATAATAAGTCTAATTGTTCTAAAGACAAGGAACCTGTTGATAATGGAATATCTCCTGTTTCTTGAATTTCTTCTTTAGATTGAATCGTAGATGGTTTCTTTTTCTACTTTCCATTCTGCTTCAGGAGTGACAATGCAATAGCCGTATTGTGGGGTATCTTGTGCCATCTTCTCCCAATCATCCACATGAAAAGCTTGAGCAACCATAGGAATCAAAAATATTTTCCTCTTTTAAAAATCATTTCTAGCAGTTCTTCTTTAGCTACTAGAAACTGTTCCATGACATCATCTGCTTGTTCATTAAAAGCTTGTTTGAAATTTTTTTATAAATTTCTCTTATTTCATCATGGACTCCCACATTACTTTTTGGTGGTGCGGTAATCCCTTTAGATTCCATAATGGGAAATAGGGCATATTCTTTTTCTTAAATAATGATTTTCAAATTGATCCAGTAAGCTGATTTGACGTTTTAGCCCCTTTAACAGTTCTTCATCTTTTGATGATACATAAGCCTGTAACAAACGTTCAATTCGGTCAATCGCTCCTCTGAGAGCTAAATTCTCTTTTTTTAGAACCATTACTGGATGTCCTTCTTTTTCAAAAATCAGGCATTCCTTCTCCAGCTTTCTACTTTTTGCACTCATTAATGAAGCATGAATCTTACAAAAGACGCATAATTTCTTCATAAGTAATTCCTTCTTGCATTAAGTTTCGTTCCATTACTTGAATTTCATAAGGGGAAACGGAATCAAAATGTTTGTTAAATTCTTCTTGAATAACTTCTTCTTTTTTTCCCCTTGATGTAATCGGAGCATTAATTCTTTTTAATTTTTTTCTTGGCGTTCTAATGGTGACATTGCATCATTACCCATTGCTCTCCCTACTTTCTTTTTACAATATATCCATTCAATTCTAATTGACGAATAATTGTATCCAGTGGGATTTTAGCTATTTTAGATCCTTTTTTTAAAGCTTGTAATTCTTCCAACTGTTTGAACCATCTGTGGCTGAGATAAAGGCGTGAATCCTAACTCAATAAGTAGCTCTTTTTACCTCAGGATGATTTTTGTAAAGTTGTATATACTGAATCTTCTAAATAAATCGTATTCATCGAATCTCTCCCATCTTATAATCGTTGTAAGCCTAATAAACCAACTAATAAGCAAATGATAATATATATCCATACAAACATTGTTGTAAACACAGTAGAATACGTTCCTTTTGGAGTTCTGTTTGCTTTTGATATATGAAATGATTTCCTTACGATATAGTACAAAGAAAATCACCGATACACAGCTAGTAATAATTAACAGCATATTCGTTACAGTATCTGCTAATTCTGGTCCTAAAAAGTAAAAGGTAAACCACTTTCTACTAAAAAAACTAAATCCGAAATTATTTAAAAATATGGAAAAAAATACTGCCCATAAGAAGCTATATTCAAGTGCTATATAAGCAAATAATATTCCGACGAAGAAAGCAAAAAAATCCTTGAATTAAGTTCATATGGAATAATCCAAAGATTACTGCTGATAACAATATACTGAAAAATCTTCCCATAATTCTTTAAACGATAGACAACTCCGCCTCGAACTAGTAATTCTTCAACAAATGGTCCAACAAGTGCTGCATAAATAACTAACATAAAGGAATCTATCTCCACTTGTAGCAGCTTCAATCGCACCTTTAGTACTTAAACCAATTTGATTTAAGAATAATTCGAATAAATTTGCACTTTGAGTAAAAAAATAAACTGACATCCAAATAGGATAATCGCAAATACTGCAAAATATTCTAATGTCATCTTTTTTTGGCGATAAAAAAACGGTCTGGAAGAAATTAATTTTTTTGAGTTTTTATAAAAAAATGGTAATGCCAACAATCACTGCAACGATATAACCAAAAATCTGAAAAATTTTGAAGTTGAGAAACCGTTAAATCTGGCATGAAACTTGGACTCAATGATTTAATCATTTTTTACAAGTTCACTAGCTATTACAAAAACTATAATTATTCCAGTAAAAATACCCAAATAAATTAACAAATGTTTAAACATATCTTTTTATGGACTGTTTTTAAAGGTGGCTCCGTTTTTTTCACTACATTTTCTTCCTGAACTTCGACTACTTCTATTGATTCATTTTTCCATGTACTAATCCCCTTTTTATCAAATTTCTTTTGAACACTTCTTAATCGTAACATTAATAAGAAAACAGTTTGCCATTAAACCTGCAATTAAAGCAATCCAATAAGCATAAGGTCCTAAATCTGTCATCCAATCTAAAATTATTCCTACTGGAAGACCAATCACCCAAAAATCCTAACAAACATAAAATAAACGGCATTTTTGCATCTTTATACCCTCGTAGTATTCCTTGAATCGGTGCTGCAATCGCATCAAACATTTGGAATAATAAACTATAGGATAAGAACACCATTGTTAATTGGATAAAGCTTTCTGAAGTTCCATATAGTCCAGCAATCATTGGTCGGTTAAAATATAACCACACTAATGTTAGAAGAGCAATAAAAACTGAAGTAGAAATTCCTAATCGAATATATTCTTTTTGCAGATTTTTTTGATTATTTTGACCGATTTCATATGATACTATAATCGTCAAAAGCATTCGAAATACTCATTGGAAAAAGCATACGCTAAATAAGAAAAATTCATAGCTGCTTGGTGTGAAGCAATCACATGTGAGCCAAATTTAGCCATTAATAAACCAACAAGGGCAAAAATAGCGACTTCCCCAAATACATTAAATCCAATTGGTAACCCTAATGCAAAAAGGCTCTTTCCATAATGCTAGATGAGGAGTTTCAAACCTTAATACATCATAAGGTTTCAATTTCGGATGCATTTTAAGAACGACAATCGCCACGATTAATAACACCCTAATAAGCCATCGCTGTACCAAGACCTGCTCCGGGGCCTCCTAATTCTGGCAGTCCAAATTTTTCCATAAATTAAGGAGTAATTGAAGAAAAATATTTAAAGGTACAAGTAAAATCATTAAAAACATAGAGACTCTTGTTAATCCTAATGCATCAATGAATGATCGAATCACACTAAAGAGTAAAAATGGAATAAATCCAATTGATAAGAGTAATAAATATTCTCTGGCAATCGTGGATACTTCAGCTTCTAAATGCATTTGATTTAATGCTGATTCAATCCAATTAAACCGATACAAAATAAAATAATTGCTAATAAAATTCCAATATACATGAACTGGAATACAATTTTTTTGAATACCTTTTTATCATTCTTTCCTAGTAATTGACCTACAATTGGAATCAGTGCTGCCACAATCCCATTTAACAACGTAAAAAAATGGATTGTATAAACTTCCTGCAATTGAAACTCCTGCTAAATGAGTTTCATGATATTGTCCAGTCATTACAGTATCAATAAACTGAGCAGAAAAAAATTGGCTAATTGATAAATTAATACTGGTATTAAAAATTTTTAAATAATAATTTCAAACGTTCACTTGTATGATTTGTTTCGTACATATTCACTCTCCTATTATATAATCTAATAATTGTTCTACAGAATCTAATACTAACACAGATTGTTCTTTCATTTTTTTGAACATCACTCCCACTCGATAAAAACACCAATTCCTCCGCCACAATGTTTGGCATAGGCCATATCTAAATAGGAATCACCTACATAAAAAAATTTCTTCTAGTGCTACTCCTAATTGCTGACTCGCACCAATGAGGGAATCTGCTTCTGGCTTAGCTGGATAATCATCAGGTGTAGCAACAAAAATCAAATAAATACCAAACATTTAAAATTTCAAAAATTGTTTTTCGTCGGAATGTAACTATCGTTTGTAACAACTCCTACTTTAATACCTTTATTTTTTTAATTCAGAAATTAAAAAAAGCTACATCCCCAATTGGAATAATCATATCTGGATGCGCTAATAAATATTGTCTGAAATCTTCAAGTACTTCATTATATAAAGAAACTTTATCAATGGGAAAATACTCTCCTATTTCATCTAACATATCTTCAACTGTCCCTGAAGCAATGACACTATTAGGAACAATCTCCCTTGTACAATGCCTAATAATTCAAGCATTTGCTCAATCGATACGGTTGAGTTTTTCTTTAATATGCGGCATTAAAAATTTTATGGATGACCTGTTCAGTTGGTTCAATCCACATATTGTCGATATTAGTTAAAAGTGCCATCCTTATCAAAAAGAATGGCCTTTTACTTCAAGATTTCCTTTATTCGTTTGTAATTTCATTTTATTTCCTACTCTACATTTTGTAATTCAACACCAATAATATTATCCATTTTTTTCTAATTGTTTTAAAAATCACAGATAGATCAGTCGTTGATTCAGAAATATCTAACATTAATTGAACGATTGCTACACTATGGATTGCTAATCCTTGGAATATTGTTAATACATTCATATTATAACTAGCAAATAAATCTAATGTTTTTAGATAATGTTCCTTTTTCATTTTTCATATGAATATTTAACGAAGCTTTTCCGCCCATAGGTCACTGACGAAAATCCTTGAACTTTTTCGATAATATTTATAATATACACTGCGTGAAATTCCTACTAATTTTTACTGCTTCTGTAACGTCCTTTGCTTGGTTAGTTGCTAATAATTCTTTTGCTTTTTAGTACTTTAGAAAAACACAGGAGGCACAGCATCTGCTGACACTAAAAAAATGTTTTTGGTTTTCCATAACTTTCACCTCGAAACTATTGTATACAATATGAAGACAAAATACTAGGTTAACGCTTCATTTTTTTATAAAAAAATAATATAAAAAAACACTTATCCCAGTAACTGATAATCAATGGTTATTACCGGAAATAAGTGTTTGTTATATCACTCTAAAAATTTTCTTACAAACTTAACTTTTTAACTCTATATTATTTTTGACATGAAGTCATATGGCGTCAATTCTTCCATTCCAATCATAGGGTCAATACTATAAGAATCAATTAATTCCATTGTTAAAACAAATGGTTTATTTTTTTGGTTACCGTTTGATTCTCTGAAGGGACCTGAAATGCTTCAACTGTTTCTTCTACTTTAAATGCTACTGATTTCTCTTCAGAATACTGTTTTTGTATCACTTGTTGGTTGAGAAACTTGTTCTTTAGCATCTTCAGTTTGAGGATTCACTTCAATCGTTGTTGGATTTTCTTCTTCAATGGTTAAGCTATCAAAACTATTTCCTTGCAACAAATCTTTTTAAGCATGTTTGACGTCTAGCACTTTGACGATTTGCTGCTTCTTGGAACGCTTCATATTGTCCACACATAATTAAGAATTTTTTTACTTCTTGTTACAGCTGTATACAATAAGTTTCGTTCTAACATTCGTTGATATTGACCAACCATTGGTAAAATCACCATTTGGAATTCACTACCTTGAGATTTATGAATTGAACAACAATATGCATGCGTCAATTGAATAAAGTCATTTCGTTTATATTCTACTTCAACATTATCAAAAGCGACATATAACTTATCGACTTGATCTTCATTTTTCTTTGGCAAAAATAATCGCAGTTACTTCTCCAATGTCTCCATTATAAATATTTTTCTTCTGCGACATTGACCAACTGCAATACTTTATCTCCTACACGGAAAACACGGTCAAATGATTCAATTTCTCGAACGGAATTTCCAATTTTTGGATTTAAAAATATTTTTGCATCATTTTTATTAATTTCATGAATACCAGCTTCCCCTTTATACATTGGAGCAAGTACTTGAATATCTTTTTTTCTGATATCCTTTTTTTATCGCCTTCACGACAATTTGTTCAATCACATCTAGAATTTGAGTTGAACGGCACGGTATAAACGTTCTATCTGGTTGATTTTGAGTAAAGTCCATTGGTAAATGCCCGTCTTTAATCGAATGCGCTAATGTCACAATACTTGAAGAATCCTTTTTGTCGATGAATTTGCGTTAATTCAATCGAAGGAATCTTATTCGATAATAGAAAATCTGTTAACACTTGTCCTGGTCCAACAGATGGTAATTGATTTTTATCTCCTACAAATAGAATCTTTGTTTTTCCAGGAGTTGCACGTAACAGACGATTCATTAACCAAGTATCAACCATCGACATCTCATCAATAATTAAGAAGTCACAACTTAATGAACGAGTATCATCAGAATCCTCACTTTCTAATTCAACATTTTTCTTCTGCAGAAATACCTAACATTCGATGAATCGTAGACGCAGAAATTCCTGTTAACTCATTCATACGTTTTTGCAGCTCTTCCAGTTGGAGCAGCTAATTGAATCGCATCAGAATCTACATCAATCTCTTCTAAATAGCGATACATTTCTACCACACCATTAATAATGGTCGTTTTCCCTGTCCCGGGCCCTCCTGTTAAAAATGAACAAGGATTCTTGCATAATTTTTAATAAGCGCTTGTTTTTGAGACTCATCATAAATGATGCCAAATTTCTTTTTGAACATGCTGAATCGCTTCTTCGATATCTTCTTCTGAATACAGAGATTTCTTAGACAATTCCAAACGATGATTGATGGCATTCACAATTCCAATTTCTGCGTAATATAAAGAAGCTAATGATAAATGATTTTCTTCTGAAATAATGATTCCTTCTCGAATCAATTCATTTAATGCATTGACGATTTGATCCGGTTCAATTAAAAATGAACGAGTTTGCTCTAATAATTTTTTTGAGCTGCTAGAACGACTTCTTTATCAATTAAATACGTATGCCCTTCTTGATAAGATAAATCTCTTACAACAACATAAACGGCACCTTTGATACGGTATAAATTATCTGGAGCGATTTCTAATTGTTGTGCAATGGCATCAATTCTTCTAAATCCAAGTCCTTCAATGGTTTTGCAATAAGACATATGGATCTTCTTTAATGATTTCCATTGTTTTTCTCTTTATAAAAGCACCATAATTTTTCTGTGCAAATAATGGAGTAAAGCCCATATTTGTTAATTCAAATAAAATACGTTCTGTTCCTTGATTTTCGATAATGATATTCCGAATACTCTCACATTTCTTTGTCGATAATCCTGGAACAGTTTTTTAAGCAATCTTCATCTTGAATAATTTGCTCAATCGCATTTTCACCTAAACAATCAACAATCTTCTCAGCTGTTTTTTTCTCCAATTCCTGGAAAAACGTCCACTAGAAAAAAATAAGCTATCAATCCCTTTTTCCCAGTAGGTTGATGTTGTTGATAACTTAAGACAGAAAACTGTTGCCCATATTTTGGATGCGAAACAACTTTTTCCATTAAAACGATAAGGGAATTATCATGAATTGTGCCAATAATTCCTGTCACGACAATCTCATCTGAGTCTAGTTGCACACTACTTTCTTGCACTCGAATTAATAATACTTTGTAAAAATTTTTGCGGATTTTTCAAAAAAATGTCGCTAAAACTTCGCCTACAACGTATTCTTCACTCATGACTTCCCCTCTTTTCTATCAATTTTAAACGTATTGACGTTCGTTTCCTTCCATATAAGCTTTATCGATAATACCTCCGCCTAAAGCAGATTTCTCCATCATAAAAGACAACTGCTTGTCCAGGTGTAATCGCACGGACTGGCTCTTCAAAGTATACCATAGCTTTTTGTCTTGTCGTCTTCTTGGAATACAACACGAACTTTTTGTATCTTGTTGACGATATCTAAATTTCGCCGTACATTCAAATTCATTTGGCTTTTTCTTCATCTGTATTAAATTGCAAATCAGTCGCAAATAATGAATCCGAATATAGGTTAGGATGATGGAAGCCTTGTCCAACATATAATGTATTCGTACTTAAATCTTTTTCCGACTACAAACCATGGATCATTTGTTTTTACCACCGCCACCGATTCCTAATCCTTGACGTTGACCAATCGTGTAATACATTAATCCAGCATGGTCTCCTTTAACTTCTCCATCTAATGTGACCATTTTACCAGGTTTAGCTGGTAAATAATGAGATAAGAATTCATTGAAGTTTCTCTCTCCGATAAAACATACACCAGTTGAATCTTTTTCTTAGCAGTTGCTAAGTCAAATTCTTCTGCAATTTTACGGACTTCTTTTTCTCTAAATGCCCAATTGGGAACATGGCTTTTGATAATTGTTGTTGATTCAATTGACTTAAGAAATAAGTTTGATCTTTGTTATTATCCACTCCACGTAATAAAACGAACCACACCATTTTCGTCTTTTTCCACTCGAGCATAATGCCCCATTGCTACATAGTCTGCTCCTAATTGAAGAGCATATTCTAAGAACGCTTGGAATTTTACTTCCTTATTACACATGACATCCGGATTAGGAGTTCTGCCTAATCGATATTCTTTTAAGAAATATTCAAATACACGATCCCAATATTCCTTTTCAAAATTCACAGAATAATACGGAATCCCAATTTGTTCTGCTACTGCTGCCACATCTTTATAATCTTCTGTTGCTGTACAAACACCATTTTCATCTGTATCATCCCAGTTTTTCATAAAGATACCAATGACATCGTATCCTGCTTGTTTTTAATAAAAGAGCTGTTACTGAAGAATCAACTCCACCACTCATTCCGACAATTACTCGGATATTTTCCTTATTCATTCATTCACCATCATTTCTAATTTTTCTGTTTTTAACGATTTGAAGGTCGCTGTATCAATTTTATATCACTTTCTAAAAAAATTTTTTTCAAAAATTTACTCAAAATCTTCTTAAAGGCGATAACGATAGGAATTATAGCCCTATGTGCATTTGACAAATAAATTTATTTTCACTACAATTATTATTGGTAAAAAGGGGGCATAAGTGTATGATAATATCTTTACGAGCAGCACGGGTTAATCGTAATTTGACACTCTTAGAAGCCGCCAAATACCTAAAAATTAATAAAGATACTTTGACGAAGTATGAAAAAGATTCTACGAATCTTCCTTACTCGTTAAGCAAACGCATGCAGGAACTCTATGAGATTCCAGGCGAAAATCTTTATTTTTGCGATACTTTAAGCTTCGTGGCGCAGTTTAAGCCACTCCCTCACGAAGAAGATCAACAATAGTGATCGGAATACCTTCCCGTGCTATGTAGTAGAAACGAGACAGAGTAAACTCTGTCTCGTTTTTATACTTCTTCTAATACGCCACGTTCTACTAATCCTTCTAGAATAAATTCTAGTTTTTTTCAACCGCATACGCGTTTTTCATTTCCATATAATTGAACAGTTTGAAGTCCATCTTTTGTAGTTGTTGAAATTTTTAATTGTTTCATTGCTTTTATCGACTGAAACTTTTTAATTTTTAATCCACGATGTCCGACTACTAAGTCATCTAAACTGCGAATTAATTGAAAATTACCAGATTTTTGTTTCGACAAATCCATTATCTCTTAATGTATATCCTTTTACAGTTGGAGATACACGATACACATGGTTTGAATTTTTTAATGTTGCTGTTTGAGTAAATGCCATATCAACACTTCCTTTCATCACTTTCTATTAGTTTAGCATACTATGGACGTTTAATCGAGGATATTGAGGAAATAAATGCATCAATATCTTCCGTAGTTGTCTCTCCTCCAAATGATAAAACGAACAGATTCAGTCACTCTACTCTTATTTTTCTGGATACATGAGTGATAATACAGGACTAGGTTCTAAAACTTCCTGCAGAACAAGCTGAACCTGCTGAAACAGCTACTTGATGTAAATCACACATAATTAATGTTTGACTAGCAGGAATCCCTTTTTAACCAAACATTACAAATATGCGGACTCTTTCTTGATACATCCCCATTAATTTCAAAAGGAATTTGACGAGCCGTTAGCTGTTCTTGTAAATACTTTGATAATTCAAGGTATTTGCTCTTCTTCTCGTTTCTAGTTTGAATGGCTAATGCAAGAGCTTTTTTGAAACCAACAATATAAGGAACATTTTCAGTCCCTGCTCTCCACCCTTGTTCTTGTCCTCCACCTTTAATAAGTGCATGAATCGGTGCAGATTTTTTTCTTATATAAAAAATCCAACCTTTAGCGCATGAATTTTTATGCCCTGAAGCAGATAAATAATCAATATGAAAAGCCGTTACATCCATTTCTTCTTGAGCAAATGCCTGAACTGCATCTGTATGGAAATAAGCAGGATGTTCCACTAATAACTCACCGATTTCATGAATCGGTTGATAAGCACCTGTTTCATTATTAACGGTCATAATCGATACTAAACGTGTCTTCTCCGTTAAAGCTTCTTCCACTTGTTTAACAGAAATACAAACCCGTTTCATCAGGAACTAACACAATAATCGTGAATCCTAATTGTTCAGCATAAGCTGCAGACTTTTTAACCGATGGATGTTCTGATTCCTGAAATAATGATTTCTCCTTTTTCTTCTGCAAAATGCTGACAAATCGATTCAAACACTAAATTATTCGCTTCTGAACCTGAACCTGTAAAAATAATGGAATCATTCGTAGCAGCATGTAATTCTTGTAATAAATCTTTTTAGCAGCTTGAATCTTTTTGTTTTTGAGCACGACCAATTTGGTAAACACTAGAAGGATTCCCAAAATATGCCATTTCTTCAAAAATTGCCTTCTTAACTTCCTCTACAACCGGTGTAGTGGCAGCATAATCTAAATAATGCAACGATATCGTCCTTTCTTTTTGGATAAAAATTTTACATCTATCATTTTCTACTCTTACTAGTATAGTATATTTTTCAAAATAAGGTAAATATTTTTTTGACTCACGTCAGTATTTAAACTATGCTAGAATAGAACAGACAGAAAGTGAGGAGAATTATGAAAAATCAACCATTAGCATACCGTATGAGACCCACTTGCTTTAGAAGAAGTTGTCGGACAACAACATTTAGTAGCACCTGGAAAAATTATTGCTCGAATGATTGCTGCCAAACAACTTTCTTCGATGATTTTATATGGCCCTCCTGGAATTGGAAAAACAAGTATTGCCAGTGCCATTGCAGGAACAACAAAAGTATGCCTTTTCGAACATTAAATGCCGCCACTGATACAAAAAGAATTGCAAATTGTTATTGAAGAAGCAAAGATGAGCGGAACTGTCATTTTATTACTGGATGAAATTCACCGCTTGGATAAAACCAAAAACAAGATTTTTCTTCTTCCACACTTAGAAAATGGACGTGTCATTTTTAATAGGAGCCACTACTGAAAAATCCCTATATTGCCATTAACCCAGCCATTCGCAGTCGAACACAAATTTTCGAACTCATCCCACTGACACCAGAAGAAATTCATCAAGCACTCAAACGTGCATTAACAGATGAAACAAAAGGATTAGGAAACTATGATGTGAAATCACAGACGGAGCGATACATACATTGACGCATTTTTTTCAAATGGAGATGTCAGAAGTTCACTAAATGCTTTAGAATTAGCCGTGAAATCTACTCCAGAAAATGAAGATGGAAAAATTATTATTACAGAAGAAATCGCAGGAAACTGTCTACAAAGAAAAGTATTCGCCCATGATAAAAACGGAGATCAACATTATGATGTCATCTCCGCTTTTTCAAAAATCGATTCGAGGAAGTGACGTAGATGCAGCACTCCACTATATGGCAAGGCTCATAGAAGCAGGTGAACTTATTACATTAATTAGACGATTATTAGTCATCGCTTGTGAAGATATCGGATTAGCAAACCCCGCAGGAGCCAGTCGAGCCGTATTAGCTGTACAAGCTGCGGAAAAACTCGGCTTACCCGAAGCAAGAATCCCACTTGCCAATGCAGTGATTGAATTAGCTCTCCCCTAAATCGAATACAGCAATTCTCTCCATTGATGCAGCACTCTCAGATATTAGACAAGGAAAATCAGGAAACATCCCTTCCCACATACAAGATGCACACTATCAAGGAGCCCAAAAATTAGGACGAGGAACGAATTACCAATACCCGCATAACTATCCAAATCACTGCGTAAAACAACAATACTTACCAGATACACTCAAACATACACAATACTTCCACCCAGACCCAACTTCGAAATTCGAAGAAGCGTTGAAAGAACAGTATAAGAAGTTTCAATAAATGGAAATATCCCCCGACAAGAAATTCTTGCGGGGGAATGTTTTCATTAGTCACTATCATTCAAATCAATAGTCATAGTGCGTTTCTTTTTAACTATCAAACCAAAATCTCTATAACTACATTTCTTAAATTTTTATCTACTAAAACCCAGCGCCCATCTAATAATGTTACCAAAAAGCTGTTATCCGAAACATCTGCTCCAATATTTTTTTAATTCGTAGCAAATCGATCATCCCTCTTTAAATTCATTGAAATCACGTTCTTGAAATGCTTCTCTTAGTTGATGGACTGTTTCATATTCAGGTTTTTAATGTAGGAACTTCTTGTAATAAATAATCTACAATTCCTTGAGAATGTGTTAACCAATCGAATAATCTGTAATACTTATAGTTGTATGATTGAAGTTCATCTCTATTCTTTTAATATTAGTTTCCAGTAACGTTTTAATTTATTTTTAAAGTCGTCTATCCTTATAGCGTACTTGATTCATTTTTTTCTTGTTCTTGTCTTGTTTAATTCTCTGTTTAAAGCTTGAATAATATGAAATGGATCAATAATAATTTTAGCCTTAGGGAATAAACATTTAATGACTTGTTTAGTTCTTTAATTTGCATTTTTGACT
>BNJT01002700.1_pt1 | contig 154203 bp, 243 predicted proteins | sample 8540491 | NCBI WGS metagenome assembly BNJT01 (sample SAMD00202455, study PRJDB9452) | human saliva metagenome | host: Homo sapiens
TATGTGGTTTATCTCAATCTATTTGACTGTTAATATGTAAAAAAATACAAATTCTAATTTATATGATATACCATATCACCGTTATTCCAAATATACATAATTCCTGACACAGGCTTTTTTTCCTTCTTCCCAAATCCATCCTGTATAAGTTGTACAATATCCAAAGTATCCTTCTGTCAAAATTTCAAACTCTACGTTTGAATACTTTTTTTATGTAATCTTGTAAACTAACGGCTTTTTCCCGAAAAAAATCACCTTCATAAACTGTTCTATTAAATATCATAACACTACATTCATCTAAATCACAGCCATAAAATAAAACTTCTCCTGAATATATTTTTTTCTTCGTCTTCTGTATATTGAAATATTTTTATTAAGGTGCAAAAGTTAAAACATTAACCTTAAATGTGATTTTTCTCTATCTTGCTGTCATGTAAGCTAAACAAAAATATTGCTATTTCTATCTTGTATATAGTCCATTGTTACCTCACTATTTCTTGTATTATAATAATTCCACCTTAATACCTGCTGCATCAAATATCTTCTTTATTTTATCAAAATCATCCGTCAGAATTGTCGCTTCAGTTAGATTTGGAAATTGTCTCAGTTCTGCAAGGCTTACATCGTTCAAATCAAAATATCCGTCCTCGCCGTCCCACTGCGGAATGATATTCATATACACTTCATTGCCACCATCCATGTAAAATGATCCGACTTCTTTTGCTAAGCTCTTAGGTATCTGCAAGTTCTTAAAATACTCAAGTGCAGGTTCAATTGCAGTTTCACTTTCTGTGTCAATCTCTTCTCCCTTATACTCTTTTGCAAATTCGTAAATATCAAACTCAGGTTGCAATACATTTATGTCATACATCAACTCTTGGATGATTGCAAGCTTAAAATTAAAATTGTCAAACTGAAGATAGCCTTCTTCCATATTATTGTAAAAATCTTCGCTATACTTCTCCTTGTTTTTTTCTATGTTCTCAATTGCTTTTTTTCAGCTTCAGATTTGATATATTTATTCTTATCTAGAATAGCACATATTAAAGGACATATTATAACGAAAAAGACTGTAACCACTCCTAACCATACAGCAATATAAATATAATAATTTTTTTACCAGCATTCTCTCCTGAAATGTAATTAATAAATTCTACTATAAAACCAAATATCTTTTTACCACGAAGCACTAACAGCGAAATAAAAAAACCCCTGCTGACATCCAAAAAAATTCAGTCATCATCTCCCTTGCTGCCTTGTCACATATATTCATTTTTTTCTTCCATGCTTATTAGTTCAGCATTGGGGATACCTCTAAACCATTTTTTTCTGCTCTTTCTTCTCTTGTCATTAACCTTCTCCTTTTTATATTATAATTCAAATTATTTTCTCTAAAACTACAGCTACTCCATAGTTCATTTTCTTTTTTTCAATTCCGGTCTCAGCAAACCCGCAATTCTGCCAAAATCTACTACTTTGGGAGTTTCCCTTCATATAGGCAAGCCTCACTTTTACATATCCTTCTCGCTTAAAAACATTTAAGGCTTCATCAATTATAGAACTGCCTATTCCTTTCCCGGACTCTTTAATATCCACCATAAATACTCCTATGAAAATGGATTTCCGGATAACAAATTAAAAATAATTGGCGCATCCTCTTCTCCCATTTTTTTGACTTTGTATTTTGCAGATAGTATACTAAAATCAAACATAAATACCGCCGCAAATTCAAAGTTGTAGGGCTAAAAATTAGTTGCAAAGTAGACGCAAAAACTGATAAATGTCCAGACTCGCTCCGGCATCCGCTTCGCTACGCCTAACGCGCTCGCTTAGGCATTATCAGTTTTTGCTGTCATCAGTTATCTTACCACACAGTGACGCTCCGAATGATAACATTTCAGACTCGCTCCGGCATCCGCTTCGCTCCGCCTAATGCGCTCGCTTAGAATTTATCATTCGTAGCTGGTACCGTAAATCTATACAAATAATAACTAGAATACCAAATTAAAGACAGCCACTCCCACCAGCCCCCATGTGGCTGATGCGTTTGTTTGCAATCATTCATCAATTAAACAGCCGGAGCTGATAATGCCTAAGCGAGCGCGTTAGGTTTTTCGTAATCATGTAAAAACTTAAAAATAGCACCTTGCAGAAAAAAACCGGAGCGAGTCTGGACATTTTATCAGCGAAGGCGTAACTTAATCAAAAAAACAAACACAACAGCCTTACAAATTAGAATTTATCTCAAACATCCAATATACTCCCTAATCTTTTCATTTAATTTCTCCCCTTTATCCACTAGGTAGTGTCAAAAGACACCCCTTGTTTTCTTATAAAATCTTTATTTTCAGGGGTTTCACAAATAAAGAAGCAATTCCCCTTTTTTAAGGTATAATGTTAATCGCCAAACCAACATAACCACAAAAGAGTTAATTGCTCGTAAACATTATATTTTATTTACTTCAAATCATTCAATACCAATATAAATAATTAGCCAACTTTTAAATTTCATCTGTAGATATATTCCACTCAAGCAGTGGAACTTCGATGATTCTCACTCTCCGAAGTACCAAAAATTCAAGGTTGATGAACTCCCTAGAATTATATCCTACGAACAGGACTGGAAGTGGAATGATCTCATTCCTTACTACGAAAAACAGCTCATGCATTACACGAAATTCATGGAATTAAAATATCCCATCAACAGGTGGCTAACTATCTCAAAACAGCAGCCGTTTGTGTTAAACCTTTCGTTGATAACTATGATTATCAAGTTGGCTCCGTTTTTACTGCTGATGAAACCTACATTAAGATTCGTGGAATTAAAGGCTATATCTGGTTCATCATGGATGCCGCCAAACGTTCCATCATCGGTTACCAGATATCCGACAAAATGTAAAATAAACTTTGATATCACTCAGGTTATTGGACTTACCAACGACGATGTTGTCTCCAAAGCGTTCCGTCCTTATAAACAGATGATTGAGAGACTCAACCGAACTTATAAACAGTCTTACAGACCTTCCAACGGTTTTGATAACATCGATGGTGCCAACTATGACCTATCCCTTTGGGTTGCCTACTACAACTTCCTTCGCCCACATAAACATGCTGGCTATAAAGTTTTAAACAAAGTAGACAAACTCGAAGATGCTTCTAACATGCCTGGTAAATGGCAACTACTAATATTCCTAGGGCAACAACAAATATTAAAAAAATGCAACAGGCCAAAAGGCTCTAACTGTTCTTAGATTCTGAGCCAGAGGTAAGAAAACAGCCACCGCGCAAGCGGCTTGCCCTTGATGGCTCATAAAAGAACTGCTACACTGCTGTAAGTGACGGAGAAGAACTAACTGTTCTCATCATCTTCGCCGTCGGTAATGACCTTCCAGCAGTTCTTGTTGTGCTGTCAAGGGTGGCGTACTGCTAAAACAGCCTAAAATATTTACAATTTTCAAGGTATGAAAGTGCTTTTTTTCTTAATAACGTTTTTTCATATTTTAGTTGACACTATCCATTTATATTGTTAATGCGCCATTCAACACAGGCAGGTCATCAACTCTTATAGCGTTGATTTTGCAGAAATGGTCGAGAAATTCCTTTGCCAGTTTCTCGTCCTTCGCTCCTGCTTTTACTTTCCAAATATCATAAAGAATACTTGCAGCTTGAATATCAGAAATGTATCTATGTAACCCCTGACCCCAAGCCACCTTTTTCAGGAGAGTTTTCATTATGATAGTAATTCCAAAACAAGATTTTCTTTGCCTCTTTCTGCGTAAGACTTATCTTGTATTTCGATGAAGTGGTCACATAACCCTCATCACGATTATCACCTTCATAGGCTTCATCCACAAGGAACACGCCGAAAACAAATCTGTCAGCTTCCGGAGTATACGGCTCTCTCGATGTTAAAATCGCCAAGCTGTTAATTTGAACTTTGCTCAGCTTCATCGGCTTCTGCTTGTTTTCTCCGGTAAGCACAAATCCGGCAAAAAGCTGCCCAGTTCCTGAGCATTTGGCTTTCATAACATACAAATCCGCCGTCATCGTTTTGCTCATCTAAGGTTTCACGGTCAATGATACCGTCATAATACTGACTGCAAGGAGCTTTCTCATTACAGCACCAACTATGTCGTGCCACCTCGATGTTGTATCCTATCAGTTCATCGCTGCAAGCACACAAATACCCGATTCCATTTTGCTCTTTTCCCACCATCGCAGTAATTACATTTGAAAGCGATGTTTTTCTTTCGGATAGTTTTTTTCTTTTTTTCATTCCGAGTATTCACAACCGGAACGGAGTGAGAGATTTCTTCAATTTTCTGTTGCCGTTCCTGTTGTTTCAAGATTTCCTGCTGCTTTTTTTGTGAGCAATTTCTTCTTCGATTTGACCCTGCATACTCGTATCTTCACATTTCAGGAACTTCTCAAATGCGTCCGGATAGACGAACTGCTTCTCGCCAATCGGAAAACTGATTTTAATGTAGTTTTCTTTTTTGCTCTGTAACAGTTCCTATACCCCAAGAGATATGCTTAACGGAACAGTTCATAAGGTTCATATTCATCGCACTCCTTCCTTAGTGATTCTTATAATACGGACTCAGATTTATAAAGTAGTTCTTCATATCCTCCAGGTCATCACAATTCTTAAAAATGTACTCTAACAGTTCTTCCTGACGAGCCTGTCCTAATGTAAGACGATAGAGTGAAAGTATTTTGATAAGTCTTTCGTATGCCAGCTCATCTCTGCTGAACGGGTACATCGGAACAATTCGCTCAATCCTTACCATATCTTCCTTTTCAGTAAGCCCCCAAAATGGAATCAGGTCTGAACCCTCGCCACCATTTTCGACCTTTGCCGCTTCTTCAAACATTTCTTTCCAAATGTTCTTTGTGAACGGAACTGTACCGTATCGCTTGGCAATATTCTGTCGGATAGCCAAACACTCAAAGCGGTTTATTCTTCCTTCTCGCTGCTCCAAATCAATCGGGTTAGACGGCAGATTCCAATGAACAATTCGTCGGCAGTAGTTGTGGAAGTCCAATCCCTCCTGTCCAATAGAAGTGGACGCCAACACAAACGGTCTGAACGGAGAGTTGAACGCATTTCTTATTACTTTTTTTCGGTCTGCGTCTTTCTCTTTTCCATCGCCCTTTGTAAAGGCAACCGCAAAGTGAGAACGAAGTGCCGTGGCTTTATCCTTTCCTCCATTAGCTCTTGCCTTAAAACTGTTAAAAGTATCTACAGTATAAATCGTTGTTCTAACATCCATTGATGTTGCAATGGAATGATGTAGATTACCGATTAAATTGTTATCAGCGTCCAAGCCGTTTGTAATCAGATGAGCGTACTCATCAAACATTGCTTGCAGATTTCCTTGCTTGCAGTAGGTAAGGAGATTCTGCCAATGAGCATCATCCGACTTCTTTCCGCAAGCCAATTCTATCGTAGCGGTAGATTCCGCAGTATTCATTCTGTTGATAAAAATTTTGGCTATCTGACTTGGCAGAAAGCTCGGAAAAGATTCACCCTTTTTACAATAGGTCTGATAGGTTCGTTTAATTACAATCGCAGGAGAAGCGATTGCCATATCAGTCAGCACATCCAAAAGGTCGTCCGGCTTTTTGCCGAAATTACACTTTCTTCCGTAATCCGTTTCACAATAAAGCTCTTTAAGTGCTTGTAAATGGGTAAGAAAACCTTTCTGTCGTTTGGTCTTTTCATCTTCATCATCATAAGAGGTTAATTCGCTGTCGCTGTTCAGCCAAGTAGTAACATACCCAGCTCCGTCAAGTAAGAATGGAGCGATATAATACCAGCGTTTATCCTGCACACCCGAAGTCGTAGTTTCGTATTTTGCAAGTTTATCTGCTATCTTACCCTTGATTTCTTTCTCAATTTCCCTAAGTGTAAGTCCTCTATTTATACAATCAATCGGGTCATAACATCTTGAAAGGAACTGCGACGGGTACATCAAGCAAAATAGAGTCATTGCGTTAGGTGTTCCATTGCTCACTGAAAAATTCAAGCGTGCGGAGGGGTAACGCTTTTCTCCGGTATAGAAATAATGTGCTTCTTTATCCTCGTTTGCCTTGGCCAGTTTTCCAACCGTCTTTCTTTCAGCTTCGTAAGATAATAGACCTGCAATCATTCGGGGTACCATTTCCCACGATGAGAATACAAGTGTTTTTGAAAAATCGGACACATTCTTAAATACACCCTGCGGCTGATAATACGGACGTGCCGGAGGAACCCATAACAAAAACTCTGCGTTATCTTTAAATGTGTGTGCCATTACTCTGTCAAGTCGTGCATTGTTATTCGGCACTTTGTCATATCGGTCAAGCGTTCTTCTCTTGAGCCAAAATGTATCCTTATTAACTTTGCCTACTTCATCAGGATGGTCAGCAAAGTATTTTTCAATATGGCGTTTAAGCTGATAGTCACGCATAAAGGACATCAGATACGGTGTTGACTTCACATAATCAACCGGAACATTAAATGAAGCTCCTATATCCTCAAGTAACTTTTGTGCCTGAACATAGGACTTAATATCCTGCTCCATAACACTAAGCGGAGCTGCAACATCTTGGTCATCAATTATATCCGCATTTTCTGACGCTGAAATACGCTCGGTTCTGCAAATGTGCTGATACATTGCGTCCTCCGCAGCATTTTTCGCAGACAGAACGGTTGTATCTCCATCGGACAATTCTTTCAGTTTTACGGAGTAATCGCTCCATACCGTCTTAAACTCAGCTTTCTCATTTTCCGATATGTTAAGGAAGTTCATTACATCAAAGAACTCAGAGTAATGCTCATCGACCTGTGTTTCGTCTATTTCCTCAAGGGTTGAATACATCTTATACGGTGTTGCCGAAAGCAGAAGCATTCTGACCTTACTGGAATTAAAGAACTTATTTGCAAGCATACCCGTTTCTGTGTCCGAGTCCGAGTTTATCAGATATTTGAACCTCTGAAATTCGTCCATTATTACAAGGTCAGGTTCAAGTTTGTCTAAGCTGATTTTTGCAAAAATCACTCTCAGCTTGCCGATAACAGCATTGTTATTTTGCTGCTTATATCCGTTGCTTTTTAATCTGCTTGCACATTGAGATTATCATATCAAGAACGTTATTCTTACCGTCCGCCTGCATATTCAGCTCTGCCGATAATTTCTCCAACATATACGCAAGGTACTTTCCACCGGAAGTTTTATCGCATTCTTTTACCTGTGTTTCATACCAATCTCTTGCCCAACCATCCCAAGCACTAACCGCATAATCCTCCATAGCAACTTCCAATGCTTTTCGATACATTGAAAGCTCCGGCATTCTTCTTAAAATTGCGTATATCAATGCTCTTTCCGATACTGTACCCGCACCGGAAGTCATTCGGAAAGATGTATCAGGAGTAAGAGGAATAAGCTGTATGTAACGGTTGAGTAGCTCTGTGTCATTTTTCCTGCTTAAAAAAATATTCAAATGCTGCATAGACAAGCGGGAGGAACTTGTGCTTTCCGTTTTTCAGCTCACTCGTAATTCTGAGTTTGTTTAGGTTCTGTTCTGCTATCGAAGCATTGGAACAAACATAAACTACCTTGACGAGATTATCTCCGGACTCCTTCTGCAATTTCGCAAGTTTTGCTATCGTACCACGTGCGATCAGGGTCTTTCCAAGACCTACTTCGTCCGATACTAAAACACGTATTTGTCCTGCACGATACAATTCATCAATACGATTAACGGTGGCTCTTTGAAAATCTTTCAGTCCAGCCATAATTCGTTTTTCAATTTCATCTAACTGACCTGCAACATTTACATCAGCCATCCAGTTTCACCGCCTTTTTAAATGTGGTATACAGTTCTTCAAAATTCTCCGGAATAACACCGTCCAAAGATATTGCTTTCACTAAGTAATCTATCTCTTTAAATCTTTCCGGAGCTGTTGCTGCCGTCTGGAGCATTTTCTCATACAGAGCCGGCAGGCGGGCAGCCGAATTTGAATGATTCATTATGGAACTCTCTGCGGATGAAGCAGCTTCCAAAGCTCCCAACGCATAGATGTCGCCAAGAAGAAATGCAATATATCTGTAAAAAGCATTCTTTGTCCTTAACAACACTTGATACGACTGCTTTTTTTCTCTATCTTCCGGCAATCCTTCCGTCGGAATAATAATGATTCGCTCAACTGTCCTTTTTCCCGTAGCTTACAGAAATCTTATAAAACTCTGAGAGCTGCGTTAATGCTAAGGACTTAAACAATATATTTTCCGATATTATTTCGGTTTTATTAGAAAGCAGAGGTGAGATACTGACTTTGTATTCTGCTTCAATCATATCAGGAAAGCAAACCGACAAATCAAAGTATTCGCCGTTCGGGATAACTCTTGCGGTAGGCTTTAATCGGTTTATCTCTTTTATGTAGCTATCAAGCAAATTCTGCTTTTCTTCTTCCTCGTCCACGGCAATCTCACTTGTAAGAAAAAAACCTCTTGAAAAAGGATTTGATGGGTTATCCTCTGAACCATTAAATAATGCTTCGGAGAGTTTTTGTCATATTTAAATAACGGTTCTTGCTTTTCAGCAACATCATAAATTCGATATTACCGAACATAGCATTATGCGACGCATTAAGCGAACCTAAATACAGATAGGAGTCGGAATTTTTACGCACCATATACACTTTGGCATGAATATCCTGCTTCTGTACCTGCTGTTCATCTTCTGAAATGGCGGACTCTCCATCTACAACAGCGTCCTTCATTGTGAAAATTCTAAAATTTCTGCAATCCTCAGCATTTAATTTACCAAGCGACATTGCTCTTGTGAACAACATATAATCCGTGTGGTTGATATATGCATTTCTTTCCTTAAATTCACGGATTACAGAGTTGCTGAGGAACGGCGACATAACCAAAACCTCGTGACAGGAATCATTAAACAGCGGATTAAACGGCTCATCCTCTGTTGAGTGGAATCCGCCGTTACTGTTCTTAATTCCAACAGGAAGAAATTCAAAATCGTCAAATTCTCTTGAGTTCAAATCAAAATGAACAAATGGCAGTTCACGCTGAATTGCTCTTATCTTTTTCTGTTTTACTTTTGCATTTTCATCGGCAGGCAACTGATCGACAAGATACGACAAGAAATCTCCGACAGGAGCTGTTTTCAAAGTCTTTCTGGCGTTTACTTTACCATCCATACAAAAGGTTATATCCCAGCTTCTGTCGAATGTCAGATTTCTGCTCAGTACAACTACTCTATACAAAGGATTGTTCTGCTCATCGGCATATCTAAGTAGCCAAAATTTCGGATGAAACGAAGGGAACTTTGCAATTCCTCTACGCTTTGCTGTATTTACCTGAAATACCATTTTTTTCAAGTAAGATATATAGTGGTGTAACACTATTCGGAGCGTGAATCTGTCCACCCTCACAAAAACAGGACGACTTTATCTCCGGTCGCTCTTAATGCTTCCAAAAAGGCAAATCGGATTTTTTTCATCAAATCGCTGTCAGTTTCCTCAGATAAGCCGAGAGCAATGCAAGCACCGACAAGAGCATCCAAATCAAGCGAGTATGTTGTTCCTATCGCAAAATCAAGTCTATATTTGTCCGGAGGTGCAAGAACCTGACCGTAATCTAATCTGTCATTATTTGGATTTAACATCAGTCTTACCCTCGCTTTCAAAAAAATATCTCTGACTATCGTTCTTGCATTGAAGAAACGATAATCAAGCTCTCCACCGCCAATCCACTCATTAACATCAAATTCTCCCGGATGTGTGGTCTTGGCTCTGTTTGTACCCTTAAGCTGTACTTCTCGATTGTTAATACACTTTTTGAGTCCTTCAATATCTCCAACAATCATCAGATCCTGCGACTGCTTCAAGAACTTTTTGAGAAGCGGATTCGTAAACACTTCGAGCTTATTCAGAATGAAATCAACATCTATATCCGCAAGCTCTTTAAGTTCAGGTTTTAACCTTTCCAATTCATCATTGGCTGCTTCATTCTGTCCATCCGAAATGATGATGTTATAAACGGTACGAATTACATAAATGAAGTCAGAAAAGGCAAGGGCAAGCCAATAATCCTGCTGCACAGCTTCAGAGAATTTATCTATAATCGCCCCTAAATCTCTAAATGATTCACAATCAAGAAATTCAGTTATACCCATTTCAAGAACACAAGCAAGCAAACTGCCCTTGCAATTTTTCTATAATCTGTTCTTGCAAGAACTCCGCTTCAGCTTTTTGTGAGGTTTATAGACAGATTCTCCATCCACTTATCGAAATACAAGGGCATTTTTCCAAAACTGCATTTTTGAATAAGTCGCCAGCGTTTTTTTATCATCGCACTCATTTTTCTTCTGCATTATCCTTTCTATTTCCGAGCTTTTTGAGAGTAGTCTTTTTTGTCTTTCATAGCACAGGAAATCCTTATGTACTCCGAAAGTGATAAGCTACCTCCGGTAAAAAAATACCATACCGTTTCAGACCTGCCCAATAAATATCCGCAGGAGTTCTCTTAACCCATCCACCGGACTGTAATGAACGCTTTCCGATAATACCGTTTTTCATTACTGTTCTGTTCAAGGAATGTCTGTCCGCAGGTCTTTTTCGATAGCGTCCAATGCTCTGAAAGTCCGATTTGGATTTGTTTCCGTAGTTCTCTCCAACAACTTCAAAGCATACGGAACAATAAAGAAATATTTGGCTCTCGTTTGGATGGTCGTTGTACCCGGAAAAAAGAGGTTGGAAAAGCCATCTCTAACAGGTGCAATACCAAGCTCATCCAAAGTACCGCTTTCTGAAAGCAAATCTAAAACGCTAAGTATTTTGCTTCGTTCTGTTTTTGAAAAGTCTATCCAACCTAATTCCATATCCTTGTCTCCTAATTTGCGTATGGTAGTGTCAAAAGACACCCCTTGTTTTCTTATAAAATCTTTATTTTCAGGGGTTTCGCAAATAAAGAAGCAATTCCCCCTTTTTTAAGGTATAATGTTAATCGCCAAACCAACATAACCACAAAGGAGTTAATTGCTCGTAAACATTATACTTTATTTACTTCAAATCATTCAATACCAATATAAATAATTAGCAAACTTTTTAAATTTCATCTGTAGATATATTCCACTCAAGCAGTGGAAGTTCGATGATTCTCACTCTCCGAAGTACCAAAAAAATTCAAGGTTGATGAACTCACTAGAATTATATCCTTCGAACAGGACTGGAAGTGGAATGATCTTATTCCTTACTGCGAAAAAAACAGCTCATGCATTACACGAAATAAACAGTCTTACAGACCTTCCAACGGCTTTGATAACATCGACGGTGCCAACTATGACCTATCCCTTTGGGTTGCCTATTACAACTTTCTTCGCCCACATGAACATGCTGTCTATAAAGTTTTAAACAAAGTAGAAAAACTCGAAGGTGCTTCTAACATGCCTGGTAAATGGCAACTACTAATATTCCTAGGGCAACAACGAATATTAAAAATGCAACAGGCCAAAGGCTCTAACTGTTCTTAGATTCTAAGCCAGAGGTAAGAAAACAGCCACCCCCACCGGCCCCTCTTGTGGCTGATGTGATTTTTCACAAATCATAGAAATCAGCTCCGTTTTTGCGTTGCTCAGAGGCGCATTGCGAAGCAGCTAAGCCTATGAGCAATGCAAAAAGGTAGGAGCGTCACTTAGATTACAAACAATCACATCAGCCCTACAAATTAGAATTTTTTAAGAACTTTCCAACATTATACCATTTTAGCTATGTATTTTCCACTATCGGGACTTTACGGTTGTAATACCTGCCATTTAACTTGCAAAAATACTGAAATTATACTAACATTAAATTCAACTGCAATTAAGAACAAAATGAAAAGCGAGGTTAAGGTAAAATGCAAATTAGAAGAGCAAAAGAAAAAAAGACATATCTAAAGTAATAGAATTATTAAATCAGGTATTAGAGCTTCATGCTACAATTCGCCCCGATATTTTTGTTTCTGGTACGACAAAATATACAGAAGCAGAATTGACTGAGATTTTCAAGGATAATACAAAACCTGTCTATGTTGCAGTTAATGAAGATGATATGGTTATTGGATATGTATTTTGTGTAATTAGAGAGACTTCGGCGTCAAATAACATGAAACCACATAGAAATATTTTTATAGATGACCTCTGTGTGGATAAGATAGCACAGGGACAAAAAAAGTAGGTCAGAGACTGTTTGAATTTGTAAAGGAAGAGGCTAAGAAAATGAACTGTTATGAAATAATATTAAATGTTTGGGAAGGAAATGATAATGCCATGAAAATTCTATAAAAAAAATGGGAATGAAAAACCAGAGCAACATTGATGGAGATTATAATATAATAAAAACCTATTTAATTGTTAGCTGTATTTGCCTATATTGAAAGTGAACTTTCATATAGGCAACATAAGCTAACAATTTACTGAGGTATATTTTTTTAGAAAAAAATTATAGATCCTGAAAAGAGAATACTATGAAATATACAAAAGAAGTACTGGATGAAGCCTTAGAGGGCTTACGAAACGAAGATGTAAAAGAGCGCAGGGTGGCCGCTACTATTTTTATGAAGGCTGCCTGTGTCGAACTTGGCACAGCTAACACTAAGCCTGTAAAAGAGTGGTTTGTATCGAATATAGAGGACTATATTACGGAGGTAAAAGATGAAACAGATAGTGAGAATATCTGGCGGCATCTCTATACTCTTGAGCAGTTTTGCGCAAGGTACATCCAAGGGGCTTATTTATTTATAATAAACTCTGAAATAATAACAGAAGAAAATGAAAAAAATGTTGAAGAAAAAGCCAAAGAATATGTGAATTCCTTACGTAAAGTACAAAAGAACCCTAAGGTGTTACAGGGGATTGCATCGTTTTTTTGGGTATATGAAGAGAGCTTTGTATGGGATATTTTTACGGAAGTACTTAAAAAGAAAAAAGATAAGCTTACCTTATCGCATATAGGGATAGCCATAAGGCAATGCCATAAACTGTCGGAGGAAAATGGTAGAAACGCCTATATTTCAGATGAACAGAGAAAGAATTTGCTTGAAGTATTAGAGCAACAGAATGTATTAAAGAATGAAGCAGAGATGCTTAAGAGTTGGAAGTAAATTAAAAAATGCCAGTTAAGGGGGTATAATTTGAAAAAATGTAAGTTATACCCCCTTAACCTAAGAAATTTGATGGGGAAGTATCCATAAATATAAAGATAATTGAACAAGTAAATTGGATAATAAAGGAGTATAGCATGAATGATAAGACCTCCCTCGTATTCACAGGGGATATTGGTTTTGACAAATATATGGATGGAAAATGGGACGATGAGGGACTGATTTCAGACGAAGTTCTTGATTTTTTACATAGCGGAAGCCATGTAATAGCCAATGTGGAAGGGGCTTTAATAGACAGGGCTTCACTTGGGGATACTACAGGTGTAGGACAGCTTCTGCACTCTATGAATCCAAAGGCAGTTAAGGTGCTTGACAGGATGAGGGCAGATATCTGGAATATTTGCAATAACCATATTATGGACGCAGGCGAGGCAGGGGTGAGTGAGACGCTTAGGCTTGCAAAACTTCATGGCGCAAGGACCATAGGAGCAGGTATGAACATAGACGAAGCTTCAAAACCGCTTATACTGGATGAGGCAGGTGGAATCGGTCTTATAAGCGTGGGCTACAGAAGAGGCTGTAAGCCTGCGGATGTAGATAAGGCCGGCTGCTTTATGTGGCACGAAATGGAAATGATAGGGGAGAAAATAAAAGAAGTTAAGAAAAGCTGCCGCTGGTGTGTAATGGTAGTTCACGGTGGTGAGGAATTTACCTCGCTTCCGTCTCCATACACAAGAAAGAGATACCTTAAATACCTTGAAATGGGGGCTGACATTGTAGTATCCCATCATCCTCATGTGCCGATGAATTATGAAAAGGTTGGAGAGAAAGTCATTTTCTATTCACTAGGGAACTTCATCTTTGATACGGATTACCAAAGGGCTCAGTTTAATACAGAATTTGGACTACTTATAAAGCTTAATTTTACGAAAGACAATTACACTTGGGAAGCCTTTGGACTTAGGATTGACAGAGAGTGTGAGAGGGTTGTAAGAGAGGAACTCCCTAGGATATTTGAAAATGTGGAGGAAGAAGAATACAACCAACTTGCACCTCTTGCAGCTAAGATGTTAGTTGCGGCTTATAAGAGGCAGCAGATTTATTTTAAGCCTGAATATAAGAATGCAGATGATAAGATGTGGAGAGAGAACTTCTTTAACCCTAAAAGGAGCGGCAGAGTCGAGGGAGAGGGGCTTGATTTCTTTATTATGTGCCCGCTTGCTGATGAGGCAGAGACGGGTGAGTGGAAGAAGTCAAAGCTTGAGAAGGTTAAGGAGTATATATTGGAACAGATTTAAAATATTTATACTTGCATTTTCTTATTAACTATGCTACAATTAAGTTGTAAACAATCTAATTTAAGGAGGACTATTTATGATAATGATGTATGGAACCGACCTTTGCCCTGACTGCGTTGCAGCAAAGAAGGCGCTTGAGGAGAACGGAATTGAGTACAAATATATTAATATAACTGAAAGCCTTGGCTCAATGAAGCAGTTTTTAAAGCTTAGAGATACAAGGGACGAATTTAAGAACATAAGAGGCAGCGGAAGTATTGGAATTCCTGCCCTTGTAGTGAGTCCTACAGAGTTAACTCTTGACTGGGAAGGTTATATAAGCAGTAGAAAGTAATTAGATAAGACGAAATTAAAGGGGCTGTGCAATAAGAAAAAGTACAACAAGATACAGTAGATTTATCATCAAATTATCACTGTATTTCGTGTATATTGTTCTTAATGCGACAGCCCATTTTTATTGAAAACATTAAGTATAAATTTCTTGTGAATAGAGGTCATTACAGCAGTCCACAAAGCACCCCTGCGTCCTCGTATTCTAAGCCACTAAGCAGAGGCTTACAGGTGAGAAGAACTTCCTTTGAATAGTAGTAAAAGCTGTAAAATAAGTCGTCTGGGAAGACATCGTCATCTTCATAACGGAGCTCGTCCGCATCTTCATCATAGACTTCAGACCATAAATACTCTTCTTTTAGTAAATCTAAAAAATGAGGCAAAGGCTCGGCGTGTTCAAGCATATTTCCATAATTCACAGCTTCTGCAATTTCTACAAAGAGCTCAAGCAATTCCCTTACAAGATAGTCGGCTATGCTATTACTCTGCCTTTTAATAAGGGCATCCTTAAAAATCCTCACAAGAAAAATAAGGGCGAAAGGTGTTGAATGCCAAAGGGTAGACTGGTGTGATATATTAATAGCCAGAAGCTCACCAGCCTCCTCTATAGCCTTGATATCCTTTATTTCTGATAAAATCCTCAGATATTCCGGGAAATCAGTTGCTCTGCCATAAGCTGTAGTCAGCCTGTGCCAAGGTATTTCATCTATTTTCACTGTTTGTATAAAGCTATTGTTATCTGTCATATTTTTTACCATTCCTTTCGCTTCGCTCAAGGCACAAACAAGTTATGAAAAAATGTTGTGCCTCTCCTCGCTTTGTCTTATAATATCTATATAGGATAGCAATATACTACAGAGCACGGGAGGAGGAGTGGCGAATTTATTTTCGACCCCGTATATTTATATGTGCCGTCATCCTTACAAGCACAAACAAGTGGGACATTGAGCCCGGACTCTTATCATTGGTAATAAACCATGTTTATTCAGTCGCAGGATGACAGTCAATGTTGCTATCCTTTTTTTATAAAGGTGGTGATACTTATGATGAAGTTAAAATACTCCATCTGCTGTGGGCTTGATGTCCACAAAAAAATGTTATCGTTGCAACCATCGTAATCACAAATGCTGATGGAATCTCTGAGTACAAGCAAAAAAATCATTTTCTACTTTCAACTCAGATATTAGAAAATTTCACAGCTGGCTAATCGAGAATAATTGTTATCATCTATGTATGGAATCCACTGGGAAATATTGGATTCCTATTTTTTTAATTATCTCGAGAATGACATAGAAGTCTGCCTTACCCATCCTAAATATGTCAAAGCCATCAAGGGAAAGAAAAACTGATAAAAAAAGACTCCAAATGGATTGCTGACCTCTACAAATTCGACCTTGTCAGATGCTCGTTCATTCCCCTAAAGACTTCAGACAGCTGCGTGAAATCGCAAGATACCGTTTCAAACTGGTATGTATGAAATCTTCTGAGAAAAAAACCGCATACAAAAACTGCATGACTGTTTCCAATGTCGGCATTGCCAGTGTACTGTCTGATCCTTTTGGCAAAAACAGCCACAGAAATCATGTCGTATCTTCTTACACATACTTCTGATTCCATTGATGAAAAAAAGCTGTCCGCAGACTCATTAAAAAAAGGGGCAAAAGCTAAAATCCGATGAAATCATTGAGGCAATCAGGGGGTATAACATAGAATCTGATCAGGCTAAAAAGCTTGAACTTGCCCGCAGCCATCTGGAGTATCTTGATGGCATGATTACTCAATCTGAAGTTGAGCTTTATGTAAGGATGAAGCCTTACTACAAGTTCGTTGAACTTGTTTCTACAATGCCTGGGATGACCGAACTAAGTTCAACAATCGTTCTTGCCGAAACAGGCGTAGATATGAGCATCTTTGATGACGCAAAGCATCTGTGCTCATGAGTGTGGGCTTTCACCTACTAACAATGAGTCAGCCGGTAAAAAGAAGTCTGTGCGGATTTCTAAAGCAGGAGATTACTTAAAGCCTATGATGGTACAATGTGCGCTTGCAGCAATCAAGAGCAAAAAAAGCAGACCTATTTTTGCAATCAAATATGGTCGAGTTAAAAAAACGCCGTGGTCATAAGAAAGCAATCATTGCCATAGCACGAATGATGATAGTATGCATTTATCACATGGTTTCAGAAGAAAAAAACCGTTTAATCCTATTGATTATGAAGAACTTATGTCTCCGAAAAAAATCAAATAGAGCGTGTGATTCTAAATGAAAAACAATGTCTTTGCTTATCTTGAAAGCCTTGGTTATGATAGCTCAAAGTTAGTAAAACGCAACGATAACTAACATTTATTTATATAGTTACCAATTTTAGGGATCTTGCGACCCCTTATATAAGTGCGCCCAATAATATAAGTTATTTTTTTCACTCTTCCTCCACAATCTTAGTATAGTAAAAACAATTACGAAGATTTCAATTGTTTGGTAATTCAACGACAGTCAAAAGACATAAAAGAGTTTATTCTTCTAACTATGGAGAATAAGGAGTCTATGACTATTTGTATAATAATTAGAGATTAATGGGCGAATTATTTCTATCATCATTGATTATACTCTAGACAAAAATGTTTTTTTCAAACAAAATCTAAGTTTCCCCTATCCTTGACTTAGCACATATCGAGTGCTATCCTTTCTTTATGTGCATTGTCTAAGCCATACAGCAGAAGCGCTAAAAGTGTAAGAGAGGCGAAAGTCTGCTTGAAAGAAAAACTTTTATACTTTTTGACACCATAATAGTCATAGGAGAAAAAATGAAAAAGAGATTGTTAAGCTGCACCGCCAGTGATATTAGAAAAAAATGTCGGCTAATGATTTAAAAAAACTCAATCATAGCAAGTGAAAGCAGAACCATACTTGGAGAAACAGTTGTTACTGCGGCTCCGCTTTTTTTGAAGATGTTACCAATGCCGAGGTGATGTCTGCATTTGGAGCAGATTTACTTTTTATTAAATGAATATGATGTGTTTACAAAATATATCAACGGACTTGATGAGGCTGAGCCAATTAAGTTTATTAAGCATATGACAGGAAAGCCTGTAGGTATAAACTTAGAGCCTGTGGAAGAAAAATGTGGACAGTGTGGAAGATTTGATTACACTTCCCGCAGGCAGAAGGGCTACGAAGGAAGCCTTTGAAGAGGCGGCAAGGCAGGGAATAGACTTTATCCTGCTCACAGGTAACCCGGCTACAGGAGTGTCAAACTCAGGGATAATGGCTGCTATTGAAGTTTCTAAAAAGTATTTTAGTGGCCTTGTTTTTGCCGGGAAAATGCATGCAGCAGGGCTTTCTGAGAAAAATACTCTCTGAGGAAGTTATACTTGGCTTTATGGATAGGGGTGCTGACGGGGTGCTTATACCCGCAGTGGGAACAGCTCCGGGCATAGGAGAAGCTGAGTCTTCTGCGATAGTAGCCAAGGTAAAGGCTAGGGGTGGAATTACCATAAGTGCAGTAGGCACAAGTCAGGAAAGTGCAGATGCAGATACCATTCGCCAGATAGGGACTGTGTAACAAGAGGATAGGCTTTTGATGTGCACCACCTTGGAGACGGAGGATATGGCAGAGTGCCTGACCCTGAGAACCTTATGGTGCTTTCAATTTGCATAAGGGGAAAGAGACATACCTTTATGAAGATGAGCCGTTCCTTAAATAGGTAAGATGAAGGTTCCTCCTGAATAGTGAATTTCTAAAAATCCTATATATGCGGATATCACATAGATTGATACCAATATTTAGTGGTTAAATTTAAATAGTTTGATTAATGTGCAGATTTTTTAAAAAGTTCAAGAATTTTTAAATAAAAATCTTTGCAATTATGAGAAATCTATGCTATAATGGAAATATGTATATATTGATGTGGGTGTCAAAAGTATTTGACACCCATTGATACAGGATTGCTACAGCGCAGCTTTAGCAATCCTTGCAAAAATATTCGTAATTCGCTCATTTTTTTGCAAAAAAATGGCTACTTACTCATATTTTTTGCGTGTCAAAAGATAATAAATTCTCTTGCAAGCAAGCTTGCATCGAATTTTTATACTTTTGACACTTGTATCATATATTTTTAAATGTCACAATTCAAGGAGGGTAGTGACTATGGCAATTGAAGGCATAAACACAGGAAGTGGATATAGCGGGTACGGCGGTGGTAAAGGAATAGGTTCTTTAAGTCGTGAAAGTATCAGTAAAACATCCGGTAATTCCGTATCTGCCGGTAATGGAGCCGGCGGTGTAAGTGGTGGCTTAGGCGTGAGCAGTGAGCCACTGGAGAATCAGGTCGCAGTTTCGCCGGACGGAGACACCGTTCAGATTAGCAAGAGGGCTGTGGCTAAGTATGATGCGGCAAGTGAAGCCAAAAAGAGCGAAAAGCTTGACGAGAATGAGCAAAAGGAAGCCTTGGGTAACGTTAGGGCAGAATAAGGCTGAGCTAAAGGCCGAGCAGTCGCAAAATGCCCGCAAGGCAGAAAAAAAGCCAAGTCTGAAAAAAAGGAATGCAGCCCTTAAAGAACTGGCTCAAAAAAAGAGCAGAAAAAGGGAAGCCGAAATAGCAGAAGACAAAGAGGATGTTTCTTTTTACAGGCAAGTCAGACTCTGATATTAAGAGGCTTTATCTTGAAGGCGAGATATCAAAGAATGACTATGACTCAGAAATGAAGGTCAGGGAAAAACTGCGTGAAGTACTTGCAAAGAGGAATGAAGATGCTATAAAGATGGCTGCCGAAAGAAATAGCATAGCTAAGAAGCTTGAAAGATTTGCTGAGAGCATAAAGTCTGCATTTTCAGATACAACATCCAAGACCTTTGACGCAGGAGTAAGGCTTGATGCAATTGATATAGCTGAAGGTACGAAGAAGGAAAGGGATGAGGCTTCAAAAGTCCGATAAAAAGGAAGTGAAGTTTGTATATAACTAGGATTAGTGCGTAAAAATACATGACAATTATGTTCGGGATAATACATACCCATCAGGTTAAGATTTGCCTGATGGGTTATTTTAAAATACAATTGCAGGAGAGGCTAATATAAGACTATAATGTATTTAATTGATACAAGTGTCAAAAAATTTATTATCTTTTGGCATCAATATCTTGAGATAAAAGTGTACAAAATTCAATTTTGGCTTGCAGTAGAAGGGTATATTTTCTATATGAAAAGGCGTAAGAAGTGAATTTTGTGGGGAAGAGAAGACTAAGAATAATTAGGGGAATTGCTTGATAGGGTGAGAATATGGATGAATACAGGGTTAGGTGCATTTTTGACAAGATAGACCGAAATAAGACCATAAGGGTGAAGGTTCCGGGCTCAAAGAGTATAACCAACAGGGCTCTCCTTATAGCGGCTCTTGCTGAAGGGGAGACCATTCTTAAAGGTGCTCTTTTTTCAAATGATGCCAAAAATATGCTTGCCTGTCTCAGCATTCTTGGCATAAAAATGGAGATAGATGAAGAAAATGAAACTATTACCGTACAGGGTTGTGGAGGAAGGCTTCCTGTTAGAGAAGCCTCTGTAAATGTAGGCAGTGCGGGGACAGCAGCCAGATTTCTTACAGCTCTCTTAGCATTTAGTGCTGGAGTATATCACTTAGATGCTTCCGAGCAGATGAAAAAGCGCCCTATGAAGCCGCTTTTAGATGCCCTTATAAAGCTGGGTGCTCTTATAAGCTATGATGAGGCAGAGGGACATTTTCCATTTACCATAGACTCAAGAGCCGTAAGAGGTGGTGAAATATGCCTTGATACCTGCATTAGCAGTCAGTTTCTAAGCGCGGTAGTTATGACGGGATTTTTTTACTGTCTGATGGACTAAAGGTAAATATAGCAGGAGGAAGAGAAAGCCTGCCCTATGTGGATATGACAGCGAGGGTGATGGAAAGCTTTTCTATGAAGCCTCAGGTAGTTTGTGAAAATGGTGCGGTATCGTATATATTAAAAGATGGCGATACCTATAAGGGAAGAGAATACGAGATTGAGCCTGATATTTCTGCGGCCTGCTATTTTTATGCGATGGCTGAAATCCTTGGGTGCAGGGCTCAGGTAAAAAATGTACATTTAGACAGCATTCAGGGGGATATAGAGTTTGTAAAACTTCTGACTAAAATGGGGGCAAAACTTGAAGAGGAGGTCGACGGAATAGTACTTTCCGGAGCTAAGGATGGGTGCTATGAGGGAATTGAAGCAAATCTTAACAGCTTTTCAGACCAAAGTCTCACCCTTGCGGCAGTTAGCGCATTTGCAAAAAGTCCTACAAAGATAACCGGTATAGCCCATATCCGCATGCAGGAGTCAGACCGCCTCCTTGCCATCAAAAATGAACTGGAAAAAGCTTGGAATTAGAGCGGTTATGGGGGATGGTGAGATAAGCATTTTTCCCGAAAGCAATGAATGAAAAACGAGGTTTATATAGAGACCTATGATGACCACCGCGTGGCTATGGCTTTTGCGCTTGTGGGGCTAAGAAGAGCTGGTGTAATAATTAAAAAAACCCTGATTGCTCGGCGAAAAACTTTTTAAGGATTATTTTAAGGTCTTAGACGAAATCGGATAATAATTGCAAATCATGGAGGTGCCTGCTATGTATGAAAAAGAAATTGAAGAACTTCAGAAAATAATAGACGACAGCAGTAGAATTGTATTCTTTGGAGGAGCGGGAGTGTCTACGGAGAGCGGAATACCTGACTTTAGAAGCGCTGACGGACTTTTACCATCAGGAGTATAAATATTCTCCTGAACAGATTATAAAGCCATAGCTTTTTTTCTAAGATACCCGGAGGCATTCTATGAGTTTTATAAGGATAAGATGATGTATCTAGCTGCAAAGCCTAACCCCTGCCCACCTTAAGCTAGCCGAACTAGAGAGGGCAGGCAGGCTATTAGCTGTAGTAACTCAGAATATAGACGGACTTCACCAGCAGGCAGGCAGTAAGAAGGTCTATGAATTGCATGGAAGCATACATAGGAATTATTGTATGAAATGCGATAAATTCTACGATGCAGACTTTATAAAAACTCTGACGGAGTTCCACATTGTGAGTGTGGTGGTATCGTAAAAGCCTGATGTAGTCCTGTATGAAGAAGGACTTGACCAAAAATGTAACCCAAAAGGGCTGTTATGGCCATTTCAATGGCTGACACCCTCATTATAGGAGGGACTTCTTTGGTAGTATATCCGGCAGCAGGCTTTGTGGATTATTTTCACGGAAAGCACCTCGTAGTGATAAATAAGTCAGAGACCGGAAAAATGTAAATGCTAAGCTGACAATCAATGCTCCAATTGGGGAGATAATGAAGGGATAAGGGTATAAATATTTTTAAAAACAAATCACTATGGGTTCCGGTTCTAATCAACTTCAATATCAAGGTATCCTGAACAATTTGATATACCAAAAAGCCAGTCTGGCTCGATATGACATTCCCTCATATTCTTGTAATTCCTTGAGTTTACCAAGTCGTGATCTTTATATGATTTAGGAAGTGGTTTTTTCGCTTGATAGAAGGACAAGTACTTTCTCCAGTTTTTTTAGGATCAACACCTCTTTTTACCATTGTTTTTATAGTCTTTTTTAAATCTGCTTGTAAATTCGATATTAAGCATTAAGTGCCTCCATCACTTCAGATACACTGGTGAAAGGACCATGTATATCTTCTCCGCTAACGGCGGACTCCATAGCTGCATAAGTAGTTTCGTTAGGCTCATTTGTTCTGATTTCAAAAGGTATTCTGCGCTCTCTGACAACGGTTTTTTTGCAAAAAAATGCAAAAAGGCGGTTGTCATACTCATCCCTACATCAGAGCAAAAAAATTATCAAATTGCTTTTTTTAAATCCTCATCCATCCTAATATTTACGCTTGTCTGTGCCATAATACAGCTCCTTTCTTTATAATTAACTACATTGTATTAAATTATGTAGATTATGTCAACAAATACGTGAAAAAAATTTAGCATGAATCATGAATTATTGCCAGGCTATGAGTTTGTAGAAATGACTAATGCATTTATAAACTTTCTATGGTAGAATAAAAAGCCGTAGGAGATTTGAAATATGAGTGTTGAAGTTAGGAAAAATAAGGCTTGGCGTGAAAGAGTATGACTACACCCTGGAAAGAAAAACCGTAAAGAATATAAATCTAAGGGTGAAACCCGGTGATATTATCTACGTATCTGCTGGTAAAAGAGTTCCTGTGAATGTGATCGAAGGATTTATAAAAAGCAAAGAAGAGTTCATACTGGAAGCTTTTAGGAGATTTGAGGAAAATGGAAAAAAATGCGGAAAGCAAGCGTGAAATAGGTTATAATACAGGAGATGAAATAAATTATTTTTGGGAAAAAAATCTAAGCCTCAAGGTCGTGCAATCACCTAGAGAAAGTGTGAAAGCAAGCAGTGAGTACATTTATATCTTTGTAAAAGATGTAGACGACAGGGAGAAAAAAAGAACGTCTGATAAAGAAATGGGAGTTAAACCTGGCAAAAAGAAGTATTTACGAAGATGGTGGACTTTTGTTATCCTGATTTTTAAGGAAATGGGAGTTGCATATCCCAGTATCAGCATAAGGAAGATGACCAGCAGATGGGGCTCCTGCAAGCCAAAGGGAGGCAAAAATCACTCTGAACCTTGAGCTGATTCACAAACCCAAGGAATGTCTCCGGTATGTGGTGGTACATGAAAATGGCACATTTCATACACCCCAATCATTCCAAAAGACTTTTTGGAGGGTTGTAGGAAATATTATGCCTGATTATAAAAAGAGAAGAGATGTGCTAAACGGCAGATAATACAGTGAGGAGAGAAGTAATGTCTGAGAAACAAAAAGATACTTATAGTGGACGATGATGAGGATATATCCGAGCTTATATCGCTCTATCTCGTAAAAAGAATGCTACGATACAAAGAGGGCAGAAGATGGAGAGGTGGCTCTCACCCTGTTTAAGGAGTATCAGCCTGACCTTATCCTGCTTGACCTTATGCTTCCGGGAAAGGATGGCTATGATGTGTGCAGGGAGATCAGGAAAACCTCGAAAGTGCCTATCATTATGCTGTCTGCAAAGGGAGAAATCTTTGACAAGGTGCTGGGCTTAGAGCTTGGTGCGGATGACTATATGATTAAGCCCTTTGACTCAAAAAGAGCTTGTAGCAAGGGTAAAAGGCAGTACTTAGGAGATTTAGTGCAGATGCAGGAGCCGGTAACGACAATAAGGATTCTACAGGAGTAGAAGAAGATGCAAATATCAATAGAGTCCGTTATGCGGATTTGGAGATAAACCTAACCAATTATTCTGTTACTTACTATGATAAAAGGGTGGATATGCCGCCTAAGGAGCTGGAGCTGTTTTATTTTTCTGGCATCTCATCCCAATCAGGTATTTACAAGGGAACAGCTCCTAGACAGAATTTGGGGCTATGAGTACATAGGTGACACCAGAACAGTAGACGTCCATGTGAAAAAGGCTTAGAAAGAAGATTAATGACCATGTGGAATGGAGGCTTTCTACAGTTTGGGGCGTGGGATACAAGTTTGAGACATTGGCAAGGAGTTAAGGGTAATGAAGAATCTTATAGTAGCCCAGTCAGGCGGGCCAACAGCGGCAATAAATGCGACTCTCACAGGGGTAATAAGGGAGTGGTGCAAGGAAAATAAGGGAGCTAGGGTATATGGCTCAAGATTTGGAGTAGAAGGGATATTAAAAGAAAATATTGTAGATTTGACTAAGCTTTCTGAAGATGATTTGGACAAGCTTATGCGTACACCTGCTTCAGCTCTTGGCTCCTGCCGTTACAGGCTTTCAGACCCAAAGGAAGATGAGACTGACTTTAAGAGGGTTGTGGAAGTATTTAGAAAATACGACATAGGGCATTTTGTCTACATAGGTGGAAATGACTCGATGGACACAGTTTACAGGCTTTCGGAGTATTTTAACGAAAATAAAATAACAGATATTACTGTAAATGGCGCTCCTAAGACCATAGACAATGACTTAAATGGTATAGACCACTGCCCGGGCTTTGGCTCCACTGCAAAATACATAGCTACTGTGTGCCACGAGCTTGCAAGGGAAGTAAAGGTCTATGATAGGGAAAAACATCCTTATAGTCGAGATTATGGGAAGAAATGCAGGCTGGCTTACAGCCGCTGCAGCACTTGCGGCTGAAAAAGGACAGCGAGGTTCCCTATCTCATTTACTTAAGCGAGGTTACACTTTCTGTAGACAAATTCGTAGCTGACCTTAAGGAAGTGATGAAAAAAAGTCAAAGAATGTAATCGTTGCCTTAAGCGAGGGTACGGTTATAGAGCAGGGGTGGCAAGAATCACGCAGATGAAGACGGTGAAGTGGATGCCTTTGGACATAAGCAGCTTGCAGGAAATGGAAGGATACTTGAAAAGATCCTAAAAGATGAGCTTAAATACAAGGCAAGGTATATCGAGCTAAGCCTTGTACAGCGCTGTGCATCGCACTGCCTAAGTGAGACCGATATAAGGGAGTCAGAAGAGCTTGGAAGAGTGGCTGTAAGACTTGGCCGTGAGGGGCTGTCAGGGAAGATGGCAAGGCTTATAAGGGTTTCTGATGAGCCTTACAAGGTGGAATATTCATCAGTTGACATAGCAGAAGTTGCTAATCTTGAAAAGAAGGTTCCTCTTCAGTGGATAAATGAGGCTCACAATGGAGTTACAGAGGAGATGATGAAGTATCTAAGGCCTTTAGTCCAGGGAGAAATGAGCTGCAGGTATAAGGATGGGGTACCTGATTATTTGGTTTTTGTAATAAAAGATGATTAAGAATGTTGGAGGTGTATATAAGTCAACAAAGTGACGCTCCGAATGATAACATTTCAGACTCGCTCCGGCATCCGCTTTCGCTCCGCCTAACGCGCTCGCTTAGAATTTATCATTCGTAGCTGGCACCTTAGATTTATACAAATAATAACTAGAATACCAAATGAAAGACAGCTACCGCCACCTGCCCCCATGTGGCTGATGTGTTTGTTTTGCTAACTTATCAATTAAACAGCAGGAGCTGATAATGTCAGGTGGCTCACTGGTTCCATCCTAATTTTGTGCTTCACAAGTAGCAATCGTGGATGACATTATTGGTTCACAGTCAGCCGGAACTAATAATGCCCTAAGCGAGCGCATCAGGTTTTTTTCGTCAACAAAGCCATATAACAACAGCATCTTACAGAAAAAAACCGTAGCGAGTCTGGACATTTATTAGTGAAGGCGTCACTGAGTCAACTAATTTATTTATCACGCAAGTATATTTGTCAGGATATGATTGTTTTAAGTGGCAAGCTTATCAGCAAAGGCGTGACTTAGTTAACAAACAATCACATCAGCCCCACAACTTAAAAACAGTAGCTTACAGTCTGACATATCAATTTCTTTCATAATCCCTTCTCCAAAAGCCCCATTTGACACAATCACATCAAAAATCAGAAAAAAATCAGCGAGCTTAAAATATCCCTCCTTGAACTCCTTGCTGTTATCAAGCAAAAAGCACAGTCTTGAAGGAGTTCTTTATCATTTCCTTCTTGCAGAGGGCTTGGGAATCATCACCCTCGAATATTCCCTGAGTTGTAATTGCCTTGCTTGATATGAAGGCTATGTCAGCACGGAAATTGCTGATAAAAAGCAGAAGCATACTCTCCTATTATGGAGAGGCTTTTTGTTCTTTAGCACTCCCGGGCAGATGTAGCACTTGATATTAGGATAGGTATTTAACTGGCTTGCGATATTGATTCCATTGGTAATGACTGTGAGATTGCTGTAAGGCTTTAAGTAAGGGATGAAAAAGGCTTACAGTTGAAGAGGAATCAAGGAAGATGACCATGTTATCCTGCAAAAGGGTGCGGGCTCGTTTTTGCAGAGCCATTTTCTTATCTGTATTTTTCCATTTTTTTCTTATATTAATGGAATTCTCAGAAGAACTAGGAGAGACCAGGGTTATCCCACCATGATACCTCTTTATTATTCCCTCCTCTTCAAGGGTAATCAAATCCCTGCGCAAGGTTGACCTTGATACATAGAGCTTCTTGCACATATTTGTAATGTCGCCAACACCATTTCCGCTTGAAAGATAGGCTAAAATCTGTTTCTTTCGTTCAATATATTTCATAATCAGTCTCCATATCCCAGTTTAATAAATGCTACTGATATCCTGATTTGTTATCTAATAATCAGCACAAAGGTTAGCATCTTGAACATATGCTCAAAATGTGTAACTTTATTACCACATATCAGCTATAGGTAGTATAACATTTTTTTCGTTCATAAATCAAAGGAAAAAAATAAACCAAAAATGAACATTTTAGAACAAAAATGAACCAAAAACAGATATTTTTAAAAATAAATTCAACTAAATCTCCAAGTATAGCTAAAATATTCATAATATGTTATTATCAGTTCAGATGATTAGTAAAAAAACTACAAAAGAAATTTAAGATCATCTCAAAAAAATTCATATAAATATAGTAAAAAAATAAACCGGATTTATATTTATTGAAGGAGCATATATGAAAAAAAGCACTGGCAATAGATATGGGAGCCACCTCAATCAGAGGAATAATAGGCTATATTGAGGATGGCAAGATAAAGCTTGAAGAGGTTATGAGATTCTCTCATGAAATAAAAAGTTCAAATGGAAGGCTGCGTTGGGATTTTTGATGAACTCTTGAAAAATCGTGGAAAACCATAAAGGAAAAACGGACACGAGATATCTTCGGTGGGTATAGACACCTGGGGAGTTGACTTCGGCCTGGTAGATAAAGAAGGAAAGCTGGTTGAGCCTCCTGTCTGTTACAGAGATCCCAAGCATCAGGAAGGCTATGAAGAAGCCTTAAAGAGCCTTAGCGAAAAGGAAATATTTGCTGAAACGGGAACTCAGATTATGAGTATAAACACCCTCTTTCAGTTATTGGCATTTAAGAAGCTAAATCCGAGCGGATATGAAAAAGGCTGATAAACTGCTTATGATGCCTGATTTGATACGGTATCTCTTAACCGGCAATATGACAGGTGAGGAAACCATACTATCAACTACTCAGATACTTAATCTTAAAACAGGAGATTATAGCGATAAACTGCTTGAGGCTTATGGCCTTGATAAAAACAAGCTTCCAAAGATAACAAAGGCTGGCTCTATCACAGGCAATGTTAAGACTGGGCTTGTAGATGAACTAAAAGACCTGGATGTAGAAGTAGTTTCAGTCTGTGGTCACGATACAGCAAGTGCAGTCTTACTTACCAAGGTAATGACGGATGCAGACACGATGTTCCTTAGCTGCGGCACCTGGTCACTCTTTGGAATAAGGGCAGAAAGCCCTGATTTATCTGAGAGAGCCTATGAAAAAGGGACTCACCAATGAGCTTGGCTTTGATTCTACTCCGCTTTTATTTAAGAATCTTACAGGACTTTATCTGCTTGAAAAATATAAGAGTGCTTTCGAGAAAAAGCTTGGAAGAAAGCTTGAGTTTGACGAGATTACAGCCTATGTGGAAGAGTCGCTTAAGAAGGAAGAGACCATAACCAATCTGATAGATATGGAAGATCCTAGATTTGGTAGTGAAGAGGCTGATGCCAAAGAAGTAATAGATGAGTTTCTTAAAGAAAAGGGGCTTGCACTTCCTGAGGATGAAATGGACTATTTCAGAGTTATCTATGAGACATGGTAAAGAAATACCTCGAAGTAAAAACCGCTCTTGAAGAAATATCGGGCAAAAAAAGTATAAGAAGGTCCATGTGATAGGGTGGTGGAGCAAAGTCTTCACTTCTATGCAAGCTGATAGCTAAAAAGACTTGATGTAAGCATTACAGCGGGACCTTACGAGGCTTCAGCTCTTGGTAATATTATAGTTCAGTTGAAGGCACTCGGAGAAATTAAGAGTATCGAAGAGGGACTTGAGGCTGCTTATAAATCGCAGGAAATGAAAAACATACTAACATACATATTTTTAAGGAGGAAAATGACATGAGTTATCCAAAAAAATCGGTATTAGACCAACACTGATGGCGCTGGGGCAGGTGTTAGAGAGGCGCTTGAGGACCAGACAATGGGAATGGCTAATAGAGCTAAAAAAAGCTTATTGAGAGCGAACTTAAATATCCTGACGGAACACCTGTACAGTGTGTGATTTCACCTTGCACCATAGGTGGAGGCGGCGAGGCTGCTAAATGTGATGAGTTCTTCTCAACACAGAACGTAGTTGGCACCCTTACAGTAACACCTTGCTGGTGCTACGGTACAGAGACTATGGACTTAAATCCTAACACGATAAAGGCTGTATGGGGATTTAACGGAACTGAAAGACCAGGTGCTGTTTACCTTGCTGCAGTTATGGCAGCTTATGCACAGAGAGGACTTCCTGCATTTTCAATTTACGGACACGAAGTTCAGGACAAGGATGATGAGACTATTACAGAAGATGTAAAGAAGAAGATTCTTGATTTTGCAAGAGGTGCAATTGCAGTAGGTCTTATGAAGAATAAGTCCTATGTAAACCTTGGTTCAGTATCTATGGGTATTGCAGGTTCTGTTGTAAATGTAGATTTCTTCCAGAAATATCTTGGAATGAGAACTGAGTGGGTAGACATGACTGAGATTCTAAGAAGAATCGAGCTTGAAATCTATGACCACGAAGAATACGAGAAGGCTCTTAAGTGGGTTCGTGAGAACTGCAAAGAGGGCTACAATACAAATGCCGGAAAGGATTTCCCTGAGATAATCAAGAAATCCAGATGGATACCTGAGGACAAGCAGTGGGAGTTCTGCGTTAAGCATGCACTTGTAGTAAGAGACATACTTAAGGGTAATCCAAAGCTTGCAGAAATCGGCTGGCACGAGGAGTCTCTTGGTAGAAACGCTATAGCAGGCGGTTTCCAGGGACAGAGAATGTGGACAGACTGGCTTCCAAATGCTGACTTTACAGAGGCTATTACAGCTTCAGGCTTTGACTGGAACGGCAAGAGAGAGCCTATTCCATTTGCAACAGAGAATGATACACTTAACGGCGTATCTATGATGCTTGGATGGCTCGTAACCAATAAAGCAGCAATCTTTAGTGATGTAAGAACATATTGGTCACCTGAGTCTGTTGAGAGAGTAACAGGAAAGAAGCTTACAGGTAAGGCTGCAAATGGTATTATGCACCTTATCAACTCTGGCGCAAGCTGCTTAGACGGTTCAGCTGCAGCTAAGAATGAAAAGGGCGAAGGCTGCATGAAGGAGTGGTGGAACCTCACAGAGGAGGATATCAAGGCTCTTACAGAGGCTACTGACTGGTGCAGAGCGAACTACGAGTACTTCAGAGGAGGCGGCTTCTCATCACACTTTAAGACAGCAGCAGAGATGCCTGTAACTATGATTAGAACCAATATCGTTGAGGGCGTTGGACCTACCTTACAGATAATAGAAGGTTATACCTGCGTACTTGAGGATGATGTGCATAAGGTACTCGATGAGAGAACAGATAGAAGCTGGCCAACAACCTGGTTTGCACCAAATCTTTCAACCAAGTCAGCAGACAGTGTTTACAATGTAATGGCTAAGTGGGGTGCTAACCACGGAGCAACAGTTCATGGCCACGTAGGTGACAGACTTATAACTCTTGCTTCCATGCTTAGAATTCCTGTTGCTTTCCACAATGTAACAGAGGATAGAATCTTCAGACCACATTCATTTAATGGATTTGGAACTACAGATCTAGAGAGCCAGGATTTCAGAGCTTGTGCTTATTACGGACCACTCTACAGATAAAACGATGTTTATGATATAAGAGATAAATGGCGTTTGCTGTCAAAAGCTTTGATGGCAAACGCTAAAAAGAAAATAGAAGCGGTCTTATGACCAGCGGAGGATGATGTTATGTTAATGGAAAAAGCTAGAGAGGAGCTTGTGAAATATGGTAAGAAGCTTGTGACTGCAGGACTTACCAAGGGAACAGGCGGAAACTTAAGCGTGTTTGACAGAGAGAATAAGATGGTAGCTATTACTCCATCAGGAATCGATTTCTTTGAGATTCAGCCTGAGGATATAGTAATAATCGACCTCGATGGAAAAATAATAGAGGGCACACGCACACCTTCTTCAGAATGGGAAATGCACCTTATGCCTTATAGGACAAGGGATGACATAGATGCAGTTATTCATGCACATGTTATGTACACAACAGTACTGGCGTGTCTGAGGGAAGAGCTTCCTGCAACTCACTATATGATAGCAGTAGCAGGACCTACAGTTAGATGTGCAGAATACGCAACCTACGGTTCACACGAACTCGCTGTAAATGCTTGTAAGGCAATGGAGGACAGAAAGGCAGTTATCCTTGCCAACCACGGAGTGCTTGCAGGAGCAAACGACCTCCTCAATGCATTTAACATAGTTGAAGAGATTGAATATTGTTCAGAAGTCTATGTAAAGGCTAGAAGTATAGGTAATCCTGTTGTACTTCCTCCGGAAGAGATGACACTTATGGCTGAGAAGTTTAAGACTTACGGACAAAAGAAGAGTATAAGAGAATAGCTTTTGCTAAGGAGTTAATATGGGTGATTTAATACTTTCAATGAAAGGAATTACCAAAATCCTTTTTCAGGCGTAGCAGCACTTAAAAAAATGCAGCACTAGACCCTAAAGGCGGGTGAGGTAGTTGCCCTGATGGGAGAAAATGGAGCCAGCAAATCTACTCTTATGAAGATTTTTGACCGGCATATATTCAAAAGATTCCGGTGAAATACAGTATATGGGACAGGAGGTCTGTTTTAAGGGACCTGCTGAATCTGAAGAAGCAGGAATCTCCATTGTTCATCAGGAGCTTAACATGATGAACGACCTGACGGTAGCTCAGAATCTTTTTATCGGACGCGAAGAAATGAACGGATTTTTAATAGACGATAAGAAGATGAATGAGAAGGCCAGAGAGTTATTCAAGGTATTGAAGATAGACATCAATCCTGCTGAAAAAATCGGTAATCTGACCGTAGGTAAGCAGCAGATGGTGGAGATCGCAAAGGCGATTTCTTCTAAGGCTAAGGTCATTATATTTGACGAACCTACTGCCGCCCTTACAGACTCTGAGATAGAGGAGCTTTTCAAGGTAATAAGAGACCTGAAAAAGCAGGGAACCGGCATGGTATACATATCTCACAGAATGGATGAGATCAATGTTATATCAGACAGAGTTATAGTAATGAGAGACGGTGAATATGTAGGAACCCTCATTACCAAAGAATGCTGCAAGGATGATATCATCAAGCTGATGGTAGGTAGAGCCATATTTGGTGAACCTAAGATAGCTTCAAATGTAGCCAAAAGATGCCCCTGTAGTGCTTAAATGCGAGAACTTAAACAGAGGTAAGGCAGTTAAGGATGTAAGCTTCGAGCTTAGAAAAGGTGAAATACTTGGCTTCTCAGGCCTTATGGGAGCAGGCCGTACAGAGGTTGCCAGACTTATCTTTGGTGCAGACAAAAAGGATTCCGGCAAGATATTTATAAATGGCAAGGAAGTCACAATAAACACTCCGCAGGATGCAGTAGCACACGGTATAGGCTATCTCTCTGAGGATAGAAAGCGCTATGGTCTTATAGTTGATAAGTCAGTAGAGGAAAATACAGTTATTTCTTCGTTGAATGACTTCGTAAAGGGAATATTCATAGATAAGGCAAAGAGCAAGGAAGTTTCGAAGAAATATGTAGAGAGCCTTAAAACAAAGACTCCTAGTGTATCACAGTTAGTTAAGAAGCTTTCCGGCGGCAATCAGCAGAAGGTGGTTATAGCTAAATGGTTGGTGAGAAACTCTGATATCCTGATATTTGACGAGCCTACAAGAGGTATAGACGTGGGTGCCAAGAGTGAAATCTACTCACTTATGGAGAAGCTCGCAAAAGAAGGAAAATCCATAATAATGATATCCTCAGAGCTTCCTGAGGTACTTCGTATGAGCGACAGGGTAATTGTTATGTGCGAAGGAAGAATAACAGGAATTCTGGATATCGCAGAGGCTAACCAGGAAGTCATTATGCAGTCTGCTACAAAACGTTAAGGGGAGAGTAACCATGGATATTAAAAAAATATTTTCTAATCAGCGTACAATAGTTATAGCTGCACTGGTGCTTATCTGTATAGCATTTGCAGCCATTACACCTGATAAATTCTTACAGGTAACTACTTTTTACGAATATTGCTAAGTCTGCTTACTACGTAGCATTTATGGCAATTGGTGTTACCTTTGTTATCGGAACCGGAGGCATAGACCTCTCAATAGGTACAATAGCAATATGTTCAGCACTCATAGGTGGAACCCTTATGGAAAAAGGGTGTTCCCAATGGGAATCGTACTTCTTGTAATCCTTTTTAAGCGGTGCATTATTCGGACTTATAAACGGACTTATGGTTTGCGAAAAATGGGACTGCCGGCATTTATAGCCACCCTCGGTACGATGATGATGTCAAGAGGTCTTGGCTCAATCGTATCAGGAACTAAGACAATATCCTTCCCTCAGGGAGATTCAGCAGGTTCTTGGTTTTAGAGAGTTCTTTATGATAACAAAGGACGGCGGTATCTTACCAAAGAACTTCCCTACAGGCTTTGTACTTCTTGCAGTGATTGCGGTAATTATGGCACTTATCTTAAATAAGACAAAGACAGGACGCTACATCCTTTCAATTGGCTCCAACAAAGAGGCTACAAGGCTTTCAGGTATCAATGTAGTTAAGTATGAGACACTTGCTTATGTATTTTCAGGCTTATTCGCAGCACTTGCAGGTATTGCTTATGTGGCGGTATTTACAACAGCACAGCCAAATACAGGTAACGGTTTCGAGCTTGATGCAATCGCAGGTGTAGTTATCGGTGGTACTTCACTTGCGGGCGGTGTAGGCACCATACTTGGAACTATAGTTGGTGTCTTTATTATGACAGTGTTAAAGATTGGTTTCCCTTATATAGGAGTACAGTCACATTATCAGCTCTTCATCACAGGTATCATCCTTATCTTTGCGGTATATATGGATGTACTTAACAGAAAGAGAGGAAAATAGTCAGTATTTAACTTAGAACCTATTAATTCCAAATCACTCAAATATTAAGGGTGTGAAAGTTTGGATTAATACAATAAAGGAGGAAAACAGATGAAAACAAGGAAACTTATGGCGGCACTTCTTAGCACAGTTATGGTAGTATCAGCGCTTACAGCCTGTGGCGGAAGCGGTAACAAAACTACTTCAACAAAGTCAGCAACAAGTGCAGCAAGCACAACCAGTAACGCTAGCGCAGCAAAGTCAAGCGCAGCAAAGTCAAGTGCAGCAGCAAGTACAACAACAGATGGCGGTACAAAGCACATTGACGTTATCGCAAAGGGCTTTCAGCATCAGTTCTGGAAAGCAGTTGAGCTTGGTACACAGAACGCTGCTAAGGAGTTTGGTGTTGAGGTTACCTTCCAGGGTCCTGACAATGAGTCAGCTATCGCACAGCAGGTAGAATACTTAAACACTGCTATAGCTAAACAGCCTACAGCTATCTGTCTTGCAGCCCTTGACACTAAGGCAAGTATCCCATCCATCCAGTCAGCTATGGAAGCAGGCATCCCTATTATCGGATTTGACTCAGGTGTACCTGATGCTCCAGAAGGAGCTATCAAGGCTAACGCTTCCACAAACAACTCAGTAGCAGGTGCTTTGGCAGCAGAAGAGCTTTATAAGTTAATCGAGTCAAAGGTTAAAGATGCAAAAGAAACTGTAAGAATCGGTGTAGTAGCGCAAGAGTCCAACTCACAGTCCATCGTTGAGAGAACAAAGGGATTTGTAGATAAGATGACAGAGCTTTTGCGGTGCAGACAATGTATCAGTAGAGGGACATGACAGCTTAAAGAATGAGAAGGCTGGAGCTAAGGTAGTTCTTGATGTAGGTATCCCTGCAGAAGTTAAGGATGTAGATGCAGCAGCAGTTGCTTCTGCTATACTTGAGAAGAAAGATCTTATAGCTATTTACGGTTCTAACGAATTTGCAGCAAACGCTATTATCACAGCTAACGAAGGTCTTGACAAGCTTGGTGCTGACAAGGTAATCGCAGTTGGTTTTTGATGCGGGAAAGAAGCTTCTTGATGCAGTTAGAGCTAAGACATTTGCAGGTGCTGTAACACAGGATCCTGTACAGATTGGCTACCAGGCAGTTAAGCTTGCTGTAGAAGCAGCTGACGGCAAGAGCGTATCTGATGTGGATACAGGAGCTAAGTGGTACAACGCTGACAATATGGACGCAGATGACATTAAGCCTTGCTTATATGAGTAAATCTGTGGTAAAATAATAACAACAAAGGGGTGCCTTGCAATTAGGCACCCCATTATGTAAGAACAATGTGTTAAAAACATTCACAATCAATTAATAATTAGGAAGGAAGAAGAGATGTTAAAAAATATTCCTAAAATACTATCCCCTGAGCTTTTGGCGGCACTTTGCGAGATGGGACATTCTGACAGACTTGTAATATCAGATGGTAATTTCCCTGCTCATACCATGGGCAAAAAAATGCCAAGGTAATTAGGCTTGACGGACATGGAGTACCAGAGGTACTCGATGCTATACTAAAGCTATTTCCACTCGATACCTATACTGAAAAATCAGTTTCTCTTATGGAGAAGGTGCCGGGAGATACTGTGGAAACCCCGATATGGAAGGAATTTGAAGAAATAGTGGCAAAATACGATGAGCGTGGTGCAGCTACCATCGGCTTCATCGAAAGATTTAAGTTTTATGAGGAGGCTAAGACCTCTTATCTCATAATAGCAACTTCTGAAAAGGCTCTATATGCAAATATAATGTTGCAGAAGGGTGTAGTTACAGACTAAGGTCTGAGAAAATGGAGGAAAAAAAGATGGCGAACAAAATTGTATTGAACGAGACTTCTTATCACGGAGCAGGTGCAATCAAGGAGATTACTGTAGAGGCTAAGAACAGAGGCTTCAAGAAGGCTTTCGTATGTTCAGATCCTGATCTTGTTAAGTTCAATGTAACAAGCAAGGTAACTGATTTGCTTAAGGCTGAAAATATGGACTTTGAAATCTATTCTGAAATACAGCCAAATCCGACAATCGAAAAATGTACAGGGCGGAGTAGCTGCATTTAAGAAGGCAGGAGCTGACTATATCATAGCTATCGGTGGCGGTTCTTCTATGGATACAGCTAAGGCTATCGGTATCATTATCACCAACCCTGAGTTTGAAGATGTTAGAAGCCTCGAGGGACTTTCAGCTACTAAGAAACCTTGCGTACCTATATTTGCAGTTCCTACAACAGCAGGTACAGCAGCAGAGGTTACTATCAACTACGTTATTACAGATGTAGAAAAGAAGCGTAAATTCGTATGTGTAGACCCACACGATATCCCTGTAGTTGCATTTGTAGACCCTGAGATGATGAGCTCAATGCCTAAGGGACTTACAGCTTCAACAGGTATGGATGCGCTTACACATGCTATCGAGGGCTATACAACTCTTGGTGCAAATACAATTACAGATATGTTCAACTTAAAGGCTATTGAGCTTATTGCAAAGAGCCTTAGAGGAGCTGTTGAGAATACAAAGGAAGGCAGAGAGGGTATGGCACTTGGCCAGTATCTTACCGGTATGGGCTTCTCTAACTGCGGTCTTGGTATAGTTCACTCTATGGCACATTCTTTAGGTGCTGTATATGATACACCTCACGGAGTTGCTAACGCCATCCTCCTCCCTACGGTAATGGAGTACAACGCAGAGGCGACAGGCGAGAAGTTAAAAGATGTAGCCATCGCAATGGGCGTTGAAGGCGTAGAGAAGATGAGTCAGGAAGAGTATAGAAAGGCAGCAGTAGACGCTGTTAAGAAGCTTTCTAAAGATGTAGGCATCCCTGCTGACCTCAAGGCTATAGTAAAGCCTGAGGACCTTGACTTCCTTACACAGTCTCGCCATGGATGATGCCTGCAGACCGGGCAATCCAAAGGAGCCAACCTTTGAGGACATCAAGAATCTTTATCTTAAGCTTATGTAATTTGGCGTAATGGCATAAATGGTGTGATTTAGGAGTATATGAATAATAATCCCCTGCTGAAATGAAATATTTTGGCGGGGAATTTTTTTGAATTAAAATGCAGTTCAGGAAAAGGTGAATATAGCAGGACTTGAAATAGTGGAGGCAAGGATTACCTATCTGGCTTATGCTCCTGAAATAGCGTCTGCTATGCTTCAGAGGCAGCAGGCAACTATGGTTTCAAATCTGCTGGTAGTACTTTGCGGCAACCACGAAGCTCAGCCTGTAGTATATTCGGAATTAAATCCAATAAATTAAATAATTAAGCTTATTTTTCGGAATTAATTCCAAATACTTTTACAAAAATAGAAATGTAGTGTTATTATTTATTGAGAGGAGGTGGCAAAGTGATAATTAGAGAAGAGTATTTAGATAAGCTAAAGGTGCTTAAGGATAAGAATATAATTAAGATTGTAACAGGAATCAGAAGATGCGGGAAATCCACATTGTTACTTCAGTTTAGGGATTGGCTCATAGAACAGGGTGTTAAGGAATCTCAAAATAATTTTTTTATTAATTTTGAGGATTTAGAATATGAGGACTTAACCGATTATAGAAGTCTAAAATAAATATATTAAAAAAATGTTTGAAAAAGATGTTAAGACATATATTTTTCCCTAGATGAGATTCAAAAATGTAGATAAATTTCCTAAAAGTGCTTGACAGCCTACAGTTAAATTCTGGTGTAGACTTGTATGTGACAGGCTCTAATGCCTACATGCTCTCAAGTGAGATAGCCACACTTATATCAGGAAGATATATACAGATTGAGATGCTGCCACTCTCATTTAAGGAATACTGCATTGCAAGGGATGGAAATGACGTCGCAACAAAAATACACAGACTACTTGTCAACGAGTTCATTCCCCTTTGTATTAGAGCTTGCACCAACCTTAATATAGTTAGAGATTACTTGGAAAGTATTTATAATACGATTGTAATAAAGGATATTATGAATCGAAAACAGGTAACAGATTCAATGATGTTGCAAAGTGTTTTAAAATTCATCTTTGATAACATTGGCAATCCCCTTTCTGTAAAAATAGCGGATACTATGACTTCTGATGGCAGAAAGATTGACTCTAAGACGATAGAAAAATATCTTACATCCCTTAAAGAGGCCTATGTTATTTATCAGGCCAAAAGATATGATATAAAAGGGAAAACAATATCTAAAAACATTAGACAAATATTATGTAGTTGATATAGGACTTCGATATATGCTTCTTGGCAAGCGTGCTATGGATGCAGGTCATATTCTTGAAAATATAATTTATCTTGAACTCCTTCGCAGAGGTTATGATGTCTACATAGGCAAAGTAGACTCATTTGAAGTGGACTTCGTTGCACAGAATCAAGATGGCAATCATTACTATCAGGTTGCATTGACTGTAAGAGATAAAACTACATTGGAAAGAGAAATAAGACCTCTCCAAATGATACAGGATGATTACCCCAAAGTAATACTTACTCTAGACGATGATCCGCAAAGAGACATGGAAGGCATCAAAATAATAAATGCCAGAGATTGGTTGCTAGGGGAGAGTTAGATAGTGAATGGACTCAAGAATAGGGGAAAAAAACTATACGATGCGCTGGCGTCTTGGGCAGAGGATGATTTTTCGCTCATTGAACGGCCAGATTGAGTATCTCCTTACAGAATGTGTAAAACAAAGAAAAGACGGGAAATATGTAGGTGAAAAAGATAGACGAGCCAATAGAATTGGATATTGAATAATAGTTTTTACTTGAAATATTTTTTTACATATAAACTATCATGGATATTACAAATACAGTTGATTTAAGTAAGCTAGGGGGTAAGGATGAAATTTATATTAAGAATAGGAATAAATATCGGTGCTTGCTGTCTTTTAATGGTATTCTGTGCTTACTTAATAGGTGAATTAGTAGATGAACTGGGTGTTTATCCAATACTCCCCTTTTGATATATCCTATTTTGAATACGGCTTTATTGTATGCAAGTAACTTGTTTTTTTAATAAAATAACATTTTTTACGAGTACCAAAGAATCAAAGCTCTTGGAGCGTCACACTGGGAATAGTAATTTTGGTTTATACTTTCTTTACAGAGCATTGTTTCCTGATTACTCTGAATGTAATGGTATTGTTGCTAAAGTTGCACTAGATGGGGCTAATGGTCTTTTTGGTAATTAATTGTTTGATAATGTTTATTTTTGAGTATAATATTAAACCTTACCTTAAAAAGATATAAGACAAGATCATTAAACACGGCTTATGTATTAACTGCTTCGGTTCAAAGGAATTTACCTTTGAGGGCATCAAGAACCTTTATCTTAAGCTTATGTAATTTGGCGTAATGGCATAAAATGGCGTGATTTAGGAGTATATGAATAATTATCCCCTGCTGAAATGAAATATTTTTGGCGGGGGATTTTTGATATCGTAATATATCCTTCGAAATATTTCCAAATTACTTGCTTTTTTTGTAGTTAGTTATATACTTTTATGACAATATAGTGTTAAAATTACGATAAGTAGTTTGATTGTTAGGGAGGTGGCTATGCAATTCGATTATGCACTTCTAAGTAATGAGGGAGAATTTACAATATTTCGCTATGGAGATAGTGTAATAAGATTTAAAAGCACCGTATTCGTTAGAAAAAAATACACTGCGATAAAGGAATGGGATAAAGGCTATCTTGTTGTTATGGCTAAGTATAAACATAATAAAGAAAGTGAAGAGGAATACATTGACCTTATTCCAATACTGGAGAAGTTGTACATTGCGCCAGAGGAGTTTTTAAGACCAATTAAGGGGTGAAGATAGAAAAATGCTTGATATTATTAAAATTGCAGGCTATTACAAAGGAAATAATTAAAGACAACTTGTCCATACCAAATCCTGACAGAAAAACAGCTTTTTGGTATGGACATTTAGTTTTGTAATAGAAAATTATAGCATATACATTTTTGGGGGAATTATGATATAATTATGATAAAAAAAGGAGATGAATTATGATAAACATAAGACCTGTATCAGATTTAAGAAATAAATTCTCAGAAATAGAAGAAGAGGTAACTACCACTAATTCGCCAATTTTTTAACAAAAAAATGGATACGGAGCAATGGTGGTAATGAGTATTGAACAGTACTCATCTCTTACGGATTCTGTTGAAAGAAGGCTTGACGAAGCAGACAAATACGCAGACGAATGTAAGGTTAGGCACTCTAAGGATGAGGTTTTTAAAAAGAGTGAGGGAAAAGAATAAATGGGAAATAAAAGCATATAGACTAACCTTTTTGCCACTATTTGAAGATGACCTTAATGAAATTGTGGATTATATAACATTTGAATTGAATAATCCTGAAGCTGCAAACAGATTGGTTAATGATGTTGAATCTGCTATCCTTGAAAGGCTGGATAATCCGATTGCATATGCTCCTTATCAGTCAATAAAAACAGAGACCTTGTAGATATTATAGAATTAATGTACATAACTACTCTATATTTTTATGTCGTACTCGAAGATGTGATGGAAGTAAGGCGAATTATTTATAAGAGAAGAGATATGGATAATATTATATAATCCTATAAAAGCCAAAAAGCATGGAGTTATGATACAGCCTAATTATAAGAGAATTTATCATTTACATTAATAGTCCCCCTACCAAAGCTCATAAAGAATTTTTGATATGGGGATTTTTTTATATTGACAAATAAATATTAAAGTGATATTATTTTTGATATCAAATAAATTCTTTGGACTAATACTCCGGAAAGGAACCACTATGGAAGAGAAAAATTCTTAAAAAGCACAGGAAAGGGTTTTTGCTATGCTCTTTGTGAGTCTGTTAATCATACTTGCAGGTTGTGGCACCATAGCCTATGGCGGCATTTATGATATGACATTTTGCATCCCTATTGGGATTGTTGTTATGATAGCAGGCTTTATACTTATAGCCGGGGTGAAGGTAGTTAGACCTCAGGAAGCTGTAGTTTATACACTTTTTGGTAAATACATTGGTACACTCAAAGACGAAGGCTTTCACTTTATCAATCCATTTGCAACATCCTTCAATCCAGCGGCTAGGACAAAACTCGGACAGAGTGGCGATGTGAAATCAAGTGTCAACGCAGAAGTAGCAATGGGCAATAAAATATCCCTCAAGGCAATGACACTCAACAATTCAAAGCAGAAGGTAAATGACGCACTTGGCAATCCCTGTAGAAGTAGGAGTTGCCGTCATCTGGAAAGTAGTGGATACAGCGGCTGCGGTATTCAATGTAGACAACTTCAAAGAATACCTGTCACTTCAGTGCGACACCTCTGTGAGAGATATAGTTAAGCTCTACCCTTATGATGTAGCTCCTGACATAGATACCACAGGCGATGGAATTGCAGATGATGGAAGCCTCCGTGGCTCTACAACTGTAGTGGCTGAGCGTATAAGAAAGCTCATTCAGGAAAAGGTTGAGATAGCAGGACTTGAAATAGTAGAAGCAAGAATTACCTATCTTGCTTATGCACCTGAGATTGCATCTGCGATGCTTCAGAGGCAGCAGGCAAATGCAATAATTGATGCAAGAAAGGTGATAGTTGAGGGTGCTGTAGAGCATGGTTGAGATGGCACTTGAAATGCTCGAAGAAAAAGGGGACAGTTGAGCTTGATGAGGAGAGAAAGGCTGCAATGGTTTCAAATCTCCTCGTAGTACTTTGTGGCAACCACGAAGCTCAGCCTGTAGTAAACTCAGGTAGCCTGTACTAGTCAGTATAGAAACACATGAATTCTAAGTTATCGAGTTATATAAGAAACTAAGTGACGCTCCGAATGATAACATTTCAGACTCGCTCCGGCATCCGCTTCGCTCCGCCCTAACACGCTCGCTTAGAATTTATCATTCGGAGCTGACTCCATAGATTTATACAAATAATAACTCGTATGCCAAATTAAAAACAGCTACTCCCACCCTGCCCCATGTGGCTGATGCGTTTGTTTGCAATTATTCATCAATTAAACAGCCGGAGCTGATAATGCAGCATAGTTCGCCGTTTCACTCTGACTTCGTGCTTCGCACTCGTCACTCGTGGACGGCTATTATATAGGCAGGGACTAGAACACTTAGCTTCATTGCTTCGCAATTTGCTAAGTGTGAGTCACTGCCAAAAAGCGAGCGCGTTAGGTTTTTTTCGTAATCATGTAAAAAAACTTAAAAATAGCACCTTGCAGAAAAAACCGGAGCGAGTCTGGACATTTATCAGCGAAGGCGTAACTTAGTCAAAAACAAACACAACAGCCCTACAACTTAGAATTTATAAATGTAAAGCAATTAATCCAGTAAAAAGAGAGGGAGCTATGGCAAAGAAACAGATACCTTTAAGAATAGGAGAAAAACTATACGATGCGCTGGCGTCTTGGGCAGAGGACGATTTCCGCTCACTGAACGGTCAGATTGAGTATCTCCTCACAGAATGTGTAAAAACAAAAGAAAAAAAGACGGGAAATATGTAGGGTGAAAAAGATAGACGAACCAATAGAATTGGATATTGAATAATGTTAGTGTATAATTATAAAGACATGTACATAAAAATGGTCTGAATATAGTAGAAAAGGATATTACAAAGGAAATAATTAAAGATAACTTGTCCATACCAAATTCTGACAGAAAAAAACAGCTTTTGGTATGGACATTTTTATGCTGGTAAATTAAGAGATAAGGATATATACTATAAGTGTGTGGCGAACAAAAAGTGATGACGGAAAGGCAAAGAGTTCACACTTAAAAATATTTTAATATAAAGGAGAATGAAGGTATGAAAGTTAAGAAAACAAAAGCATTGTTATCAGTCATTCTTGCCGTGGCTATGACTACAGGAAGCATTCAGGTAGCGCCTGCAACAGCGAAGGCGGCAACCATTAAATGGAACAATGAAGTAAAGGAAAAGTGTGTTGGCCTTGTCGCAAAGGGCTACAAGGTAGTAGAGAGCTTTGATGACAATATTTCGATAGTAAGGAAAGGAAAGAAATACGGAGTAGTTGATAAGAAGGGTAAGGTAATTATTCCTATAAAATATCAGCAGATAAATAGGGAAAAAAAGCAATGATACATATGGATATAAAGATAGTTTCTTTGTTAATAATGGTGGTAAATGGGGTATAGTAAACAAGAAGAATAAGACCTTAATTACCTTTAAGTACAATTCGGTTGAGGCGTACGGAGCTAAGAACTATCTCGTAAGCAAAAGTGGATAAGAGCAGGAATGTTAATTACGGAATTATAAATAAGAAGGACAAGGTCGTGCTTTCTATAAAATATAGTGATGTGGATCTTTTTACGGAGATTGGGCGGCTGTGCGTAAAGATGAGAAATTTGGATTTATGAATGACAAATTTAAGATAATTATAAAGCCACAGTATGATTTTTGTATCATCTTATGTTCCGGTGGGATATGCTGTAGTAACAAAATCAGGACATTATGGAATCATAAATAAGAAAAACAAAGTTATTATTCCGTTTAAATACGATAGTTTTGGAGAGTTGGATTTTTGAAAATGGATATTTTGAAGCAAATAAATCAGGTAAATATGGAATCTTAGATAAGAACAATAAGACAATTATTCCTTTTGAATACGATAGATTTAGTACTAGAGATTTTGAAAGTGGCTATATTGTTGCCATTAAGTCTCGGTAAAGTCGGTATTATAGATACGGAAAATAAGGTAATTATACCTTTTGAGTACGATAGCTTTGTGGAATGAGATCTTGAGAATGGCTATATAGGTGCTATAAAATCAGAAAAAAATATGGAATCATAGATAAAAATAACAAGGTTATAATTCCCTTTTGAGTATGATGGCGGAATGGTATTTCGTGAAGAACTTGCAGGAGTTAATAAGGATAACAAATGGGGATATGTAAATAAAAAAATAACGAATTGGTCATTCCTTTACAGTATGATGATGCATGGAGCTTTTACTGAAGGACTTGCAAGAGTAAAGAAGGCTAATAAATATGGATTCATAGATAAAACTGGCAAGGTGATTGTGCCTTTTTGAGTATGATGAGGCAAATGATTTTGGTGAAGACAGAGCTTATGTTGTAAAAGATAATACCCCTGGTTTTTGTAGATAAAATGGAGCATTTACATCTTTAGGGAATTAATTAAAAGATGAATGAAACCGGCGAGAAGTTCAGTCAGATATCAGAGTCAGTAGAAAACAGTAAGAAGATAGTAGAAGAGATAAAAAGAAGGAACCAAAAGAATAGTTAACAAAAATGAGGATATGACTAAGGTTGTGGAGAGTCTTTCAGCAATTGCTGAGGAGAATGCGGCTACCACAGAAGAGACATCTTCGGCAGTAACTACTCAGGTTCAGTCAATAGATGATATATCTAAGGCAAGTGAGAACTTAGCTGAGATAGCTGTAGGCTTTGCAGGAAGAAAATTTCAAGATTCATCATTTAATTTGTAGTAAAAATTTTTTTCCTTGACATACCTCAGTCAAAGATGTTAAACTAATAAAGCTGTGTATGCAGCGAGAAAGTGAAGTATCCACTTCCACCTAAGTGCAAAATGGGCACCGTGGTCTTTAGAAATGAATTATTTCAGCTATATGTTGTCTGTCTAGAGTGGATACTTATGTGTATTCACTCTATTTTTTTATTATAAGTTTGGAGGTGTTTTTCTATTAGCGAATTAATGATCAATGAGCAGATCAGGGATAAAGAAATCCGTCTGATTGGAGAAAATGGTGAACAGTTAGGGAATTATGTCATCAAAGGATGCAATGAAAATGGCTATGGAAGCAGAGCTTGATTTAGTTAAAAATTGCACCTACAGCAAAACCGCCGGTTTGTAAGATTATTGACTACAGAAAGTATCGCTATGAGCAGGCAAAGAGAGAGAAAGAAGCGAAGAAAAACAGAAAGTTACTGAAGTAAAGGAAATTCGTCTTTTCACCAAATATTGATGACAACGACCTTAATACTAAGGCTAACCAGGCTAGAAAGTTCCTTGAGAAGGGAGATAAGGTTAAAGTAACTCTCCGTTTCAGAGGAAGAGAAATGGCTCACATTTCTTCTAATAAGCAGATTTTAGATGTATTCCTAGAGAGCTTGGAGACGTAGCATCAGTAGAAAAACAGGCTAAGCTTGAGGGCAGAAGCATGTCCATGGTTGTAACGGGCAAGAAGTAATGCTATTTTCACGAACTTTAGTGAGGATAATAATTAGATTATAGGAGGAAAGAATTATGCCAAAAATGAAGACAAAGAGCGCAGCTAAGAAGCGCTTTAAGGTAACAGGAACAGGTAAGTTAATGAAGATGAAAGCTTACAAGAGCCATATCCTTACCAAGAAGACTACAAAGAGAAAGAGAAATCTTCGTAAAGCAACAGAAATTGATAAGTCAAATTTAGCTCCAATGAAGAGAATACTTCCATATAGCTAAATAAAAGTTAAATTGTTAAGGAGGAAATAAAATGGCAAGAATTAAAGGTGGCTTAGGTGCCAAGAAGAGACATAATAGAGTATTAAAGCTCGCTAAGGGTTATAGAGGAGCAAGAAGTAAACAGTATAGAATAGCTAAGCAGTCAGTTATGCGTGCTCTTGCATCTGCTTATGCAGGCAGAAGAAAGAGAAAGGGCGACTTTAGAAAGCTCTGGATCGTAAGAATCAACGCAGCAGCAAGACTTAATGGACTTTCATACAGCAAGTTCATGCACGGTCTTAAGCTTGCTAACATCGACATCAACCGTAAGATGCTCGCTGAGCTCGCTGTAAATGATGCAGCAGGCTTCACAGCTCTTTGCAGATGCAGCTAAGGCTAAGCTTGCTTAATTTGAATTTGTTAATATTGATCTTATAACTGCCATCAATTCAAGGTTACTTGGGTTTGATGGCAGTTTTACTGTGTAATCAGGGTTTAGAGCCTTTTCATATAAAAAAATGTGGCTATTTTTCTTCTTTTCATCAAGGTAAAAAAATTTTTAGAAAGAGATATCCAGCATTCACAGATTTATTGGCATTTAAGTAAGATTGATATATAATCATAATAAGGAAGGTGGGATTGAAAAATGGAATTTCAATAAAATATTTATAACAGGAACCAATACTGAAATTACTAATACAGTTGATTTAAGTAAGCTGGAGGGTGAGTATGAGATTTGTAGTAAGGACAGTAATTAATGCAATAATTTGTTATTTAATATTGTTTATATGTTTATTTATAGTAATGGCACAGATGCTGATGTCCAATGTAATTGGTCATTTACTGCAATCAGTTATAACCCTTATTTTTGCTATATATTGTTAATAAGGGATTAAATAAGGCAGATAAATTTAAAAGCTATCAGTAGGTGGAAGCTTATGGAGTATTACATCAGGGATATTAATTTTGGGTATATATCTTTTAGGCAGGAACTACTGATTGAACATATGCTAGTGAATATGGTATTTTGGGTGGATTTAGTTTATCTTTTGCAATTAATTGTTTAATAATGCTTATACTGAGCATACCATTAAATATGATTTTTGGACGTTCTGATGAAGAATTTTTAGAAAAAAATTAAAAGGTAAGAGATATGATTTCAAAATTGAACTATTAAAAATATTTGGCGGATAATAATAGCCAATAAAATATTTATAACAGGAACCAATACTGAAATTACTAATACCGTTGATTTAAGTAAGCTGGAGGGATGAGTATGAAGTTGGTATTTAGAACAGGTGTTAATATTTTTGTTTCTTATTTTGCGATGGTATTATATCTCGAAATAATAGAGACAACTTATTTTCTGAGAAATATAATTGGCGTTTTAACCATACCTGTCGTTGCACTTATAATAGTTCATGTATTTAATGTGTTATTGAATAAAAGTTAAATATTTAAATCTATCAATGGACGAAAAACTTTAAAAGAGTATTAAATTAGGTATTTTAATTTTGGAACTGTACTTTATAGGCAGAGACTTTACAAGAGGATTCAGCATTTTGAATGATGATGGTTTAGCGATTGTGTGTACTATTATGTTGGTATTTAATTTACCATTAAGTAATATTATTAAGAGATACAAGAGCACTTCTTAGAAATGTTATGGAACATAATTTTATAGAAGGAGACCAGCTATGAAATTTATAATAAAAACAGGTATTGATATCGTGGTATATATTTTCGCGATACAAATTAGTAATCTCATAGTACTTGGCGGTTTTGCGATTAAAGGTATATTAGGTAATGTATTGGTATCTATTCTTACTTTGCTGGTGTTATATTGTATTAATATAAGCTTTTGATGAAATTACATTTTTAAAAGTGTCAAAAGTTCAAAATGTATTAAGCCTTTACATTAAGTTCTCTGATTTTAGCCTTATATTTTTGTATAAAGTTTTTCATTTAATGACTTCGACACCTTTGAGAGGGAAATTGATGTTTTTATTTGATTAACTACCTGATTATAGTAGGATTAAGCATACTTTTAAACATTATCCCTTAAAAAGATTTAAAGCAGAAGTTTAGAGGTATTAAAGCGAATAAAAGCACAAACTTAATTTATAAGGACGCTTGGGAATGGCAAGGCTGTGTTCCCTTGCTAAAATAACTCTCTCGAATCTCAGCCTATAACCGCTTATAATTCCGAGAGTTCATAGTTATTTATCTTCTGTATTTGATTCGTGTTACAAAAGTATATGGAGCATAGGCATTAAGGGCTTCAGTTCTGAACTTTACCGCTAAAATATCACCCTACTTTTTGGCTCTGAATCTGAGATAATATCTTTTGATAAAAATTTTAATTTTATAATTATTTAAAAGCATCTGTATTGCTTTCTTTACCATAAGCAACAGCCCAGACAAATTCTCCGTCTATTTTTGGTAATAACAAAAGGTTTCTTCCTGGGTGCAATATCAATAAAGGATTTTTGCACAAATTTTACTTAAATATTTCTAAATCTCGTCATCTATACGGTAGTACGAATTATTGTATAATAGTCCTGCAATTTTTTTGCATCATCGTCATACCCGATAAGGCTAAATTCCCTTATATCACTTGAACCTGCCTTTTATCATAAATAAAGGAGTAAAACCTTCTAAATCATCATCTTTCCTACCTATTTTGAGATTTTTAAACGGGAATGCAACCTCATGAATTTCTATTATAGTTAAATCTTTCATAATAATGCCTTTTTCGGGTCGGTAATCTGTGGATATTGCCCGATCGATTTTAATCAGGCTGAAATTTATAGGAGGTTTTTGGGGATTTGTTAAAAAGCAAACTGATAGGATGGCACAGATGATGACAGCTACAAACATAACCCAAAATGTCGGCTTTTTATAAGTTAAAATTCCCTTAATGCGTTGTTTGACACCGATTTCACCAAATGATAGAGGACAGATAGTTACTATCCTTTTCCTTGTGCTACAGTCTAAAAGTGTCTGTGAATATGCTACAATATAATTTTTGTCTGTGTTTTTTATAACCTCTTCATCATGCTACCATTTCAATATCTCTGCAAAGGAGGACATAAGAGAGTAAACAGAGAGGATTAAACCAATATACTGACAGCAGCAGATATCCGAATAGCTTTTTTAGGTGGTCAAGCCTCTTTATATGTGCCTTCTCGTGGCTTATGACATGGTCTGCGGCTGAATCTGAGAGAGTGGAAGGCAGATAAATCATTGGCTTAAAAATGCCAAAGACAAAAGGTGATTCTATAAAATCACATATCATTATATTATCTCAACTGTACCGATGCAGCTATTTTTCTTTTAAGATGCAAATAGCTTAACAGAGCAAAAGAGAGCATAATTAAAACTCCCTGTAATCCAAACGGCTGTACTGATAGAAAGTAATAGTTTGCAAAGGATTAGCGCCGGCATAGGGAACCGGAGCATAATTTTCGAGATGACAGGATTAACTGCATTGTTAATAATTGCTATGCCTGAATTAATGGCAGGATTTTGTTTAAATTAATACCGGGCGGGATAGTTTCACTACTCGGAATCAGGCTGAAAAATGCTCTCATAGAAAAAGGAAGGGTAAGTCTTACCGCGACTATTGCCCAGAGTAAACATAAAATTCGTTTTTGGAGCTTTTTAAGAAACGGACGGATGATGATGATTGCTAAAATAAGCCAGCTTGCGGCTATGCTCATATTCAATATTTTCAAAAAAATTTCACTCATTTTCAGCCCTCCTTTTTGAAGGTATCAATCATTTTTGGATTTCTCTGCTTCTTCAGCTGTAAGAGCTTTCTTTGATATAAATGAGGCAATGAAAGCCGGGAGAGAACCCTTAAAAGACTCATCAATAATCTGCTCGCTTCTTGCAGAGTAAAATTCATTACGTGAAATGATTGAAGTTACGATTCCGTTATTATTTTTAAGAAGCCCTTTTTCACACTAATTTACGAAGTACGGTGTAGGTTGTGGGCTTTTTCCAATTCAGGGTTTCTTCACATATTTTTTACTAAATCTCCTGAACCTATCGGTTCATTTTTCCCATACAATATCCGCAAAACGCTCCTGCACAATACCCAGTTCTATCTCAGCCATGTAAAACTCCTTTCCGGGTTTATCCTAATAAACCTTAACTTGAGTTTACTGCAATAAACCAAAAAAATGTCAAGCAATAAAATTTTTCCTTGACATCTCCTTTTAAAAGTGCTAACTAATAAAGCTGCTACATACAGCAAGAAAAGTGAAGCATCCGCTTCCACCCTAAGTGCAAATGAGCACCGTGGTCTTTAGAAATGAATTATTACAGCTGATATGTCTGTCTGTCTAGAGTGGATACTTATGTGTATTCACTCTATTTTTATTATAAGTTTGGAGGTGTTTTTCTATTAGCGAATTAATGATCAATGAGCAGATTAGGGATAAAGAAATCCGTCTGATTGGAGAAAATGGTGAACAGTTAGGTATTGTGTCATCAAAGGATGCAATGAAAATGGCTATGGAAGCAGAGCTTGATTTAGTTAAAATTGCACCAACTGCAAAACCGCCTGTATGCAAGATTATTGATTACAGAAAGTATCGCTATGAGCAGGCTAAGAGAGAAAGAAGCGAAGAAAAACAGAAGGTTACTGAAGTAAAGGAGATTCGCCTTTCACCGAAATATTGATGACAACGACCTTAACACTAAGGCTAACCAGGCTAGAAAGTTCCTTGAGAAGGGAGATAAGGTTAAAGTAACTCTCCGTTTCAGAGGAAGAGAAATGGCTCACATTTCTTCTAATAAGCAGATTTTAGATGTATTCCTAGAGAAGCTTGGTGATGTAGCGTCAGTAGAAAAACAGGCTAAGCTTGAGGGCAGAAGATGTCCATGGTTGTAACAGGCAAGAAGTAATGCTATTTTCACGAACTTTGTGAGGATAATAATTAGATTATAGGAGGAAAGAATTATGCCAAAAATGAAGACAAAGAGCGCAGCTAAGAAGCGCTTTAAGGTAACAGGAACAGGTAAGTTAATGAAGATGAAAGCTTACAAGAGCCATATCCTTACCAAGAAGACTACAAAGAGAAAGAGAAATCTTCGTAAAGCAACTGAAATTGATAAGTCAAATTTAGCTCCAATGAAGAGAATACTCCATATAGCTAAATAAAAGTTAAATTGTTAAGGAGGAAATAAAATGGCAAGAATTAAAGGTGGCTTAGGTGCCAAGAAGAGACATAATAGAGTATTAAAGCTCGCTAAGGGTTATAGAGGAGCAAGAAGTAAACAGTATAGAATAGCAAAGCAGTCAGTTATGCGTGCTCTTTGCATCTGCTTATGCAGGCAGAAGAAAAGAAAAGGGCGACTTTCAGAAAGCTCTGGATCGTAAGAATCAACGCAGCAGCAGGCTTAACGGACTTTCATACAGCAAGTCTATCACGGTCTTAAGCTGCTAATATCGACATCAACCGTAAGATGCTCGCTGAGCTCGCTGTAAATGATGCAGCAGGTTTCACAGCTCTTGCAGATGCAGCTAAGGCTAAGCTTGCTTAATTAAAGCATAAAAACTGCCCTCAAAATGCAGTTCCACATAGAGATGGATTATTCTCTAAAAATATCGGTGTAGATCATGTATGTGTGTCTACACCGATATTTTTGCAAAAATGGCTGCTTACTCATATTTTTGCGTGTCAAAAGATAATAAATTTTCCTTCAAGCAAGCCCCAATCGAATTATTACTTCCCACACTTGTATCATTATATTATACCGCCCCGGCGCAATATATACATCCCTAAGTGAAGGGCTCTCTGTCCTAAAAAGCCGTAGCCCTCATCATTTTCAGGCTTTCCCATCTTCATAGAGTAGATATCAGGGAGCTTGTCAAACTTAGCTATAGCCTTATCGAGCACAGCCAGTATCTTAGCCTTATCCTCAGGCAGACTTCCCCTGGTACGCACATAGAATCCAGTCGTGAAGCTATCCCACTTGATAGGGATGATCAGGACTCACAGCCAAGAGCTCTACAAGCTTTTCGCTCTCTCTAAGGTTTTCAAGCTCGGTAGCAGGCTTTAAAATTACCGTTTCTAATCTCCCTGAGAGCTTATCTGCAGATAGGAAACATGGAAAAATTGACCACATTCTCAGGTTTTGTTTTTAGTAAGAAACTCTGCCATAGCTATAGCTGACTCTTTCCCATCTGCCACTTCCTGCAACCCCTGTCATAAAAGTGGGCGGCATAGCTAAAGCCTGCATTTTGTAGTCTTTCTATTTCCTATGATGCCCTCGTCTACACCGTGGTCCTTGTCCATATATGAAAGTACATCAGGCAGAGCATTTTCAATCCCAATATATAGCTTATTATAGCCTAAGCTATGGAGGGTCTTAAGCTCTTCATCAGACTTACTTTTTATACTGGTTATGGTTGCGTCAGAGTTAAAAGGCAGCAGCTTTTTGGGAAATAGCGTTTACAAGGCTTATTATCTCTGCAAGTTCATCAGTATTTAGCTGGAAGGCGCTTCCATCCCCAGATAGATTAGTTCAGGGGTTACCGCCGTGTGCACTCACCCTCTTTTAGCTCATTCTCGATATCTTCCAGACTTATTTTTGCGATATCTTAGGTCCGTAAACTAAACTCGCAGAACTTACATCTGTTATATGGACAGCCTACAGTTACAGGTAGCATAAAAGCTCTTATTTCCATAGGACCGCGACATATTCTTCCTTCATATTCCATAAGCTGCTCCTTTCGATAACAATAAAAAGACGGCATAACTCTTGTATCATTATATCACATAATAAAAAGCAGGAAGTTAAACTTCCCGCATTAAACTATCTAATATCCTCAGGACCTTTTCGCTGTGACATCTTGTCCTCGTACATTCTTTTCATCGGCAAGCTTTATAACCTGGCTTGAATATACAACTCCCCTCGCTGAATCTGAAGTTCCAGCAAGGAATTCTCTATAGGTTGCAACACCTATTGAAACTCCGACAGGAAAGGTGGTCTTTGCTGATTTTTTTAATTTTTCTAAGTTGTAGCGAATATTTCTTGCTATTGAGCTAACTTTTCCTGAAGGAATTGCACGCAGATAAATTCGTCACCACCATTTCTTCCTGCAAATCCCTCTGAATTGCCCTCCATTGCTTCTTTTTATAGAGGTAGCAACCATTTGAATGAGCTGATCTCCAGCTTCGTGTCCAAAAGTATCATTGGCGTATTTTAGTTTGTTGATATCTATAAAGATAACAGCGTAGTCTTTTTCTCTGGTTAAATCCAAGATATTAAGCTTTCTCTGTAAAAACTGCCTATTGCCAAGCCCTGTAAGATTGTCAGTATAGGCGAGTATTTCAAGGTGCTTTTTCTAAGACTCTTCTGTAAAATATCCTTTACCTTGATTACATAAGAAGTGAACAAGGTTAAGACAAGGATGAGAATGAGCACAATTGAAAAATGAGCTTTGGCGAACCATTGTAATAGAGGTGGCCAATTCTCAGTAATCTGAGCTGCCACTATAATACGTATTTGTTCTAATATACCAAATAAGGCCACGCCTATGAGTCCACTTCCCATAACTTGATCGGCAGCTGTTTTTCTCTTCTTTCCTGGGAATAGCAGACTCAGAAGAGCAGAAAATACCATCACTATCTGTAAAGCTTGCATAAATCTAAGGTGCCATACATAATTGAAACCAGAAGGTAGGATGTAAAGTACTAAGCAAACCCAGAATACTACAAATAGTATACTACCTGAAACTTTAAGGTACTTCTTAACCAAAGGACGTTCAGTTTCAAAACTGGAATAAAAGAGGAGCACTTGAAAACAGTAAATACATTCCTATATACTCCGCAACTGCACTTTATATTTTTCGCTGAAGTCAGCATATAAAACCATACCTGAGTTGCCCATATACCAAAGCGTGATAGAGAAAATCAAAGCCATCAGTCAGGTTCCTTCTTTGCAAAATGAACGGTGCGGTAAAGGGAAGGCAAATACTATCATTACAAGGAAAGAGAAGATAAGTATTACACTAAAAACAGTGTAGAAGGCCTCTTGACCTATAATAGGGAAGAATTGTTCTGTTCCAAAGGCCATAAGGTAAGGCGCTCTGAAAGGTGTCTTCGAGTATTCCTGTATGTGGGTCAATTACAACAACTATCTCATTTCCATAAGCTTTGGTTGGAACAGGTATTGTGACCTTCAGTTTACCTACCATAGTTTCTGTCGATGTCTTCGCCATAGGAAATCAAAAGTTTATCGTTATAATAAGCCTTAATAATACTGTTATAAAACAAGAAATTGATTGAGCTATTTTCACTCTTCCAACTCTTATCAAGGGGAAATGCATTGTGATAACATCGTCCCTCTGATGAATAGCTAAATAAATGGCTAGCATATATGTCCCTTGTTCCATCCTTATGCTGAACTTCAATTACCATATCGGTAAGCTCTCTATAGCTGGATGTTGGAACTCTGCCTATTACACCAAAAATAAAGTACAGCAAGAAAAGCCCTGTTGTCAGAGCAGCCACTAATAATATAAATGCTTGGTGTTTTTCTAAAACTCATACTTATATAACTCATTAGACCTCCCTGACAATCCGCACTAGCTTATGAGTATAGGCGGTGCCATAATTTCTTTCCTCTACTCAAAAGCCCATAGAATGGGCATTTCAAGATTATATGGGGGTACACATTATCTAAATAATTATACCACAATCACATAATCAAAACAAGGACAGATAGCATTAAACTTGATTTTCGGCATTGTGTCAAAAATAATAAAAATTACTGCCTAAAATGCTCAATATTAAATAAAAATGTTAAATTAAAAAGTAAAATCAGTGAGAATTAGGTGTAATTATAAAAATAATTGTAAGAAACGGTTTTTGTAATTGTACTTTGTTTGCAAAAATAAGCTCAAGAAATTTAGAGAAATTACAGATTTTTGTAGACTATTTTTAGGAAAAATGATTTACAATAATAACTATAAAAACTTGTTAACTTATAATCTGATGCGAATGTCAAAGTATGAGTTTTAGCTTATAAGTCAATTTTTGGGATATTTTAATTTATTGACTGTGCTAAAGTAGCATAACTTAGGAGTTAGGGTTCTCCTGTCACAAAAAGCTGAAAAGAGTATGAATTGTTCATATTCTTGAAGAAACAAAGGAGGAAAGATGGATTTTTTTAGAGAATGACGAAAAATATGGCTCGAGGACGAAGCAGGTAAGGTAATTGCCTATGTGGAGTTTCCTGAAATTAACGGAGTTAACAATGTTATGCACACAGTAGTAGACCCTTCACTCAGAGGACAGGGATTGGTGGCAAACTCCTGGAGGCTCTGGTAAAGAAGATGGAAAGAGAGGGTAAGAAGATAGAACTTACCTGTTCTTATGCTATTGGTTGGTTTAAAAAAAAACAGGGGATGAAATGTGCTTGTCGATGCCAAAAAAGGAGTATGCAAAGGCAGTCAAATAAGGATAAGGGTATTGAATATGAAGGTATATAACTCAACCCTTGTTTATATCGAAAAAGAGGATAAGTATCTTATGCTTCACCGCAATAAGAAGGCTGAGCGATATAAATGAGGGCAAAGTGGATTGGGGTAGGCGAAAGTTTGAATTTGGAGAAAGTCCGAGGACTGTATGGAAAGAGAAGTCTAGAAGAAACGGGACTCACGCCTGTAGGGGTATTATTATTGTGGTATAGTTACCTTTGTGTCATGAGGATCTTGATAAGCCTGAAAAGAATGAAACTGAGTATATGTCATCTATTCAATGTAAAGGACTTTGAAGGAAAGCTTAAAGGACTGCGATGAAGGAGAACTGGTCTGGGTTGATAAAGATAAAGCTGCTTAGCTCTTCCACACTGGAAGGGAGATGAGCTCTTTCTTTCTGTAATTAAAATGGAAACAGACAGTTCTTCTCGATGAAGCTCTCCTATGTGAATGGTAGGCTAATTGAGGCTGTTTATGACACTGTTCCCTGCTTTATTACGGAAAGGCTAATCTTAAGGCCGTGGCAACATGGAGGATGTGGGGATTTGTTAGTATGCCTCAGATCCCGATGTAGGCCTGTCAGCGGGTTGGAAGCCGCATAAAGGATGTTGAGGGAGAGATGAAATAATCTAAAATGTCTTTATGAAGCCCTGGTGTTTACGCTGTCGTCTTACAAAGAAACCAACGAGGTTATTGGAAGCATTGGCTTATGCAGGCAGCAAAAACAAGCAGAGGCTTGGAGTCTGACGAGAACCAGGCAGAGATCGGATATTGGACAGCCAAGCCTTATTGGGGAAGAGGGCTTATGACTGAGGCAGCAAAGGAGCTGGTGGAGTTTGGCTTTCTGGAGCTTGGTTTAAACAGGATATGGATAGCCTACTTTGACGGTAATCAAAAATCAAGAAGGGTAGCTGATAAAGTTTGGCTTTTACCTATAGCCATTTTGCAGAAAAAGTAGATGTTATAGCCCTTGGAGACCAAGAAGGAGCATTACGATGGTGCTTAACAGAGAAGAGTTTGACGAGGCAATTAGTTAAAATATCGTCCTCTTTTAGCTCAGAGGTCGTAGGATGCCAGTAAACATCAAAGATAATAACGAAAAACAAAGACTGTACTTTTTATTCTATTATAATATAGAATGAAGTACAGTCTATTTATATTTCTAAAGGGATATAAGTGTCAAATACTTTTGACAGCCTAAAACCTAATATATAATTTCTCCGATGAATGTAGTACTAATGGAGTGTAAGGTTGCCTGAAGCACACTTACAAAGTGTATGTAGATGTACATTTGGTAAAGAAGGAAAAAATGAAGAAAAATTAAGATAGCATTTTTGACATTGACGGCATGATTCTTAGGTTTGGTAAGCCTGATATGACAGATAGGGTAAAGGAAGCACTAAACAGGCTTCAGAAAAACGGAGTACTTATCTGTCTTGTGACAGGCCGCCCTCTTGCCGTCATTCCAAAGTTTGAAGGGTGAATTGACCTTACCATAGCCTTTAACGGCTCTGTCTGTCTGGCAGGGATAAGGCAATCACTAACCCGGTAATACCTTATGAAGAGGTAATGATAATCATAGAAAATGCTGCCAGGTTGGGAAGGGCTGTAGCTAGAGCTACAAAGAGCAGGATAGTCACAAACGGCGTTGATGAAGCACTCAAGAGAGTATTTCGAGCTGGCAAGTCTCAAGGCAACCCCTTCCACGAGTTTGATGAAGTGGTAAAGAGGAAAGTATATCAGATGATGTTAGGCTGTGAGAGAAGTGAATGGGACGAGGTGCTTAAAAGGTACGAAAAAGGCCAAGATAGCGGCTTGGTGGGACTGTGCTAGTGGACATTATTCTGACGGAAGCAGGCAAAGGAAATGCAATCACCAAGGTGGTTGAATATTTTGGTTTTTCTCTTGATGAGGCTCATTGCCTTTGGAGACGGAGGCAATGACGTGGATATGCTTGAGGCTGCCGGGATAGGAGTGGCTATGGGCAATGCCTCTGACAGCGTAAAGGCAGAGGCCGATGAAGTCTGTCATAAGTAGTTGATGAGGATGGTATTTATCACATCTTAAAGAAAAGCAGCTAATATAAGATATGGGTAAGGGTGAACAATACAGAGTAAGGCTTTGGTACAAAAGAGTTCATATATTCTTGACTTGTAAAAATATAAGTAAGTAACGAAGCTTTGTGAGAAGCCTGTGAATAATTGTGCTGTGGATGTAAAAAGATAATAGATTATAGAAGAGGTAAGTTATGAGCATACGATTTAAGATATCTCAAGGATCAGAAGAAGTTTTACAAGCGCTTTTTGCTCTGGTTATTCCTATATACCATTCAGAGCTTTCATTTCTAATGCAGTAAACTCAGCAGATGTACTTATGCTTGGCTATGTAGGACAGACTGAGCTCGCAGCAGTATCTCTTGCTAATCAGTTCCAGTTTTTACTCTGGGGCTTCTTTTATGGGATAGCACTCAGGTGTGACCATAGCTTGGAAGCCAGTACTGGGCAAGAAAGGATACGGATTCGATTCAGCGGGTTAGTGGAATTGCAATCAAAATTTCCATAGTGTTACAGTCTACTCCTTTCTTTTGAGTGCAGTAATCATTCCAAAAGAGCTATGAGGATATATACCAATGATGAGAAAGCTTGTAGAGATAGGGAGCCCTCACCCTAGCATAGTGGGGAATATCCTATGTTTTACTGAGTTTTTCACAGGTCTATATGTCTACAGTCAGAAGTATGGAAAGAGTGAAAAACAAGTACGCTATCAGTTCTACAGCCTCATCTTAAATGTAAATCAAATGCTATGTTTATTTTGAGTCTCGTCAGGCTCTTCCTAAGCTTGGGGTGTTGGGAGTTTCTAGCAAACTCTTATATCAAGAGTGGTGAAACTGCCTTATGTATGATGGATGCTGCAAAGGCTAGGGTATTTAAGATTAACTTAAGCTGATGTTTGGTCACCACAAACTGCTGTTTAAGGATTTCTTAAAATATGCCACGCTCTGGGTAACGACCTTAGCTGGACTGTTGCCTTTCTCACCTATGCAAGTATTATGGGACATATGAATGGGAGATATGGTTGCAGCTAGTGCAGTTGCAGAGTACAGTGAGTGAGCTCTGTAGCAATAGTATGCTTTGCGACTAGCAGGAGGCGCACTTCGGGCTTTTCTGAATAAAAATCGGAGAGGGCAGGATGGAAGAGGCAAAAAATACGCGCCTATGCCTGTAGAACAACTTTTGTTATTGGTATAATTACAGGGTTAATTATTTTGGCACTCGTCCGATAGTATTCTATGGATTTAATCTGAGTGCACAGGCACATGACTATTTGAACATCATACTCTTTTATTAGTTCGTACTATGTGCTCGTCAGGCGATGAACACCTTCTGATAGCTGCGGTATATTTAGGGCGGGCGGAGATTCACGCTTTGGACTAATCTGCGACACAATAACTATGTGGTAGTATCGGTTCCGCTCGGCTTTTTTAGTGCGTTTGTACTAAAATTACCGCCAATGGTGGTTTACTTCATCCTTTGCCTTGATGAATTTTTGGAAGATTCCTGTAGTCTATAAACACTATAAGAGTTTTAAGTGGCTGAAGAATATAACCAGAGATTTGGAGTGATTAAATCTACATCTATTAGTCTTTTATTTGAACTTATTTTTATTTTAACTCAAGGAGGACGTTAAAAAGATGAAAAAGAAGATGGGATTTAGAAGCATGAGAAGCCTAATTATACTAGAGCAGCTTCGTCATTGTAAGTGTTATTTGTGCTATTATGCTGCTTGTAAGCTCAGTTTTATCAAGAGAAGCATTTAGGACACAGGTAGAGGCAGATGTGAGGTGCTTGCACAGGAGACTTCGAGAAAAGCTTGTAAAAGACATTCAACACACAGAAGCTATCATAGAAGAGCTTGCGGCCAATCCGATGCTAACTAGATGATAAGTATAAGTGGAAAGAGATTGCAGATTTCTTTGAAAAATAGGGCAAAAAGCAACAGGATTTAATCTCTTTTACAGTTAAGCCTCGACGGCAAGGGTATAAACCTCACACAGGGTGCAGAAACCTTTGATGTATCAGATACAGAGTATTTTACAGTCTATACAGGGAAAAACCTTTATAAGCTCCATTATAACTGACGTTGTAACAGGCGGTAAGATTATAGTTGTTTCAACCCTTACTATGAGCTGGGAGTAGCAAGATTGTGGGAGTATTTGCAGGTATTATGAATACAGACTTTATCTCCCATTTATGTACGGATTTCAAGTGGAGAAACGGGAAATATAGCAGTGTATGACAGAGGATACCAATGTTGTTGGACATACCAAGCCTGAGATAGTTGCAAGTGGATTAAATCTTGTAGAAAAGGCAAGTCAGACCCTGAATATGCGTCTGTGGCTGAGTTCTTCAAGGGACAGATAGACAGCAATACCAACGGAATAGGTATTTATAATTGGTTTGGTAATAAGAGAATAGGTGCTGTAAATATAATTGAAGACAGAGAATTTGTTACCCTCGTTGCCGTAAAACTGAAGCTGAAGTATTTAAAAATATGAATGACTTACAGGTTAAGCTCTTATTCTTGTTATTGCCTGCCTTGTTGTACTGGGTATGCTAATTATGTACGTTGCATTTGGTATTCCATTCTCCAGAGCATTTAATAACTTTCAGAACAGACTTACTACATATAGCGAAACTATGATTTAACCAAAGAACCTACAAAAGATTACTCAGGCAGACGTGATGAAGTAGGTGACATTTATAGGGCTATAATGACTCTTAAAGAGAATATAGTGAATATAATAATAACAGGTATCTCTGCTCATGCTCAGAATACAGCGGCTACGGCAGAGGAGCTCTCAGCTACAGCTCAGTCTACCTCAGCTACAGCAGATGAGGTTGCAAATGCAGTAAACAACATTGCAAGCGGTGCTACCAGCCAGGCTGAAGATACACAGATGCAACAAAGAATGTAGAGCATTCAAATAAACTCCTAAAGCCACATATGATGACAGTTCTTGATGAGTTAAACGGTTCCACAGAGCTCATCAATGATAAGAAGGAAAGAGGGAAGTAAGAGCCTTAAGGAATTATCTGCGGCTACGGTCAAGGTTACAAAAGTCTTCTGAGGAAATTGCTGCAATTATAGCACAGACAGATGAAAGTGCAGATAAGATATCAAGCGCCAGTGACATGATTCAGTCTATCTCAGACCAGACCAACTTACTTGCACTTAATGCAGCCATAGAGGCGGCTAGAGCAGGTGAGGCAGGAAAGGGCTTTGCCGTTGTTGCAGAGGAAATCAGAAAGCTTGCAGAGCAGTCTGCAGGATTTACAGGGAGAGATTAAAGAGACAATAAGCGGTCTTCAGGAGCAGACCAAGAAGGCTGTTGAGACTATGGACTTTACAAGAGAAGCCGTTGCCGAGCAGGAGGCTAAGCTTCAGGAGACAGGTAATAAGTTTGGTGAGATTTCAGAAGCTGTAGAAAAGAGTAAGGACATAGTTAGAGAAATCTCCGAAGAAGCTAATACTATGGTTAAAAAAACAATGAAACCATAACTCAGGTTGTAGAGAATCTCTCAGCTATAGCCGAGGAGAATGCAGCAACCACAGAGGAGGTATCGAGCTTTCTGCTGATACACAGGTTCAGTCCATACAGGATATATCAGATGCAAGTGAGAACCTTGCATGAGATTGCAACTGAATTACAGAGTGAAGTTGCTAAGTTCATCATATAACAATTACATATAATAGGAGGAGTGCAAATATGCGCTTGAAGAATAACAATAAACTTAACAGTCTTGGCATTAAAGTCGGACTTTTAATTTCCATCATACTCTTAGTGGTTTTAGGTGGAAAGTCAGCTATGACATATACAGCCAGTACAATGAATCTATCACTATGACACGTAATCTCAAGCTTGAAGAGGCTAGAAGTCTGCACATATGCTTTGAAACCACATTTGCAACTACCTATCAGGTAGGATATGACTTAGAGGCTAGTATTGGCAATACAGTTGCCAACATTCCTGTAGAAAGAAGAAACAGGGAGCTGGTTCTTAGCAACGCCCAGCTTGTGTTAAAGAATAATGAAAATATAACAGGTATCGGTGTATATTTTTGAGCCTAATAAGTTCGATAATAAGGATGCTGAAAAGGGTAGGTTTTTCACACTATGTGTTAAAAAGAAGGTGATAAGACTGAAATCTTTGAAGAAGACGGAGAAGGACCATCGTATACCAATACCTTAAAGGAAAAAGAAGGTAATAGTTCTTAATCCTTTTAAGGATGAGGATGGAAGACTTAAGACTTCATACTGCTTCCCTATAGTTTCAGACTCTGAGGTAATTGGTGTACTTGTAGTAGATATGTCAGTTAATGATATACAGGATGAGCTGAAGAAGGAATCAAACGGTCCTGATGATTATAAGTGTCTTCTTACAGATAAAGGTATCTATGTTGCCAATGCGCTTGATGACAAGATGATACTATTCAACCTCTTTGAGAAGGTACCTGTGGCTAAAGAAGGCATCGAAAGGTCAATAAAAAGAAGGTTTTGATATATCACAGGGAACTATAGCAGGTACAGGAGAAGCAGGAGAGTTCATCCACGTTCCTGTTAACCTTAAGGGAGTGGATGCTAAGTGGGTATTTGAGTCAGTTACATCAATTGATTATCTCCTTAAGGATGTAAGAACATCGATGGTAATCAACATTACATTTAGTGTTCTCGTCATCCTTGGTATGGGTATATTTATCATTCTTCTCTTAATTGGTAAGGTTGTTAGCCTCTTTCAGCTATTGATAAGGCGATGGAAAAAGATATCTAATTACAACCTCGATGTAGCTGAAGAAGCTGTAAAGGTTGAAAAGTATAGAGATAACAAGGATGAAGTAGGTAGTCTTGTACGCTCCATAGATGCAATGGTAAAGAACCCTTGTAGGCATTGTTGGAGAGATATCAGCACTATGCTCAGAATACAGCGGCTATGGCAGAGGAGCTTACAGCTACAGCACAGTCAGCGTCCGAGTCCTCGGGAGAGGTATCTACGGCAGTTAACAACATTGCAGAGGGTGCTACAAGCCAGGCAAGTGATACCCAGAGTGCGGCTATGTCCGTAGAGGAATCAGGCAATGTATTAAAATGGTATGATTGCCGAGGTTGGAGAACTTTCAGAGTCAATGGAACATATTGACAGCTTGAAAAATGACAGTAATCAGATTATGGGAGAGCTTGTTAAGATAACTAACGAGAATAAGGAAATATCTGAGAAGGTTGAGGGAGTAATTGTTGAGACTAACAGTGCTACTGAGACAATCGCTAAAGGCAAGTGAGATGATACAGTCTATTTCTGACCAGACCAACCTCCTTTCTCTCAATGCGGCTATTGAGGCGGCAAGAGCAGGTGAGATGGGTAAAGGGCTTTGCGGTAGTAGCAGATGAAGTAAGGTCACTCGCCGAAGAATCAGCTAAGTTTACAGGTGAAATCAGGTCTATAATTGATGAGCTTAGGAAGAAGTCCAAAGAAGCTGTAGACATGAGTAAAGATGTCAAATGACATGATTAACAAGCAGGGTGAGAAGGTAAAGGAGACAGGAGATAAGTTCGTAGAAATCTCAAGAGAGCTTGAAGAGAGCAAGAGAATTGTTGAAAATATCAATGAATCCTCTGTTAAGATTCAGAATGAGAACAGCAATGTAATCAGAGTGGTTGAGAACCTTTCTGCAATTGCAGAAGAGAATGCAGCAACAACTGAAGAAGCGGCTGCATCTGTGGATACACAGGTTCAGGCAATCAATGATATATCACAGGCTTCTGAGAATCTTGCTGATATTGCTACCCAGTTACAGTCTGAAGTATCAAAGTTCACACTGTAATTCAATAAGATACCGGTGTCAAAAGCATAAGAATTCGATGTGGAATTGCTTTCTAATAGTTATTAGCTTTTGACATTTAAGGAATAAAAATATAATAAGGGCTGCCATAAAGAGAAAGTCATTACAGGAGATAACCTAAAGGCTATAACTGTAAATTAAACCTCTTCGTGGCAGCCTGTTTTATGCAGGATGTTAGATCAAAAACATTTGATCATAGCTCATTTTTTCACAAAAATATTGCACTTTAAAAGTAGTTGTGCTACAATCCCCTCTATCAAAAATTATTTTTATTGGATGTAAGCGTCAAAGTCATCATGGCAGTCAATAAATCATTATTTAAGGAGGCAGTTATGAGTATAAGAATCGGAATACTTGGTTACGGTAATCTATCAAGAGGTGTAGAAAGTGCAATAAGACAGAACCCTGATATGGAGCTTGTTGCCGTATTTACAAGAAGAAATCCTGAGAGCCTTAAGGTAAGAAGTGGTGTACCTGCTCTTAATGTATCTGAACTTGAAAAATACAAAGATAAGATTGATGTACTTGTCTTAGGAGGTGGAAGTGCACAGACCTTCCTACTCAGACACCTGAGTATGTGAAGTATTTTAATGTAGTGGACAGCTTTTGACACTCATGCTAGGGATACCTGAGCATTTTGAGAATGTGGATAAGGCGGCAAAGGCAGCAGGGAAGGTGGGAATCATCTCTGTAGGCTGGGATCCGGGCATGTTCTCATTACTTAGAATGATATCTACCTCCGTACTTCCTGAGGGAGAAAAACTACACCTTCTGGGAAAGGGGAGTGAGCCAGGGACACTCCGATGCCATTAGAAGGATAAAGGGAGTAAAGGATGCAAGACAGTACACCATACCTGTTGAAGAAGCTGTAGACAGGGTAAGAAAGGGTGAGAACCCTAATCTTTCCACGAGAGATAAGCATACCAGAGAATGCTTTGTAGTAGTAGAGGAGGGAGCGGATAAGGCGGCATTGAGAGCGAAATAGTCAATATGCCAAATTATTTTTAGTGACTACAATACCACAGTTCACTTTATATCTGCGGAGGAAATGGAAAGAGACCACAAAGGACTGCCTCATGGCGGTTTTGTGCTTAGAAGTGGTGTTACAGGCTTTGAAAAGGAAAATAAGCACCTTATAGAGTACAGCCTTAAGCTTGATTCCAATCCTGAATTTACAGGCTCTGTCATAGCCGCTTATGCAAGGGCTGCGTATAAGCTAGCAAAGAGGGAGTAAGTGGCTGCAAGAGCGTATTTGACATTGCACCTGCCTACCTCAGTCCTCTAAGTGGTGAAGAATTAAGAAAGACTATGCTGTAATTATGCACTTTTGGGATACACATCATATTATAAACTAAAGAGTAACAGAATATACAATCCCCTGCAGGATACAGTTTTTAGACATATGTATCAGCAGGGGATTTCTCAATGTCAAATATAAATAATCTGAAATTATATAAATAAATCAAATAATACACGCAATACTATATATTACAGACAATTAATATCTAATTAATTAAAAAAATATTTTAAAATAGTGTTGACAAATAAAAACTAATATGATATAGTGAAGACAATAAATAAAGAAAGAAACAAACATAACAGCTGACAAGGTAAGGTCAGCAAGTATGAAATATTAAAAGATAGGTGGTGTTTCCGATGCACAGTTTAAGAAGAAGTATAAAGGAAATGGATAATGAAGTGAGTTTTTGTTTAAGTTAGTTAAACTTATATTGAACTGAAACCATTTGCTTAATGACAGATATAGTAACCATTGAAATATGCGAAAGTGAGGTACAGTCCACCAGCAACATAAAAATAATGGCAATAAACGGAATACTGGATGATTAATAAAAGACTAATGAGGTGAGCTCTCTATGTTTGAGGGCTCACCTTTTTAGTATGATAGGAAGCCGCCATAGGCAGCTTCCAAAATAGTTTCAAATTAGTCTATAGGCAGAGCGTGTGCAAGAAGATAATCACACCAAGCCTGATAGTCACTGCTGTTTAAGTGCAGCCCGTCATTGGAGCTGTAGCTACTAAGATAGCCCTCGTAGTCAGAAAAACGGAAAATACATCCAGATATATAAGGCTCTTTCCGTCACATCTTGACTTTAAGAGTTCGTTTCTGCTCCAATACTTTGGCATTGCTATAGTGATAAGGATCACCTAGTTCCTTATTCTTTGTCACACCCAGTATGGACTGTATGTAGATGACAGCACCAGGCTGTAATTCCTGTATCTGCCTGATGGCATCAAAAAAACTGGGTTTCAAAAGTCTTCAAGAGGAATTATAGCGGCATCATTTACACCTATCATTATGTAGATTTTTGTACTGTCTCTGAAGCAGAGTCTGGGTTAGGGTAAGCCCTGTATTTTTCATCCAGTGCAGGATAGATGAAAAATGAATTGACGCTGATTCCTGTCTTGGCAAAAATAGGAAGAGTTCACAAAGCTTCCAAAAGGCTCTAAGCCCTACAGTACGGCTATCTCCAAGGAAGAGAGCATCGTCAAAGTATGAAGGATCCACAGGTCCAAGCTCGGGTTCGCTGCTTATAGAAGATGAGGTTGCTATAGTGGAAGATATTGAGGAGACAGTGCTCTCCTTATTATTTTTCTTCTTTTTTCTCAGTCTTTTTCCTTCTTTGCTATTTCATTTGTTTCCTGATTAAGTGAGGCATTGATTATCTGATAAGCCTTGAATCCAACCAGGGCAATTAGCTCAAGCAGTACAGTTATCAAAAGTGCGATTAATATTATTTTTTTATTTTTCTTTTTCATACGCTCTTTTTAGAATTCTCAATAAAGCTCCTTACTATATTCCGGTTCAGCTCCGGTCTGGCTCTCGTGATAAAGGGTTGCCTGATTACGGCCCTTTTTCTTTGAGGTATAAAGCGCAATATCAGCTTTTTCAACCACCTTATTAAGTGGAAGCCCGGTTTCTATGGCAGCTATGCCGGCACTCAGGGTGAGGTGCATTCTCTTGCCGGTTTCAGTATCTGCAAGTTCCTTTGATAAGACTATTATTTTTCAAGTGGATCGGCAACAGTGGAGAAAAACACACCCTATGAACTCATCTCCGCCCCATCTTCCTATAAAGCCTTCGTGGTCAACACAGCTACCCAGCTTATCAGAAAGGAAGGAGAGGGCCTCATCACCTGCAGATGTCCCAAGGTGTCGTTGATAGTTTCAAAAAGTCTATATCTATCAGGAAGAGATGACCTCCCTCAAGTAGATGCTGCTTCGAAAAATACTCAAATCTCGCCATAAATGACTTACGGTTCATTATCTTGGTAAGCTCATCAAGGGTGGCAAGCGAAATAATCTGATTGCGATATTGCGATATGGTATTTATTATAACAGCAATCATCAATAAAAGCAAAACTGCCAACATTCCAAGCTGTAAGGCGAGCTGAGTGACACTTGCTCTTATAATAGCGTCACCACTGCCATATATTATAAGATACCAGTTAAAGTGCTCCAAGATACCTTATTTCACAGAAATGCTTATTTATCCCAAGTTTTCCGTCATTAATCCATTTTCTGGTAACTGCACCGTCTAAAGGAAGAGGTTTGGATTCTATGTTGTAGAATATACCTCCTTCGCTAAAGATATTGGAGCCCTTAGGAAGTGCCTTATCCTTGGATATCATTATATTGCCTTCAAGGTCTGAAAAAGCAACTCCTACATTGTACTCATTGCCTATTTCTACTATACTTCTCCACTACTCCAAGGTTGATATTCATACCTATGGAGCCAAGAGTCTTGCCGTTAGAGCCTCTTAGTTTGTACACAATAAGCATTGACACATTGTTTGAATCATCACTTGCCTTATAAGGATTGAGGCTGAACTGATATTGGAGATTTGAGTCCATAAAATCAAATATCCATTTATCTTCAGGGTTCTGGGTAGACATCTTTAGGTTTACTCCGTCCTGATAGTAGATGTTTTCAGTAGTCTTAGAGGCATAAAAAATGAAATTATAGTTATTTCCCTCCTGATAGGTCTTCAAATAGTTGTAAAGCTTGTTGATATACTCAGAGTCGGTAGTATGGGTTGCCTCTTTTTCTGCCCAGTCAATGACAAAGGAATTTCCCGCCATTATCTTGGCCGCAGACACAGAACTCATCATACTTTCATCTATGTTGCGTATAAGGTTCATGAGCTGTCATGTCAGTCACCTGCTCTACAAAGGCTCTGGTATTCTTAAAGCCTGACACTGTAAACATAATGGCACTTGCAGCAAAGGCCACTATGATAACAACGCAGATTAGGACTATCTGTCTGGAAGAGTTCAATTTATTATTCATATATTTTCCCCTGTGTTCATCCCTGCAGAAAAATCTGCATGATATAATAGCCTTCCCTCTATTTTGCCATATTTTAGAGGGAAAGTAAACAATAAAGTATGTGTTACCTATAGTACAGGATTGCGACAGCTTCACCGCATAACTCCCTGTATCATATATATCGGAGAAAATCTGTAATTAAACAAGAACAAAAGAGCAGAAATCTTATCATTAAACAAGAAAGAATACTGCTTTACAGGATTTGCCGCCTGCGGCAGGGCGTGTAAGATTCATCTACATATCCGCCTCAGTGCAATTCCTCGGAGAGATTCTTATTTGACAGGTAATCTCGGAGAAATTTCCTGTCAAATAAAAAGGCACCAAGTCAAGTGACTTAGCGCCTTTTATGGTAATTAAAATTTATTCCTGAGTAATAGCTCCTGTTGGGCAAGCTTCTTCGCAAGCGCCACAGTCTATACAAGCAGAAGCGTCTACTTCATAATGCTCTGAACCTTCTGAAATACATTCAACAGGACATACAGAAGCGCAAGCTCCGCAATTGATGCACTCATCGTTAATTACATATATGATGACATTACCTCCTTAAAAATTATATATACATTAAGAGTATAACTGTTTTAAGAAGGTTTGACAAAGTAAATTTTATCAAAAATCTTCAACAATTTGATAAAAAATCAGTTAATTTAGAAAATGAGTATTATTTTCAAAAATGAAATGTATGCTCAAAGTCTTAAATCTGCCCATATTTTTCAAGTATCTGCTTAATCCTGTCAGTTGGGCTGAGAAGCTCGCTGATAGAAGCGTCATGGTTTAACTTATCTATAATGAGGGCAACATATCTTGCTCATATCCGCACTTATATAATAAGGGCGGCTAAGAAGTTCAGGAGTCTGGTATACAAGGTTGGTTGTGATGACCTTGTGAATGAGTCCGTCCTCATAAGCCTTGTCAAACTTCTCAAGTCCGTCTGTAAAGAGGCCGAAGGTAGAGGCTACGAAGATTCTTCCTGCATTTCTCTTTTTAAGCTCACTTGCCACGTCTAACATACTTTCGCCTGAAGAAATCATATCATCGACTATTATTACATCTTTTCCGTCAAGCTTTCTTCCAAGATATTCGTGTGCCACTATAGGATTCTTGCCGTTTTACTACTGTAGCATAGTCACGGCGTTTATAGAACATACCCTACGTCTACTCCGAGTACGCCTGCAAAGTATACGGCACGGTTCATAGCACCCTCGTCAGGGCTTATTATCATCATGTTATCTGCGTTCATCTTGATATCAGGCACATTTTTAAGTATGGCCTTGATGAACTGGTAGGTAAAGCATGATTGTATCAAAGTTGTTGAGAGGAATAGCATTCTGCACTCTTGGGTCGTGTGCATCAAAAGTGATTATACTGTCAACGCCCATGTATAAGCTCCTGAAGTGCTACTGCGCAGTCAAGCGATTCCCTGCTGGAACGCTTATGCTGGCGGCCTTCATAGAGGAAAGGCATGATTACTGTTATTCTGTGAGCTTTTGCCCGCACAAGCCTGAATCACACGCTTAAGGTCCTGATAATGGTCATCAGGTGACATATGGTTCTCGTGACCAAACATATTGTAGGTAATGCTGTAGTTACATACATCAACAAGGATATAAATATCCAGTCCTCTTACTGTGTTTGAAATGGCACATTTTGCCTCTCCGCTTCCAAAACGAGGGCAAACGGCATCAACATGGTAAGAATCCCTCCTATAGCCTGAAAAGGCGAGAGAGGAAGTATGTTCGTTGTCTCTTCCGTTTCTCCATTCTACAATGTAGTCTTCAACGGTGCTGCCAAGCTTTGCGCAGCCTTTCAGTGAAACGATACCAAGAGGCCCCACGGGGATAGTCTCGATATAATCTTCTTTTGGCATTGTTCTTCTCCTTATCTAAAAGAAAAAATATAGGGTGTATGATTATCACCATTAGGTGGTTAATCCTTATAAAGCCATACGGATGTCGGCTCCGGTCAGTTTTAGGAATTTGTAATGTTTGGTAAGTCTTGAAAATACTCTGTCGCTGTAATTTGCCTTTATATGGGCAGGACTAAGGTTTGAAGATATAATTGTTGGCTTATTGCTTAAAATACGCTCATTTAAGCAGTCAAACAGCTTTGAATTGGTAAAGGCATTGGAAATCTCAGTACCTATATCGTCAATCACCAGTAAATCACAGTCGAATATAGGCTCTACCTCAGGTATCTTGTCCATCTCATCTGAATCGCCTCTTCTAAAAGTATTTTTCTCAAATATATTAAAAAAATCTATAAGCAGATAAAAATACTACTGAATGTCCACTCTCTATAAGTGAATTGGCAGAGTGCAGAGGTAAGGAAGGTCTTTCCTACTCCAGCACCTCCGTAGATGACGAAGTTTCGTGAATTACTGTCAAAGTCATCTGCCATAGCCTTTAACATAGTGAAGGCGGTGAGGGCATTTTTGCCTGGATGAAGCCTCGGTATCAGAGTCATAGTCATCAGGAGAGTAATAGTCAGCCCTAAAGTCCTTAAAATCTGCGCCCTCATCAGCCATCAGGTATATACTCTGTCTGGTATGGGCAAGTCTTGCCGCTATAGCCTTAAAGCAGTCACATTTTACTCCGTCAACAAAGCCTGTATCTTTTGCAGAGAGGGCAGGTATATATCTGATTCAGATAAGCCTTATCAAAAGCCTCCCGCTGTAAGCAGTTCTTCTTTCCTCTTGGCAAGCCCTGCCACCTTTTTATCAAGCTCACCTTTAGAGGCGGCATAGCTTTCATTGGAGAGAAAGAGCGCTTCCTTTGCAAGGTTAGCAAAGTCGGTTATGATTTCATCCTCAAGTTCTTTGATTTCGGGTATTTTCTCATATACCTCTTTTGTACGGTTATGAAGAAGTTCGGCATTCTCATAGCGGATGCTGTCATACTCTCGCATAACTGCTTCATAATCTGAGTTAGTAAGTCCCATAAAACCACCTTAATATTATAAAATATTTTGCTAATTATTCAAGTAAAAAAAGCCTACAATTATTGAGGATATTTATATTAAATTAATGCAATTATCAAGCTGTGTTATTTGGGTAAAAAGCCTTATAAATGTCTGTTATGCCTTTTTAAGAGCTTTTTAGTGATGTCAGCCATCTCTTCATCGCTGTAGCTTCTCTGCTCGAAGTTGTTGAAACAGTTGTTTAGCGGCTTAGGTGAATTGTCCTTTACCACCTGCAGACTCTGCTTTGTCATAAAGTGAATCTTGTCATCTTCTGCGACACCATCAGAGGTCTTTTTATTCCCTTTGCATACCATTTCTTAAGTACTCCTTCTGCATAGTTAAAGTCAGGCTTTTGTAAGGGTTTTTAGGGTACGGTCACAGGCCTCAGCAACCATTTCCTCTGACATCTTATACTCGTGAAACCATCTGTCTATGTACTGCTTCTCCGAAGCCCCAGGAAGCCTTGAGAGACCAAAGGACTTCATCACAAGTGAGTTTTCCTTGTTGAAGGTTTCAGCCTCATTCTTTGCAGCCTCAACCGTCTTAATATTCTTCTCAGCCCAAGCGAGGGCAACCTTTTTGGATATAGCTAAATCTGCTTATTTCCTTGGTAAGACAGCAGTATTCATAGAGATAGCTTATAAGTTCAGCACTAAAACCAAGCTTTTCATTAAGGTCGCAGATAAAGTCTATCTCTGAGCCTGACAAGGTCCTGCCTGCATACTTTCCTGCGGCCGCTATAACCTGCTTTAGGTCAAAGTCACAGCCTGCCCCTTCCTCTTCTTTATATGTGAATAAAGAGAGAGTTCATTAATAATTACGTCTTCCGGAGTTATTTCCTCTGCCTTTATTTCTTTTTGTCTTTGTCTCTCCAGCAGCAGGTGTAGAGGCTTCATTCTCATAGTCGGAAATAGACGGATCGGATATGCTTATAGCAGTAATAGTGTTTTTTTATCCGTTCTTGTAACCTTAAATACCCCCTGCTTCTCCCAATAATTGATGGAGCGGATTACATCTCTTTCGCTGTCATCAAAGGAAGTCACAGAGCATTACTTATGGAAAAGCTCCTGTGATTCTTGGAGTAATACATAAGATAAAGATAAAACCTTATATGTGAAGCATTGGCATCATTAATAAAACGCTCTATAAAAGCGTTTGAAATAATGGTTGCATTCGTATTTACCGTTACATTTAGATTGATTTCCATTATGATTTTTCTCCCTCATTTGCTACTGTATAAAGAGTATATCACAAGATTATTTAAAATAAAAATAGATGGGAAAATCAGGGGATATAGGCAAAAAAATGTGGATAATGTGGATGCTTTTGTGGATTGCTTATTAAAAAAAGATGTTTTTTTAGATAAAATGGATGTGGATAAGTATGTGTAAAAGAACAAGAAAAATCCACAGCAAAAAATTTTTAAGAATTTTTTTGTTGTGGATAATGTGGATAAAAAAACTAGCTAAGCATACTTTCTCCGACTTTTACTATATCTCCGGCACCCATGAGTTATCAACAAATCACCGGGCTTTAAGGTGTGGATAAGAAAATTTTCAACTTCGTCAAAAGTTTTGAAAAAGTAAGCCTCATGTCCGTTTTCAGACATTATTTCTCTTATATTATCAGAGGAGATATTGCCCGGATTTTCCTCTCTGGCGGCATAAATCTCAGCAAATACCACCATGTCAGCCATGGAGAGTACCTCTGCGAACTCGTGCAGGAAGGTCTTGGTTCTGGAATAAAGATGAGGCTGGAAAGCCACTATGAGACGGTTATGTTTAACCCTCTTTGCAGCCTCAAGCGTAGCCCTTATCTCTGTTGGGTGATGGGCATAGTCGTCCACTATGGTGTAGCCGTCACGCTCTCCCTTGTACTGGAAGCGTCTCTCGGTTCCTGTGTAATTCTTAATTCCCTCTTTAATCTTATCAAGGGCTATTCCGTCTTTGTAAACCGCAGAAGGCTCTAATGATGCGGCTATAACTGCAAGTGAGTTAAGTACATTGTGCTCACCTGTTACGGAAAGCTCAACAAGACCTTTGTTTTCACCTCTAACTATCAGTTCATAGCGGGCAAAGCCTAAGTCGTTGTAGGTAATGTTTGTAGCAGTGTAGTCAGGAGACTCGCCATCTACAGGGCGAAGGCCGTAGCGAATCACTCTGATATTTTTCTTTGGTATGAGGCTGTCAAGGTCATCTACCTCATTATTGATAACCAAAAGTCCGTTCTCAGGCAATAGGTCAATAAACTTGGTAAAGGAGAGTCTTTCATTTTCAAGTGTGCCAAAAAGTCCAGATGCTCTGCCTCAACATTGAGGACTATAGCTGTTGTAGGAGTGAAGCTAAGGAAGCTGTCCGCGTACTCACAGGCCTCCATAATGAAGTTTTTTCAGACTTACCCAGTCTCATATTGCCCTGTATTCCGCTTAAGATGCCGCCTACAGATATGGTAGGGTCAAGGTCTGCCGCAAGATATACATAGGAGAGCATCGAGGTGGTGGTGGTCTTTCCGTGAGTACCTGCGACTGCAACTGCATTTTTATAGTGGCTCATAATCTGTCCAAGACAGTCAGCCCTGTCAAGCATAGGGATGCCTAGCTCCTTAACCCTCATAAATTCAGGGTTGTCCTCGTGGATGGCAGCAGTATATACAACAAGGCCAATCTCAGGAGTGATATTTTCTGAGACCTGGGAGTAAAATACCTTTATCCCAAGGCTTTCAAGCCTCTTTGTAACAGCTGATTCGTGTAAGTCTGAGCCTGAGACCTTAAAAGCCCTTGTCAAGGAAAAGCTCAGCTATTCCGCTCATCTTATACCGCCTATGCCTATGAAAATGGACTGCTATGGGGTTGTTTTTGTAAGTCTAATTTATACATAATTCTACCTCTTTTACTTGTGGTTGTAGATAATTGTGCCTTTATTATATCTGATATTTTTTTGTCATAGTATAGCATAAATGAAATTCAATGGCATGTGAAAAAGCTGAAAGATGGCTTTTTAAATAGCAACATAGTCATTTTAAAACAACAAGAAACGCCTAAAAATGAAAAAAAGTTACTAAAAATGGCACTAATCTCTATAATTAATGCATACATACGCTAATAGAAATTTTACCAAAAAAATCTGTTATAATTATACCTAAAATTAGAGGGCTTATAAAATTAAATATTGTTTTTGGTCGGACTCTGATTTTGCAACTTAATCATCAGTGGCGGTTAGACTACACTGCCCGGGAGAGATAGGGGGTCATATGAATATTACAGACATCAGGATTAGAAAGGTTGCTAAGGAAGGCAAATTAAAAGCAGTAGCTTCCATAACAATTGACGGTGAGTTTGTGGTTCATAGACATTAAGATTATTGACGGCGACAAGGTCTGTTCATAGCTATGCCTAGCAGAAAGACCAACGATGGAGAATACCATGATATTGCTCACCCTATTAATTCGGAGACTAGAGAGAGATTGCAGAAAGTCAATTGTAACAGAATATGAAAAGCGGTAACTGGACAGAATTTCCTGTAAAGGAAGAGAACTAGGAGTCAGTACGAACATATTGAATAATATGTGATGGGAGGTCAGCAGACCTCTCATTTTTAAAAATTTTGTAAATCTTAGGGAGGTGTTACACTTGAAAAATGAAGTTAGACAAGTACTATACTATAAAAGCAAAAGAAGCGGTATGATAGTTGAGCTGATGTTTATAAAAGGATTGGTTTATGTAAAAAAATAATGTAGTTGCAATAAGGCTAAATGGCTTTATGACGATTAAATTAGGTTTATTATAGAAAATAGGGGGCAAAAAGTATTATGAAGAAAAATCAATTACAGAGTTGCTGATGCTGTTTTTAATCATAGTGTTGCTGGGCTTGAAAGTACTTGATAAATATATATTTGAAACACTTAAATATAATAAAGATTCAATTTTTATGGCTATAAGCGTTTCGTTAGTATTTTTAGGCATATACATAAATAGGTATTTTTAGACCCTCGCATAAAGAAATAACACAGTTGAAACAGAAGAGGGTGGAAAAATTACAGGATATTATTCAAGCCTTTCGCTCAGCAATGAAGATATATATAATAAATCCTATAATATGTGGATTAAATATAGTTGCATATTACTTTTTAACCCAGTTGTTTGGACTGCTGGTTTTTATATGTGCTGAATGGATGTTTTTAACAAAGCAGTATGTTTTTTTGCTCATATTGCAATGGCTTGTATATCACAAGTTGCTGCCTGGATTATTACATTGAGGGAGAGAAGAAATATTGGAAAAAGTATATGAAGTTAAAAAAACGAAAAAAATTATTATTTGGCAATTATATTATTATTTGTTAGTAACATCTTTATGGTTACATTGTTGTTTTCGAATTCCCTTATGGCTGATGCAGCTATAGGTGGTAAAATGAAGCTGTTTATAATTGCAGTGATTGCTGAAATGATAAACATGCTATTAGTGTCGTTAATAAATTATCTTACTAAACAACAGCAGAATAAATACAAATATCAGTATGCTATAAGTTTAAGAAACAGGTTTTTTTCAACAATGTGATTAAAAAAAGAAAGTATCAGTAAGGATGATACTGAAAAAGCAGCAATTGCTCGAATGACTAATGATGTAGAGTATATTATAGAAAATGATGTAAATCAGAACTTTATAAAAGATTAATGCACTTATGGGCGTTATTTTTTCCTCTATTAGGCTCTGCAATAGTACATTTTTCCTTTATTTTGGTATTCCCAATAAGCGCTTTGATAGCATTTGCAATTGTGGGTAAGTCTTCTTCAAAGATAGAAAATCTATCTGCACAAAGGAGTGAATCTTACAGCAAGTTTATTAATATTATTACAGAGTTGTTCAATGGATTTCAGACATTTAAGATGTATAACGCGTATAAAATGATAGAGACTAAACTAGGCCAGTCTCAGGAGGAGATGGAGAAAACCAGATATAAGCTTGGCAATAAAATATCATATTTTGAAAGTCTGATTATGGTTGGAATGGTTGTATCACAGCTTTTCTACGCTGTAAATGCGGCAATACTGGTATTTTATAGACAAATTACACCCGGTAGTATAGTTGGACTTATGGGAATGGCTCAGTCGTTTTTGGAAATATGAATGGTTTTGTACAAACCTCTCTATACATCAAATCAGTAAAAGCCTATTATCGAAAAGATGATGAGTATTAATGAAAGCGAGGAACAAAGAAAATTAGAGAAAATCAGCGATAAAATCTCGGTGGATAAGTTGTCATTTTCCTTTGGGGATAAGGTCATTTTAATGACTTTTTCCTGTGATTTTGAAATTGGAAAGAAATATCTCATTAGAGGTAAGAGTGGTGCAGGGAAGTCAACTTTGTTAAAATTACTATCAAAGCAGATAGATAATTACACAGGAAATATATATTATGATGGGGTTGAGCTGAAAAACTTATCAGATGATACGATAAAAAAAGCCAAATAGCGTATATAGCTCAGGATGTATTTATTATGAGTGATACTATCAGAAACAACATTACATTGGGTGATGATGTAGATGAAGACAGACTAAATTATTCAATGTCTCTTAGTAATCTTAAGGAACTTGAAGGTAGAAATGAAATTATAGATGACAAAACCATTTCCGGTGGACAGAAGCAGAGAATTGCGATAGCAAGAGCTTTATATTATGGTAAGACAATTCTTTTGATAGATGAAGCAATAAAAAGGTCTGGATGAAGAAAGTGCAGGGAATCGTTGAAGCTAATCTGCTTAGCCTTAAGGATGTGACAATAATTATGATTTCTCACAACGAGATAAAAGATAAAAATGTTTATGATGGGATAGTTAATGTCCTGAATCCGTAAAGTTAAAAATCTAACTTTTACGAAAATGCCCACGCTATCGTGGCTTACTAAAAAGTTTTATATTTTATTACAATTCACCTGTAAAGGTGAAGATATTTCACCAAAAAAACTCAACCATATGGATGTGACTATGAGACCGTTCCCGGTACCAGATTCTAATTTGTCGAGTTGTTATATAGACTAACCTAAGTGACGCTCCGAATGATAACATTTCAGACTCGCTCCGGCATCCGCTTCGCTCCGCCTAACGCGCTCGCTTTTTGGCAGTGACTCGCACTTTGCAAGGTGCGAAGCAGCGAAGCAAGGTGCGTTAGTCCTGCCTATATAATAGCTGTCCGCAATTGACGAGTGCGAAGCACGAAGTCAAACAGAAACAGCGAACTATGCGGCATTATCAGTTTTTGCTGTTATCTTACCACACAGTGATGCTCCGAATGATAACATTTCAGACTCGCTCCGGCATCCGCTTCGCTCCGCCTAATGCGCTCGCTTAGAATTTATCATTCGTAGCTGATACCTTAAATTTATGCAAATAATAACTAGAATACCAAATGAAAGACAGCTACTCCCACCTGCCCCATAGTGGCTGATGTGTTTGTTTGCAATTATTCATCAATTAAACAGCCGGAGCTGATAATGCCTAAGCGAGCGCGTTAGGTTTTTTCGTAATCATCTAAAAACTTAAAAAAATAGCATCTTGCAGAAAAAAACCGGAGCGAGTCTGGACATTTATCAGCGAAGGCGTAACAGTTAAAAAAACAAACACATCAGCCCTACAAATTAGAATTTGTGACACCAATGGTGACATAAATTACTAAACTGAAACTTTTAGGCAGATTTTGTAATCCCTGTTAAGCTATTATGGTTTTTCATTAAATTTATTGTCTTTAGGCGTGGATAATGCTAGAATGAGAGGCAGGAATTAATATGAATATTCCCATAGATTTAATGTGTGGAAATGAGAATAATGGAGATGAAGGCTTTTATTATATCCATGCAAATGTATAAGTGAAAGAAGGAAATTTATGTATATAATAGCAGGACTAGGGAATCCGGACAGAAAATATGCAGGAACACGCCACAACATCGGCTTTGATGTAATTACTTATTTATCTGATAAATATGGTATTTCGCTCTCAAAGACAGGCTTTAAGTCAAAAGCTTGGACAGGGCTTTATAGAGGGCGAAAAAGGTTCTTCTTATGAAGCCCCGAGACCTATATGAACCTATCAGGTGAGGCAGTGGGAGGCTGTTAACTTCTACAAGGTAGATGAGACTACTGAGCTAATCATCATACAGGATGACATAGACCTTGAGCCCGGCAATATAAGGATAAGGGTTAAAGGGAAGCGCAGGAGGACATAACGGCATCAAGAGTATCATATCTCATCTTGGCGGCAATGAATTCATCCGTCTAAAGCTCGGTGTGGGTGGAAAGCCTGAAGGAGGTGACCTTGCAGACCACGTGCTTTCAGGCTTTGACAGAGATACCGAGCCTCTTATAAGGAAGGTCATAGAAAATGCAGGGGCTGCCATACTGACCGTGATGAAGGAAGGGGCAGAGGCAGCCATGAATAGAATATAACGGAATGAAGATTGAAGCCTAATTTAGCGAAAGCAGTTTGCCAGGCAGAAGTCTTCTACATATCGTGGGTACCAAGCTCAGGAATAAGGTCGGACAAGCTGTATATTTTATAAGTCATTGTGAGTATTTATCAGACCCTGAACCCCAGCCGCTTTGGTGGTTTTTCATAAAGGAGGGCAATATCTCCGGCCTTGTTGCCGTTGCCGTCTTTTTAAAGCTCGGTGAGGCAGGAATACATAAACTCCGAATTGTATTCGCCCACTCTTAGAGGTTAGGAAGCCATTTGACAGTGTTTTCGCTGTCATCATTTAGAAATCAACAAAGATTTTGCCATTCAGGCGCTGACCTCCCTTTGAGATTGGCTCTCCCAATGATGAGGTAGAGCCTTCTTCGTTAGGGACCTGTGGGACAGGTCAAAAGAAGGTGGTTTTATTGTTTACAGGCTTAGAATATACTATGGCAGACATCTGAGTGTTGGTATTTACAGTGATATCTGTCTCTACCTCCTTTTTCCAGCTATATGAGGCTGTCTCTGCAAAAATACTCTACGTCTATATATTTCAGCTTTGTATTTGAATGATGACGGTAGAAAAAAACCTTAAATTGCCGTTAGGAAGTTCGATTACAGCGCTTTCGGAACTGCTTGTATTCACAGGCATATCAGAGCTTCTCACCCAAGTTTTGCCCTTGTCTGTAGAGTAAATGAAGCTGGTTTTTCTACAGTTCCTCTATCTGCATGGTTTAAGTAATAACAAGGGAAGATGATATGGCCTATCTTGGTATATAAGCCTCTTCCGGGACTTGCCAGATAAAGCTTCTTCTGTGTTTTTGAGCGGAATAAGGGTAGGAGTCCCAAAGTGCCTGCCACCGTCATCGGAACTTACAAGATAGAAATAGCTTGTTCTTTGCACCTTGTATGGAGAATCCTTAAAAACAGGTTAGAATCCACTGTTCCGTCTGCACTCCTTATGTTAAAAATGCGAATCTATAGTATAACCCTCTACAGCTTTATTTGAAGCATTGTCATATATCTTATAATCACCCTTATCCAGCCTATAAGAATAACTTTGATGGTTGTCACTGCTAAGCAGAAGATTGCCGTTATTGTCAAAAGCCAGACTCCATTGTAGGGCTTACATCCATATCTCCATTTAATGCAACTCCATAAGGATAGAGGTCACAAAGCAGCCATACCTTTTTCCCCGTCAGTAACCAGGGAAGGATCTATAAAAGCAGGTGGAATTTTTACCGTCATATTGGTTGCCATTATCCCCAGATAGTTTACAAAGGAATAGTTCCAGTTTTTGGCCATTGTCATCAGAATAGCTGACTATGGTATCAAAAGCCTCCGCCGTCTACGTTGCTGTTCCATCTGGCATCTGCCGCCGCAAGTACTCTGCCATTATCAAGGGTAGTCAGGGCAGGGGATACGAAAACAGAGTGCTTCCTGCAGTTTCCTTTATGAATGGTTCGGCCTTGGTGGTGCCGTTTTTAGGGTTTTGTTGCCTCGTGTTTTTGCTGTATAGGCAGACATTTCATTTTGAAGATTGCTTGCTTTTATGGAGTAAATGGATGAAGTCTTTTAAGTCAGGCTTTTTCATGGACGATTTCCTTTCTTATGGTATCATTTGCACTCGTACCTAAGATAACAAAAAAATATGGTTTATAGTTTCAAGGTTAAAATTCGTTTTAGATGCATAAAGTTAAGCCTCAGAAATGATGGGGATATGATTTGCAGGGGTATCTGCACTTGCGTTTTTGGTCAAATAAGTGTAGTATCAAAAATAATGAAATTTAGATATGAAGATAACAGACTGCCAAAGGATGAAAAAGCGGATAAATAGACATTGGCATTAAGAAGATGTAAGGAGAAGAGATGAGCCTATTAACAGAGCCTCTTTTTAGAGTTAAAGGAAGTAAAGGGAGGCGCTAAACTGCGTCAATAAAAGGAGCTGCCTGTACTTATCACAGGCTGTATGGATGCTCAAAAGTGTAATATAATAGAAACCCTGTCGGAGGCCTCAGGCAAAAAGGCATAAGGTCATAATAACCTATGACGAGATAAGAGCCAGGAAATCCAAGCTGATATGAAGCTTTATGATAAAAAGCTTTGATATATCCTGCGAAGGATATTATGTTTTTTGCGGCAGATGTGCATGGCAATGCGATAGTGAGTGGCAGGCTTGAGGTAATGAAGAGGCTGATTGAGGAGAAACCCTCAACGGTGATATTAAGTTTAGAGGCGGGGCTTGACAGGGTGCTGCCACTTTCCTATGTAAAGGAGAGGATAGTAAGGCTATCAGTGGGTGAGTCCTATGATATCACTGAACTAGGGAGAAAGCTTGCTGTACTTGGATATGAGAAGACCTCTCAGGTATCAGGAAAGGGGCAGTTTGCAGTGAGAGGAGATATATTTGACATCTTCCCACTGACTGAGGAAACGCCTATGAGACTCGAGTTCTGGGAGATGAAATCGACTCTATCAGGGCTTTTTGATGTGGAAAGCCAGCGCTCCATAGAAAATGTGGATGAGTTATTCATATACCCCGCTGCTGAGATAATTATAGATGAAGAGAGAAAAGAATGAAGGACTTAAAAAGGCTGAACGAGGAAAAGGAAGAGGGTGTATAAGAGGCTGAGGGCTGAGATGAAGACGGAGGAAGCAGCCAGAATACACAGCACTATAGAGGAGTTTAAGGATAACCTTGAAATATACGGCGGTTCCTTCGGTATAGACAGCTATATCAACTATTTCTTTGAAGAAACTGTTACTTTTTTTGATTATTTTAATGAGGAAGACATCTTCTTCATAGATGAGCCTATAAGGATAGAGGAAAAGGGTAAGGCTGTTTCATTTGAATGGCGTGAAAGCATGGGAAGCAGGCTTGAAAAGGGCTACATTCTCTCAAAGCAGGCGGATACAATCTGGGATTATAAGACTGTACTTGCAAAGCTTGCAGGAAAAGATACAGTGCTTTTAAGCCTGCTTGAGACGAGAACAGGTGATATAGAGGCAAAAAGGTTTGATGTGCTTTCAAGGAATGTCAATCCTTATAACAACAGCTTTGAAACCCTTATCAAAGATTTAACAAAGTACAAAAAGAGGGCTACAGGGTAGTGGTTGTAAGCTCTTCAAAAGTCGAGGGCAGAGAGGCTTGCAGAGGACTTTAGGGAGAGGGAGCTTATGGCAAACTACCTCGAAAAGGGAGAAAGAATACCTATAATCGGGGAAGTTGTCACCATACAGGGTAATCTTAGGAGGGGCTTTGAATATCCTTCGATTAAGTTTGCCATTATATCTGAAAGTGATATATTTGGCGCAGAAAAAGAAGACAAACAGGAAGAAAAAGAAGATGAGACAGGGGCTTCCATGGCGAACTTTTCGGAGCTTCACGAGGGAGACTATGTCATTCACGAAAAACCACGGAATCGGCGTATACAGAGGTATAGAAGTTTACTGTGGAGGGGTAACTAAGGACTATGTGAAGGTTGACTATAGCGGTGATGTGAGTATCTTTGTACCTACCACCAACCTTGACATACTCCAGAAGTATTCAAGTGCAAACGGAGCCAAGCCAAAGATAGACAGGGTGGGCGGACAGGCGTGGAAGAAGACCAAGTCGAGGGTGAGGGAGTCCATCAGTGAGATAGCAAAGGACTTGGTGGAGCTTTATGCAAAGAGGCAGCAGGAAGAAGGCTTTCAGATATGGTAAGGATACGGTGTGGCAGCAGGAATTTGAAGAAATGTTCCCTTATGATGAGACAGATGACCAGTTAAATGCAATAAAAGATGTCAAGGCTGATATGGAAAGCATAAGGATAATGGACAGGCTGGTTTGCGGGGATGTGGGCTTTGGAAAGACTGAAGTGGCAATAAGGGCTGCATTTAAGGCGGTATCCGAAGGGAAACAGGTGGTTATGCTTGTACCAACTACCATGCTTGCAGGCCAGCACTTTTGCAACATTTTCAAAAAGAATGCAGAACTTCCCAATAACAGTGGAATTCCTCTCGAGGTTTAAGTCTGCGGCTGAGACCAAGAAGATAAAGGAGAGGTTAAAGGCAGGCCTTATAGACATCATTATCGGTACTCATAAGGTGCTCTCTGCTGAGATAAAGTACAAGGACTTAGGCCTCCTCATAATAGATGAGGAGCAGAGATTTGGTGTGAGCCATAAAGAGAAGATAAAGAAACTAAGGAAAAATGTGGATGTACTCACTCTTTCTGCAACCCCTATACCTAGAACACTCCACATGAGCCTTGTGGGAATCAGGGACATGTCGGTGCTTGAAGAGCCTCCTGTGGACAGAATCCCTATTCAGACCTATGTGCTTGAACACGATGACAGAAATAATCAGAGAGGCGATAAACAGGAGATTGGGCGTAACGGCCAGATTTACTATGTGTACAACAGGGTAAACGGTATAGAAGATGTGGCGGGCAAGATAGCTGAAATGGTACCTCATCTCAAGAGTTTCATATGCACTATGGACAGATGAATGAGAGAGAGCTTGAAAGGATAATGTTTGAGTTCATTAATGGTGAAATAGATGTCCTTGTATCTACGACCATTATAGAAACAGGGGCTTGATATATCCAATGTTAATACCATTATCATAGATGATGCCGATAAGATGGGGCTTTCGCAGCTTTACCAGCTAAGAGGAAGAGTGGGTGAAGTTCGAGGACATCTTATGCCTTTCTTATGTACAAGCGTGACCATGTCTTAAGGAGATTGCAGAAAAAAGACTTGCCGCAATCAAGGAGTTTTACAGATCTTGGCTCCGGGTTTAAGATAGCTATGAAGGACCTTGAGATAAGGGGCCGGAAATCTTCTTGGAAAGAGCCAGTCAGGGACATATGGAAGCTGTCGGCTATGACCTTTACTGCAAGATGCTTAACGAGGAAGTAAAGAGGCTTAAAGGGAGGCTGTATCTGCGGATGAATATGAGACCTTGGTAGATATTGAGGTATCAGCCTATATTCCTGCGAATACATCAGAAATGAAGTGTCGAGGCTTGAAATGTACAAGAGAATAGCTACTATATATTCTGATGAAGAGCTGCTTGAGCTTAAGGATGAGCTTATAGACCGCTACGGCGAGATGCCTGATGACCTAGATAATCTTATAAATATCTCCTATATAAGACAGCTTGCCCCGAAGCAGGTGCCACAAAGGTGGAGGGCAGGGATGAGAAGGTGAGGATAGACATATATACTGACATTAAGTTTGATGTAAATAAGCTGGGCTCTCTAATGGCTGAGAGCGAGGGCAGGTTAAAGCTAAAGAGCGGTAAGGACACCCAGCTTTGAATACAGATTTGGAGACGGAGTACATAAGATAAAGGCGGAGGATAAGATTAAGGCTCTTATGGGGCTTGTAAAGGAACTTTCGCTTTGTAGAGTTAAAGAGAAACGGAGGGGTAATGATAAAGGAATCTGCCGGTTAAGATTGTGGTGTTTGTGATTACATTTATATGCGTGCTTTCAGCCATTTTCTACTATGGAAACCAGGATATACCGAATGTGGGAGAAAGGGCGGATGAGATTATATCACAGGCTCAGATTTATTCTCCTGAAAGGACGGCGAGTGCAGAGATACCTATAATTAAAATAGGCGATGATACAGTTTATTATCCTGAATTTGAGTTTTATCTCCTGGCAACCAAGAAGGACTTCGAAGCTTCTCTGGGAGATGAGGTTTGGGATGTGGTTAAAAATGGCATGAGCGTGGAAGATGCTCTAAAGTCTGACATTATAGAAGAGATTGCGAGGCTTAAGATAATTGTTAATCAGGCTCGCAGTGAGGGTTATAGTCTGACTCCTGAGGAAGAGGACGAGATAAAAAGGACTGCAAAAGAGCAGCTAAAGGGCATAGATCCTTTGCTTAAAGCCAAGTATTATCTGGATGAGGAGTTGATTACGGGTATTTATTTGGAAAACTATCTGGCTACAAAGTTTTTTGATGGTTTTTCAAAGGAAGCAGGCTTAAAAGGGGATGAAGCGAGGAAAATATTTAAGGATGCTTATAATTCTTGGGAAAATGCTTATACAGCAGAGATTTATTGGGAAAAACATTGATAGAATCGACATTAGCGAGCTTGATGTAGATGGCAAATAGGGTGGGAATTCTGATAAAAATATTCTCGATATGCCGAAAAAAATCAACTATTTTTCATCGAAAATCACTTGACAAATCCCGATAATAAGTTTATAAGTATCTTGTAGACTTATTTTTGTGAGCGAGGGTTATGCTCGCACAAGAAAATTATAGGAGGATTTATTCCATGAGATAAGGCAGAACTTGTATCAGCTATCGCTGAAAAACTGAGTTGAAGAAAAGTTGACGCAGAGAAGGCTGTTAAGGCTTTTGTGGAGGTTGTTACTGAGGAGCTCAAGAAGGGTGGAAAGGTTCAGTTAGTTGGATTTGGTACATTTGAGTATCAAAAAGAGAGCTGCAAGAGAAGGAAGAAACCCACAGACAAAGAAGACTATCAAGATACCTGCATCAAATGCAGCAAAGTTTAAAGGCTGGTAAGGCTCTTAAAGATGCTATTAACACAAAGTCAAAAAAGTAATTAACTCATAAGAGGCGAGGAGCTGTCTGCAAGGATGGCTCCTCTTTTTAGTTGAGGTATATTGCTCCGAGGGATACAAGGCTTTCGGAAGAAATGTATATTTGGAAACTTTTGGTTAGAGTAGACAGTGTGTAAACAGACTTAGTTATAAAGGGAGAAATATGAGATTAGACAAGTATATTAAAGTATCAAGACTGATAAAAGAAGAACGGTGGCTAAGTCTGCCTGCGATGCAGGAAGAGTATATGTCAATGACAAGCAGGCAAAGGCGGGAACCGAGATTAAGATAGGTGACATCATAACTATTGGCTTTGGCGACAAACAGCTTAAGGTCAGGGTTACAGAGATAGCCGAGACGGTGAAGAAGGACGAGGCTAAGGAAATGTATGAGTTTGTGGAATGATGAACCACGTGAATCCTCCTGCATGTAAGATTGCAGGAGGATTTTTTATAGTTTCGTATTTTGTTACAGAGTTACTTTTGTTTTGCTTTTGTAAGTGAAAATGATAAAAATTCGATAGATTATCTAAAGAAATTCTATTAAAAATTCATAGATTTATACTATATAATATTCTCATCGTATATAAAATTCGACAAAAAAATGCGTAAACGGATTTGGCATTTTTGAAAAAAATAACCTATATTTAGGGAGGAAAAACATGAGAAAGAGAAAAAGTTTGATAGCGGCTCTGACCATGTCGCTGCTAATTCAGGGGGTGACCGGTAACATGAATGTTGACAGAATTTATGCCGAACAGTCTGGTTCTGAGTCTGTGGTTCAGATGAGCTCTGAGAAAGAGGTGGTTAATCTATCCTCATTTTCAGCCAAGTCAAATCGTACGGAGAATTTCAATGGCGGCTGGAAATTCTACCTGGGTGATGCAGGAAGTGCTGAGGGACTGACCTTTGATGATGCTAAGTGGGAAGGAGTATCCCTCCCTCACGACTACAGCATACATCAGAGCTACAGTAAGAGTATGGAGGCGGAAAGCGGATATCTGCCGGGAGGTATAGGCTGGTACAGGAAGCATTTCAGCCTGTCAAAGGATATGGCGGATAAGGAACTCCGTCTTGATTTTGACGGAGTATATATGGATGCAACCGTTTGGATAAATGGACACCGCCTCGGAAGCCATCCATACGGATATACACCATTTTCGTTCAACCTTAGTAAATACCTTAAGTTTGACGGAAGTGACAATGTGGTTGCGGTGAAGGTAAACCATCAGGTTCCTTCAAGCCGCTGGTACTCGGGAAGCGGCATCTACAGGGATGTTAAGCTTCAGGTAATGGATAAAGGTCTCATGTTGACCCTAAACGGGGTGAAGATTGAAACTCCGGGCTTGAAGGACAATCAGACTAATGTTGATGTGAATATTAAGACAAGGCTTGTAAATGCTCTGGCGGAGAACAAGGATGTTAAGGTAAAAGCTAAAAAGTATTCAAAAAGGGCAGTGAAGATGAGGTTGTAGGTGCAGCAGAAATAAGCAAGTCTATGGAGGCAGGTAAAACCTCAGAAGTTTCTCTTAGCCTCACAGCCAATTCTCCAAAGCTTTGGGATACTGAAAATCCTAATCTCTACACAGTCCGTGTGGAAGTGCTTGATGGCGAAAGAGTGGTTGACACCCTATGACAGTGATTATGGTTTCAGATGGTTCACTGCAGATAAGGATAAGGGTACTTTCCCTAAACGGAAAGCCTATTAAATTAAAGGGCGTATGTATGCACCATGACCAGGGTGCACTTGGTGCGGCTGCTTATAAGAGGGCTATAGAGCGTCAGGTGGAAATCCTTCAGGATATGGGCAGCAACTCTATCAGAGTTACCCATAACCCCTGCTTCTCAGGCTCTTATAGATATTTGCAATGAAAAGGGCGTCCTTCTTATCGAGGAAATGTTTGATGGCTGGATGTATGCAAAAAACGGCAATAACTATGACTATGCAAGATGGTTTAACAAGGCTGTAGGAGCCGGTAATGAGATAGTAGGCGCTAAGGCTAATATGACCTGGGCTGAGTTTGACCTAAAATCTGCTATTGCCAGAGGACAGAATTCTCCTGCCATAGTTATGTGGTCTCTTGGAAATGAGATTCAGGAGGGTGCAGGTGGAAGTGGTTATAATCTTAAGGCAAAGGAACTCATCAAATGGGCTAAAGAGGCTGACAGCACCAGGATGCTTACCATTGGTAGTAACGCTGTGAAAGGCGGTAGTAATGAGCATACAAATATTGGTGATCAGCTGACGGCTGTTGGAGGTATGTCAGGAACCAATTATTCTAACGGTGCCAATTATGATTATTTACGGAATGCCCATCCGGATTGGATAATATATGGCTCAGAGACTGCTTCTTCAGTAAACAGTAGAGGGTGTGTACACCACCCGCAGTTCAGCGAGACTTGATGGTAATAAACAGCTTACTTCTTACGATGAATCAAGGGTTAGCTGGGGTGCACTTGCAAGTGAAGCCTGGTATGATGTAGTTACAAGAGACTTCGTTGCTGGTGAATATGTATGGACAGGTTTTGACTACATAGGGTGAGCCTACTCCTGCGAACGGAATAGACAGAGGACCTAAGACAAGCTGGCCATCACCTAAGAACTCGTACTTTGGTATAATCGATACAGCGGGCTTCCCTAAGGATAGCTACTACTTCTATCAGAGCCAGTGGAACGATAAGAAGCATACCTTATGTTCTTCCAAGTTGGAATGAAGACTCGCTTATGAAGTCATATGACGGAAAAGTCAAGGTAGTGGTTTATTCAGATGCTGACAAAGGTGGAGTTAAAGTTAAACGGTAAATCTTTAGGCACACAGGAGTATGTGAGAGCATACTACAGCTGTAGGCTATAAATACAAAAACTGTTAATGGAAATAATGGACATAGAAGCCTTTACATGGTTTGGGAAGTTCCTTATGAGGCAGGAACCTTAGAGGCAGTTGCCTACGATAAGTCAGGTGATGTTATAGCCGAGACTGAAGGACGCTCAGTTATAAAGACTTCAGGCAGGGCTGCAAAGCTTGTGGTAAAGGCTGACAGAAACGTGATTAAGACAGGAGGAGAGGACCTATCCTACATCACCGTTGATGTAACTGATGAAGACGGCAATATAGTGCCTGATGCGGCTAATGATATTACCTTCTCTGTAGAGGGTGAGGGAGAAGTAGTTGGCGTTGACAATGGTAGTTCACCTGACCATACTCCTTATAACAGCCTTACAAGAAAGGCTCACGCAGGAAAGGTTTTAGCTATAGTCAAATCAGGTAAGAGGGCAGGAAAAAGTAACTGTTAAAGCCACGAGTTCAGGCTTAACAGAGGGGAAGTTGTTATAGATACAGAGGCTGTGAATGTAAGTGAAGGCGAAAAAGAGGGTAGATGCAGTAATTTTATCAAGAAACTACTATGTAAAGAAAGGTAATCGACCTGAACTCCCTAAAACACTGGTTGTGCGTTACAATGACGACACGACTGCTGAAAAAGGAAGTAAAATGGGATGCCTTTGATGAAGAACTCATCAATAAAGCAGGAACATTTACAGTAACAGGAAGTGTTGAAGGAAAGAGAGTTTCAGTCTTTGTAACAATGATTGACGAAGTAGGAGGAGTTCTCAATTATTCAACTGCTACACAGAAGAACAGGGCTGTTGTGCTTCCTGAGTCAAGACCGGCTGTGCTTTTTAGATGGAACCAGACTCAGTGTGAATTTCCCTGTAACCTGGGACGAAGTGCCTGCGGAAAAATACGCTGATGAAGGCATAGTAGAAGTTGACGGAAGTGCAAATGTATTTGGAGAAGAAATCCCTGTATATGCAACTATAAGGGTTTCTGAAGAAGAGATAACCTTTGGTAAGAGTGTGACCTCTGCTGCTCATCTTTCACAGGATATACCTGCGGATGTACAGTCTGACAACATTGAAGCATTAAAAAGATGGAAGTACTTTTTATCGGAGATAGTGTAAAATGACTATAATGCAACTGTATGGACAAATTATAAATTCTCACAGACTGAGGGAAATAACGGTAAATCTGAAAATAACCTTCAGATATGATACTCAGCAGAGAATAGGAAAGGCTGTTGTGTACTTTGGAAAAAGATGGCTGGGCTATGCAGTATCCTGATGCAGGAACTACAAAAGCTTATGGTATCTGAAAACGGTAAAGACTGGAAGGATGTAAATGCTAAAAAGAAATCATAGGTACTGACAGTAACAGAGTTCAGCCTTATACCTATGAATTTGAGCCTTTAACAGCGACCTATGTAAAGCTTTGCGTGACTAACTCGACAAAGCCAAGAATGAGGGCTAATAACTGTATAGGTATTACAGAAGTCGAGCTACTTGGTGTAACAAGCAGATTCAACATGGGCAGCGATGCAGACTTAGCGGCTCTTATCGTAAATGAAGAAGAAGTATCTGAGGATGCGCTTGTAAGCGGAGTATATGAAACTCCTGCACAGATTGCTGAAATAAATGGCATTGAAACAGTTGACAATGCGGCATATACCATACTTCCTGTATATGAAAATGAAGTAAAGATTATCCTTGAGTCAGAGGATCATGGCACAGTTAAGACTTTTGTGATTAAGCTTGATAAGGAAGTTAAGGATGAAGAGAGTAACCCTAAAAGAGTACCCAAGAACAAAGTTAACTGCATCAGCAGTGAGCGAATACAATGGTGGTAAAGAGCATGAGGGACCAGCTTCTTACGCCATTGATGGAAGAACTGATACTCACTGGCATACAGACTGGAGTGGTGGAAAAACTGCAAACTCTGAAGAGAAAAGAACTATAACGCTTACTCTTGCAGAAGCTGAGGATATCGCTGCTTTATGTTATTATCCAAGGACTTACGATGGTTTCAATGGCTTTATAACTGAATACAGAATAGAAGTTAAGTCTTTGACCGAAGATAAATGGGTTGAGGTTGCGAAAGGAAACTGGAATACTCGAGAGGCTAAATGGTATGATGTTAACTTTGCTCAGCCTGTGAAAGCAAGGGAGATAAGGCTTGTAGGGGTGCATACTTACTCTGACCAGCGTAATGGAATGGATAAACATAGCGTCTGTAGGTGAACTCAAGGTTATGATTGCAAAACGACAGTGATAAGCTGGAAGCTAGCAATACTGTGGTAGAAATTGAAGGCCTTAGAGAGGGTAAATTTGCTATGGATGTTGTTAATGACAAACATCCTGCAATGCCACAGGTTAAGGTGACCAAAGAAGGTAGAGTGCTTAAACCTGGTATCGATTATAAGGTTAAATACCTCAATAATAAGGCGGTAGGTACAGCAAAGGTTGAAGTTTCCGGAATTATAAAGTACAGAGGAAAGCTTGAAAAGAGTTTGAAATTGTGCAGAATCCAAAAAGGGTAGAAAAAGATTATCATTTCGGAAAATCCTGTTAAAACCATATACAAGATTGGCGAGAAATTCGAAGCTAGTGGATTGAATTGCTAGTTGTAAATTCAGATGAAACTACCGAAAGAGTTAAGTTTTCCTCAGATAACAAGGATGACTTTATATTCAGCCCTTCGCAAGAAGAAGCAATTAAAGCGGAACACAAAAAAGTAAGGGTAAGTTATAAAGGCAAGGATGCAGAGATTGATATATTTGTTGAGGAAACTCCGGGTACAAAATGGCGGGAATAATAGTGGAACCCCATCAATAATTCCGGTAGTACCTGTAGCAGCGGAGACTAAACCGGAGGTTACAACCCCTGAGACCGCACCAGGTGCAGAAATAAATGATGATTCTACTCCTCTTGGACCTACTGATGATTCATCTTCAACAGGTGCAGTTAACGAGTCTGCCTTTTAGTAAGCTGCTTACTAAGCTAAATAAGAGCAATAAGACCAAGGCTCTGGCTATTCGTAAGAAGATAAACAAGAAGAAAGGTCTTACTCTTGAGCAGTTTGCAAAGGAACTTGTGAACAAGAAGATAATCAAGAAGGCTACTAAGAAGGAGAGCACTAAACTTCTAAAGGAGTAAAGACATCAAAATGGGCAAAAATCCTATGTAGCAGCGCTTATTAAAACGGGAGTGCTGAGTAAGAAAGACCTTAAAAATGTAAAGAAAAAGGTTACAGAGGATTATGCAGCAAAGGTACTTGAAAAGCTTATGGTTAAAAATAAAAAGGCTAAAAAGTAACCGATAATATAACTTGTTATTTACCACAGTGCTGTCGGAATAAGTAGAAGTACGACAAGATATAGTAGATTTATTATCAAATCATTACTGTATTTTTGTGAATTCGCCTCAATACGACAGCCCTGTGGTTTTATTCTTTATATGATGTCAATAACCTAATAAGAACAAAAGAAAATTCAAAAAAATTACAAAAGGCGTAGAAATGGCGAAAATCCGAAAAAAATTTTTGTTTGACAGAGCTTGAAAATTATAATATAATATCAATTACGCATGTTTAACAGGCGTGAATTTGTGTACTAAGATGCACACGGAACTAAAAATAAGAAAAATAGGAGGTGAAAATTAATGCCAACTTTTAATCAGCTCGTAAGAAAGGGTAGACAGACAGCTGCTAAGAAGTCTAACTCTCCTGCTCTGCAGAAGTCAGTTAACTCCTTAAGAAAGACTACTGTTGAACAGTCTTCTCCACAGAAGAGAGGCGTGTGTACAGCAGTTAGAACAGCTACACCTAAGAAGCCTAACTCAGCGCTTAGAAAGATCGCCAGAGTACGTCTTTCTAATGGTATCGAGGTTACAAGCTACATCCCAGGCGAAGGACACAACCTTCAGGAGCATAGTGTTGTTCTTATCCGTGGAGGAAGAGTAAAGGACCTTCCAGGTACAAGATATCATATTGTTCGTGGTACCCTTGATACAGCAGGTGTTGCTAAGAGACGTCAGGCTCGTAGTAAATACGGTGCTAAGAGACCAAAGGAAGCTAAATAATTAGCAAACAATCGAACAAGGATTTTAGGATTAAAAGTGCGGGATTAATTTTTACATAAGAGATAAATTAATTCAGCCCGTCAATAAATTTGACGAGAACCGCCGTATAAGCTTGCTTATGAAGGCGTTCGAGTCAAATTGATTAAAAGTGTGAGAGAGAATTTTCTCTCGCACACGAACGAGCGAGATGCGAAGCATCTGCGAGTTAAGGGCTGGATTCAAACTAACAAAGTAAGATTTACCCCAGCACGGACACTAATAATGATAGTGAGTACCTAAGAATCTGTAATCAGAATTCTATGTAGGAGGGAAGAAACGTGCCACGTAAAGGACATATAGTAAAAAGAGACGTGCTCGCAGATCCAATTTACGACAGCAAGCTTGTTACTAAATTAGTTAACAATATCATGCTTGACGGTAAAAAGGGTGTAGCACAGAAGATCGTATATGGCGCTTTTGCTCGTGTTGAAGAGAAGAGCGGCAAAAAGGCAGTAGATGCTTTTGAAGAGGCTATGAATAATATCATGCCTGTACTTGAAGTAAAGGCTCGCCGTATCGGCGGTGCTACCTATCAGGTGCCTGTTGAGGTTAGACCTGAAAGAAGACAGGCGTTAGCACTTAGATGGCTTACCACATTTTCTCGCGCAAGAAGTGAGAAGACACAGGAAGAAAGACTTGCTAACGAAATACTGGATGCTATCAATAACACCGGAGCGGCAGTTAAGAGGAAAGAGGATATGCATAAGATGGCTGATGCTAACAAGGCATTCGCTCATTATCGCTGGTAATTGGAGGAAAAATCGTTGGCTAAGAGAGAATATCCACTTGAAAGAACCAGAAATATCGGTATTATGGCTCATATCGATGCAGGTAAGACTACTCTTACAGAGCGTATCTTATTCTACACTGGTGTAAACTATAAGATTGGTGATACCCACGAAGGTACTGCTACCATGGACTGGATGGCTCAGGAGCAGGAAAGAGGTATAACCATCACATCCGCAGCGACAACCTGCCATTGGACTCTTGAAAAAGAGGGTAAGCCAAATGCCGGGCGCATTAGCACATCGTATCAACATCATTGATACACCTGGACACGTTGACTTCACAGTCGAGGTTGAGCGTTCACTCGTGTACTTGATGGTGCTGTAGGCGTGTTCTGTGCTAAGGGCGGTGTTGAGCCTCAGTCTGAAAAACGTATGGAGACAGGCTGATCAGTACAACGTACCTCGTATGGCTTATGTAAATAAGATGGACATACTTGGTGCTAACTTCTACGGAGCAGTAGACCAGATTAAGACAAAGCTCGGCAAGAACCCAGTGCTTCTTCAGCTTCCAATCGGAAAAGAAGATACATTTGTAGGTGTTGTTGATTTGTTTGAGATGAAGGCTTACATCTTCGAAGGAGATAAGGGAGAGAATATCAAGGTTACTGATATCCCTGATGATTTAAAAGATGATGCAGCAATCTATCATGACGAACTCGTTGAAAAGTGCTGTGAGCTTGATGACGAGCTTATGATGGAGTACCTTGACGGCAATATTCCTGAAGTTCCTGCTCTTAAGGCAGCTCTTCGTAAGGGAACAATTGAGTGTAAGGCTATTCCTGTTTGCTGCGGTACAGCATATAGAAATAAAGGTATTCAGAAGCTTCTTGATGCAGTTATCGAGTATATGCCTGCACCTACAGATATCCCTGATATCACAGGTGTTGATCCCTGACGGTAACGAGGGTGGTTAGACACTCATCTGATGAGGAGCCATTCTCAGCACTTGCATTCAAGATTATGACTGACCCATTCGTAGGAAAGCTTGCTTTCTTTAGAGTTTACTCAGGTATCCTTAAGTCAGGTTCTTATGTGCTTAATGCTACAAAGGGCAAGAAGGAAAAGAGTAGGCCGTATCCTCCAGATGCACGCTAACAAGCGTACTGAGATTGAGGAGGTATTCTCAGGAGATATAGCTGCTGCTGTAGGTCTTAAGATTACAGCAACAGGTGATACCATCTGTGATGAGCAGCATCCTGTTATCCTTGAGTCAATGGAATTCCCAGAGCTCTGTTATCGAGCTCGCTATCGAGCCTAAGACAAAAGGGCAGGACAGGGTAAGCTTGGTGAGGCTCTTGCTAAGCTTGCTGAAGAGGATCCTACATTCAAGGCACATACCGATACAGAGACAGGACAGACAATTATCGCAGGTATGGGTGAGCTTCACCTTGAGATTATTGTTGACCGTCTCCTCGTGAGTTCAATGTAGAAGCTAACGTTGGTGCACCTCAGGTTGCATACAGAGAAGCTCTTACAAAAGCCTTGCGAAGTTGAAGCTAGTACATCAGACAGTCCGGTGGACGTGGTCAGTATGGTCACTGTAAGGTTAAGTTTGCACCACTTGATGTTAACTCAGAAGAGACATTTAAGTGCGAGTCTACCGTTGTCGGCGGTGCTATTCCTAAGGAATACATCCAGCCTATCTTTGATGGTATCGAAGAGGCTACAAGAGCAGGTATCCTTGGCGGATTCCCTGTTATCGGTGTACACGCAAACGTATACGATGGTTCTTACCACGAAGTTGACTCCTCAGAAATGGCATTCCATGTAGCAGGTTCTATGGCTATGAAGGACGCTATGAATAAAGGGTGGTTCAGTTCTGGTTGAGCCTATCATGAAGGTTGAAGTAACAATGCCTGAAGAGTACATGGGTGATGTAATTGGTGATATCAATTCACGCCGTGGACGTATTGAGGGTATGGAAGACATCGGTGGTGGTAAGATGGTTAAAGGCTTTGTACCACTTGCAGAGATGTTCGGATACGCGACAGACCTTCGTTCAAGAACTCAGGGACGTGGTAACTACTCAATGTTCTTTGATCATTACGAGCAGGTACCAAAGAACGTTCAGGAAAAAGTTCTTTCAGCAAGAAGCCAGGAAAGGGCTGGCAAGTAATTATAATAATTATGCTTGCAAATAGACAGTTTTTTTAGAATATAATAGGACTTAATATGGTTGGCTTTTAGTACATTTTAACAAAGTTGTAAAGTCAACCTGATAATTAGAAAAGTGATGAAGTAATCACAATATTTTCCATAATTAAGGAGGAAGATTCAAAATGGCAAAGGCTAAATTTGAGAGAAGTAAAGTACATTGTAATATTGGTACCATTGGTCACGTAGATCATGGTAAAACAACACTTACAGCTGCTATAACAAAGGTTCTTTCTGAGAGAGTACAGGGAAACAATGCTGTAGATTTCGCAAACATTGATAAGGCTCCGGAAGAGAGAGAAAGAGGTATTACTATCTCTACAGCTCACGTAGAGTACTCAACAGAGAAGAGACACTATGCACACGTTGACTGCCCTGGACATGCTGACTACGTTAAGAACATGATCACAGGTGCTGCTCAGATGGACGGTGCTATTCTCGTTGTTGCTGCTACAGACGGTGTTATGGCTCAGACAAGAGAGCACATCCTTCTTAGCCGTCAGGTAGGTGTTCCTTACATCGTAGTATTCCTTAACAAGTGTGATATGGTTGATGATGAGGAGCTTATCGATCTCGTAGAGATGGAAGTTACAGAGCAGCTTGAAGAGTATGGCTTCAAGGGATGCCCAATCGTTAGAGGTTCAGCTCTTAAGGCTCTTGAGGATCCACACGGTCCTTGGGGAGATAAGATTATGGAACTTATGGATACAGTTGATTCTTACATCCCAGATCCAGAGCGTGATGTAGATAAGCCATTCCTTATGCCTGTAGAGGATGTATTTACAATTACAGGTCGTGGTACCGTTGCTACAGGTAGAGTAGAGCGTGGTACACTTCACCTTAACGACGAACTTGAGATCGTTGGTGGACGTGAGGAGAATAGAAAGACAACAGTTACAGGTATCGAGATGTTCCGTAAGCTTCTTGATACAGCTGAGGCTGGTGATAATATCGGTGCTCTTCTCCGTGGTGTTAACCGTGATGAGATCGAAAGAGGACAGGTTCTTTGTAAGCCAGGCAGTGTAACTTGCCACAAGAAGTTTACAGCTCAGGTATACGTTCTTTCAAAGGAAGAGGGTGGACGTCATACTCCATTCTTCAACAACTATCGTCCACAGTTCTACTTCAGAACAACTGATGTTACAGGTGTAGTTACACTTAATGGCGATGCAGAGATGTGTATGCCTGGTGATAACGCAGAGATTACTGTTGAACTTATTCACCCGGTTGCAATGGAAGCTGGTCTTGGTTTCGCTATCCGTGAGGGTGGTAGAACAGTTGGATCAGGTAAGGTTGCTACTATCATCGAGTAATTTTAGCTGATTGATTGTCAATTAAGTAAATTTGAGCCCTCCAGGGTATAACCTGGGGGCTTTTTGAAGGTTGTTAAATTAAACCATAGCTATGATAACATAGGAAAGGCGGTCTGCACAAAATGAGCCAAATAAGATCCAAAAATCAATCCAATTCTACAGGCAGAACGGTTGGAGTTAGATTGAAGCACTTGATGGAACTGAATATTATTAAAAAGGAATGGAACTTTGACAGACCCTAAGCAGACATATGAAATGATTTCGAAGCAACTTTGAAGTTCTTCTAAGTAAGACTTGCTTTTTATTGTGGTAAATTTTACTATAGCCACAATATATGGGGATGTAAAAAGAAACTACACATAAATGTAGACTCGCTACTTTGAAATTTAGCTTCGAAGTAACTTCAAAGTTACTTCGAAGTAGAATATACGTTTGTATATTTTCTCTTTAGCTGATTGCTTACAAATTAAGTAAATTTTGAGTCCTCCAAGGATTTTCATGGAGGGCTTTTTTTAGGTTGACATGACAACACACAAGAACTATAATTCTATGCAAATATCGTAATAATGTATCAACTATAGTACTACCAACTAAAAAAACGGAGGCAATGTATATGAGGATTAGTAAGCAGATAATCGCATTATGTTTAGCGGGAACCACGATACTTTCAGGGCTTTTTTTCTTTCTCTCGATAAGGTGCAGGCGGATGTAAAGACTGTGCAAGCTGTAGACGGTGCTAAGGTTATAGAAAGCCAAGGGTATGGAGAGCATGTATTTGGTGCTTCATCTGATGAGAAGAATATATATTATAGCATCAACTCGGGAAGCTTTAAGAAGTCAAAGTACAACACAATAAAGAGAAATATTACAACCGGAAAAGAAACGGGAGCACTAAAAGGCAAAAAATACGGCTACTATGGGTTTGATAGTCTTAAACTCTATAAAAATTATCTTCTGGGAGTGAGAACTAATGGTTCCAACCCAGTATGGCGCTCCATATACAAGGTTACAAAAGACGGTAAAGTTAAGGAACTAGCAATCGGTCGTTCTCCTGTAGTATCAGGTAATTCAATATACTATGTAGCAGAAAAAGTACAGAAATATGGTGATAGCAAAACCCTAGGCATTTATAAAATGGATATGGATGGAGGGCATAAAAAACAGGTTAAAAAGGGAGAGTATTACACCCTTGGGCTATCAGGTAAGGAATTGTACTACTCCAGAGCAAAGTATGTGGGTGAGCAGCTAAACATTAAATGGTTTGACTTTAAGACAGGGAAAGAGGAGAAAAATGTTGTGCTCTCACAGCTATATGATGCCAATACTAGAACAAAACTTGCATTTAACAATAAGGAGCTAAGAGCAGGCGTATATAAAGATGGAAAATGGGAATACAAAACGATATTAAAGGTCAAAAAAGCAGATGACAATTATATGGGAATTGCACAGGTAAGACTGTGTGGAGGTAAAGTCCTTGTACAGATAAATGGTGAAGCCGTTTCTAAAATATACATAATAGATTTAGATGGCAAGCATAAAAAGCTATTAAAGGAGTTCATATTGGTTGGTTAATATAACGATGTATTAACTGATTGAAGGTAAAATTGAAATATCATGATTTGTGATACTGCATAAAAATTAGAGTTAAATAAAGCTTGAAAAAGCCTGATTATAGGGGTATCATAGTATTGTTAATTGATATTCAAAGCTACCGATATAAGTGGGTGCAATAAACCATAGGATATTGTCGCAAGCTTTGAATGAACGAATAAAACAATATAAGGAGAGGTAGAAGAACATGAGTAATTTTAAGAGAAAAAGTGCGTTAGCACTTGCGATGATGCTTACATTTGCAACGGTTTTCGGGGTGCTTAAGCCTGAAGAGGCAAAGGCCTGGGCTAACCTAACCATAGCGCAGTTTGATACGATTTACGAGCACAATGGTTCTAAAGAGGTTACTTATAAGTTAACTCTTCCTACATCAGGAAAGCTTACACAGATTACTTCCGTAACAAGTAATTATCTTGACTTTGAGATTAAGGATGCTTCTGAAAACAGAATAGAGCGTTTGTCAGGAAGTGCTACTAATAACTACACCTACGATATGGACCTTATTGGTGGAGATTATTATATAGTGGTATCTTCAATCTGGACAGATGCAGCTGCGAATTTTAAGTGGATATTCACTCCTTCTGAAGAATCATTCAACGAGAGTCAGGATGAGAGAAATAATGACCTCTCAAATAAGTTTCCGATTGCTGTCGGACAGACTGTAAAAGGCCAGTTTGCAAGGAATGATGATGTAGATTACTATGGTTTTTCAGTAAATAAAACAGGAACTCTTAGCCTTAAACTAACTGCTAAGATGGAGGGCATGGAAGTAAGCCTCTTAAATGATGAGGGAAGCTACAATTACAAGGTTTCAGACATAATAAAGGAACCAAGACATTTACCTTCCAGATACCAAAGGGAAATTACTCCTTGATGTGCTCAGGAAAGAAGACAGGAAATTATCAGCTTACAACCTCATTTACAAGTGGACCCTTCCAAAGTAAAGCTTTACTTCAGTAAAAAAATATAAAGACAGGAAGGCTAAAAGGCAAGCTGGAAAAAGGGAAATCTGTTAATGGTTATGAAATCCAGATTTCTACCAGTTCAGACTTTAGCAGCAATGTAACTACAAAGCTTGTAAAAGGTGCTAAAAAGACTTCCTTCACGTTTAATGGGCTTAACATAAGCAATTCTTGGGTAAAATATACCTATTATTGCCGTGTAAGAGCCTATAAGGAGAAGAATAAGATTAAGGCATATTCGGACTGGAGCAATGAGAAAGTGATTACGATTAAGAAGTAAATACTATATCATACAAGAAAGAGACCGTAAGTAAACTGTGAAAGGTTTATTTATGGTCTTTCTTATAAAATCTTAAAATAATCGTAAACCTAATGACACTATTATAGCTAAATTACTTGTTATAATTAGCACATCAAAGCAAGATACGCATTTTATAAAGATAATGTGAAAAAACAGACTGAGGGTATTATTTAAAATGCCATAATAAAGGGAGGTTACAATGAAGGTTAATGGTTTATCGTTATTATTAATTGGTTCGCTTGTTATTTCAGGCTTAACTGCAGTAAATAAAGAAAAAAAGCAATTGCAGGGAGCATTGTAAGTACTAAAAATATAGTTGCTGATATAAAACCAAGTAGTGAGAGATCTCGCAATATACTGGCTGCGAAAGGTTATACTGATGATGAGATACTTAAGCTTGCAAAAAAGTATTTTGATAATAATTGTAAAGAAAATGGAGATACCGTAGAAATAGACAGCGTAGATGGAGATACTGTAACCATACATGTCTATGAATATATTGATGAAGGAAACGGTGAAGGGCATACAGCGACATATAACTGGTATTACATATCAAAGAAGACTGGTAAAGGTGAAGATTTTTTTGGCAACGAAATAGATTTGAATAAGTTATCAGGAACAAAAAAACAGAGAAGATGTGCTCTGACAAGAAGATAACAATCGAAGACTTGACCTATAAGCTAACTGCAAAGAAATATGATAAAACCGAGAAAATGAAAGTTAGAAATATAATGCAGATATCAAAGTCGACAGGAGAGACAACAAGTCTTGTAAAGAAAGTTACCTCAGAAAAGATTGTTACAAACGGTAAACAGCTGTATTACTCCAAAAATATGAGTAACAAGGGTGTGATATATAGGCTTGATATCAGTACAGGGAAATCACATAAGGTAATATCAGGTAAAGGATATGTCTTGCTTGGAGGCACAGATAAGGAACTCTACATAGGGTATCAAGCGCCAAGAACAAGAGTGGGTATGATAAATATACCTATAACTTGAAAGCTAAGAAGCTAATAACAGTCTACGATAATAAGTGATGAAATGTGAAAAGAACTAGTGAGTATGATATTAGGTATAGAAAAGATCTTCCGTATATTGGGAGGTCTTTTTGTATTTAGGAGTTAGTAAAAAAATCATATAAAGCACCATATATGAATTGCTCAAAGAAATTTATCAGGTAACGGTTATCGTCTTAGAAGAAATTCAGATGCATAAAAAGTATATGAGTGAAAGTTGCCATAGAGTGACAATGTATATAGTGAACATAAAAAAATAATTAATTTAGTGATTTAAAGTGGCAAATTTATGAATAAATATAAATAACCATAGCTTATAATATCATTAATAGCAAAAAGAATAAATTAATAAATGATGGTTATTGTACAAATATACCAAATAAGGGTTGACTTAGTTGTAAAATGGTGCTAAATTTAAGAAGAAAAGAATAAAAATTGAAATACACGAAAAGAAAAAAATCATATCCGGATTTGGATAATTATATAAGGGGGTGTAAGGAAAAGAGAGGTGAAGAGTGCTTTAACAAAATAATCAGTATTAATGGATGACATTTTAAACATCCAAGACAAAAACTAACCCAATACTAAGAAGGAGAGGGAACTTTATGAAAAAGAATTTAAGAAGTTTGGCGCTGTTATTAATCGTATGTCTTTTAGTTGGTTGTAATGGAGCTGGCAGCGGAGGAGATACTCTTACAATCGCACTTTCGGGTGATTCAATTTCTCTTGATCCGGTACTAACTAATGACAACCAGTCAAGTAATGCTATGGCTCAGATTTACGAAGGACTTGTAAAGATTGACGACAAAACAGGTGAGATTTCACCATGTCTTGCTGAAAGTTACGAGCATCCTGATGATTTAACCTATATATTTAAGCTTAAAAAAAGGCATTAAGTTTCACAATGGAGAAGAAATGAAGGCATCGGATGTAGTTTTCAGCTTAAAGAGAGCCTCTGAAGCACCTAATGTTAAACATCTGTTTGCTTCAATTGATCCTTCTACTATTAAGGCAACAGACGATTATACAGTAGAGTTCAAACAGACTAAACCTTTTTGCAGGTATAATTGCAGCACTTTTGTCATACAGGTGGCTCAATCGTCAATGAAAAAGGCAGTAACTGAAGCCGGTGACAATTACGCGCGCAATCCTATAGGTACTAACGCGCTTAAATTCGTAAGCTGGTCAAAGGCAGACAATATGGTATTAGAGCGTTTTGAGGATTATCATGGTGAAAAAACTGATTTCCAGACATTGAAGTTTAGAATAATTCCAGAGCCAAGTAACCGTGTTATAGAGCTCGAGTCCGGTGGTGTAGACATAGCTCTTGATATAGTAGCAAACGATCTTGATAAGGTATCAGGAAATCCTGATTTACAGCTTGTTAAGTCACTTGACTACGGTCTTACTTATCTTGGGTTTAACTGTTCAAAGGCTCCATTTACAGATCCAAAAGTTAGAGAGGCCATCTCTTACGCACTTGATACTGATTCCATTGTGAAAGCAGTATTCCACAACCTTGGTAAGACAGCTACAGGTATATTGCCTCCAACACTTGAATTTTCTATTTCAGATCAGATTCAGCTTAAAGGAAGAGATGTTGAAAAGGCAAAATCCCTATTAAAAGAAGCCGGTCAGTCAAATCTTAAGCTTACCATTTCAACTAATGAAAATAAAGATCGTGTAGATATGGCTACTGCTATGAAGGAACAGCTTGCTGAAGTTGGTATTGAGGCATCTATTAATGTTCTTGAGTGGTCAGCATTTAATGACTTAATCAAAAAGGGTAACCACGACTTGTATATGATAGCTTGGACAGCAGATTCACCTGATCCTGATACATTTATGTATCCTTGCTTCCATTCGTCTGCTAAGGGTGAAGGCGGAAACTACGCATTCTTAGAGGACACAAAGCTTGACGCTTTACTTGATGAAGCGAGATATGAGGGGTGATAAGACTAAACGTGGAGAGGTTTATAAAGAGGCTCAGGAATATGTTATGGGAATAAATGCTTGGGTACCTCTTCACAACAAGGAGATTACAGCAGGTGCGAAGAAGAACATAGAGAACCTTCAGTTGTCTCCATTTGGATGGCACCATTTCACACAAATCAAACGCGCTAAATAGACGGCTTTTGATGATATTGTTAGAATAATGTGGGGGCTGTGGATTATTCCCCAGCCCCTTTGCAAAAGGGAAGGTGTACACATGATTAAATATATTATAAAGCGAATACTTTACCTTATACCCGTTATTATTGGCGTAAGTTTCATAGTATTTGGGCTTTTATATCTGACTCCTGGGGATCCTGCCCGCAATGCGCTCGGACCTTCAGCGCCAGAGTCAGCAGTAAAGGAGCTGCGTGAAGAGATGGGACTAAATGATCCCTTCCTTGTGCAGTATGGAAGATATATCAAGAATATAGTTTTTCACTTTGATTTGGGGAATTCATACATTACCAAAAGCTCAGTGACAAGGGAAATATTATCACGAGCCGGTGCAACTGTCCGCTTAGCATTTACTGCAATATTGTTCGCAGTTTTGCTGGGGGTTCCTATAGGAATTATCTGTGCAAGGAGGCAATATTCCATATTTGACAACATTGCTATGATATTTGCCCTTATAGGTATATCAATGCCGGTATTCTGGCTGGGACTCCTGCTTATTATGCTTTTCTCTGTTAAATTAAGGTTACTTCCATCATCAGGTTTTGAGACATTCCCGCAAATGATACTTCCGACTATAGCGCTTGGTTCCCAGTCAGTATCTGTAATTGCGAGAATGACGAGATCTGCAATGCTTGAGGTTATACGTAAGGACTACATACAGACTGCAAAAGCAAAAGGACAAAAAGAAAATGTAGTTATATGGAAGCATGCGCTAAAGAATGCCCTTATTCCTATAATCACAATTATAGGAACACAGTTTGGACAACTTCTCGGAGGAGCACTTATGACTGAGGTTATATTCTCTATTCCGGGCATCGGAAGACTAATGGTAGACTCAATAAAAATGCGAGATGCTCCTCTTGTTTTAGGCTCGGTATTGTTTGTTGCGGTGACATTCAGTGTTGTGAATTTGATTGTGGATATATTGTACACCTATGTGGATCCGCGTATCAAAACGCAGTATATATAGGAGGGCATTATGGGGAAAGACAGTAAAAAGCAAAGCAGCCACGGTCGCTTGAGAAATCTTAGAGATATTTGGATTCGTATGAAACGAAACAAATTGGCGATGGTAGGACTGGTAATTATAATTTTTCTTGTATTGGTTGCCATATTTGCAGACCAGATTGCTCCCTACAGTTATGCACAGCAGGATCTGAAAAATCAGTTCCAGCTTCCAAATTCTAAGCACTGGTTTGGCACAGATGACCTTGGAAGGGATATATTCAGTAGAGTTGTTTACGGTTCAAGAGTATCACTTAAAGTTGGTTTTATATCGGTAAGTATTTCTCTTATTATAGGAGTAACCCTTGGAGCGTTAACAGGATATTACGGCGGAAAAGTAGATATCCTTCTTATGAGATTTATTGATATCTTACAGGCTGTTCCTGATACTCTGCTTGCAATCGCAATCATGGCGGCACTAGGTCCCGGACTTACTAACCTTATGATGGCAGTCGGTATAGCCTCAATCCCGAGTTATGCGAGACTTGTAAGGTCATCGGTATTGTCAATTAGAGACATGGAATTTATAGAAGCAGCTAAGGCTAATGGTTCAAGTGACTTTAGAATAATATTTAAGCACATTATTCCTAACTGTATGGCTCCAATAATTGTGCAGGCTACATTGGGTGTTGCTTACGCAATCATCAATGCAGCAGGACTTAGCTTCATAGGCTTGGGACTCGAACCACCTACGCCTGAGTGGGGTGCAATGCTTTCCGGAGGACGTGCATATATTCGTGACTATGTGCATATGACATTGTTTCCAGGACTTGCAATTGTTACCACCATCTTTGCATTAAATGTACTGGGTGACGGACTTCGAGACGCCCTTGATCCAAAGCTAAAACGATAGAGGAGGAGAAAAGGTGGCAGAATTATTAGATATACGCAATCTATCGGTTGCATTTGACACAGATTCCGGCAAGGTCTACGCTGTTAACAATTTAAGTCTTAAGATAGGAAGAAAAGAAACCTTAGGTCTTGTTGGAGAGACAGGTGCAGGTAAGACAACTACTGCACTTGCGGTTATGAAATTGATACAGTCGCCTCCAGGCAAGATAACTTCGGGCGAAATTATACTTGAAGGTCAGGATCTTATGAGGGTACCTGAAAAGGATATGTTTAATATTCGTGGGAATAAAATATCTATGATTTTTCAGGATCCTATGACGTCTTTGAACCCTGTAATGACTGTAGGTGAGCAGATAAGCGAAGTAATTGAGTTACATCAGAAATTATCAAAGGATGAACTTCGCAAAAAAACTGAAGAGATGTTAGAGGTAGTGGGTATCCGCAAGGAAAGAATCAACGATTATCCTCATCAGTTTTTCAGGTGGTATGAAGCAAAGAGTAGTTATCGCCATAGGCTCTTGCCTGTAATCCTGAGCTCATTATAGCAGATGAGCCAACTACTGCGCTTGATGTTACTATTCAGGCACAGGTGCTTGAGCTTATGAAGAACCTCAAAGAAAAATACGATACTTCTATGATTCTTATTACACATGATTTGGGGGTTGTAGCTGAAATCTGTGACTATGTATCGGTTATTTATGCAGGCTCAATAGTTGAATACGCTCCGGTAAAGGACATGTATGAAACCCCCGGGCACCCTTATACTAAGGGTTTGTTTAATTCGATTCCAAGTTTGGATGAAGATGTCGAGTCTCTCACTACAATCAAAGGCAATCCGCCAGATCCTTCAGCACTTCCAAGTGGTTGCCGTTTTCATCCTCGTTGTGATAAGTGTATGGAGATTTGTAAACATACAAATCCAGAACTCCAAGAGGTTAGTCCCGGACATTTTATAGCCTGTCATTTGTTCAAAAAGGGAGAGGGGGAATCTGAAAATGGCTAATGAGAGAGAGACTTTAGTGCAGGTAAAAAACCTGAAAAAGTATTTTTCAGACTAAAAGAGGCCAGCTCCATGCAGTGGACAATGTCAGCTTTAACATCAAAAAGGCGAGACCTTAGGGCTTGTAGGGGAATCAGGCTGTGGCAAATCTACTGTAGGACGAGCTATTATACGTTTACACGAGCCAACATCAGGAGAGGTACTTTTAGAGGATAAAAATATATTACAATATAAAACTAAGCAGGAAATGCGTACTTTAAGAAGGGACATGCAGATAGTATTTCAGGATCCTTATTCATCACTCAATCCTCGTATGAATACCTTTGACCTAATTGCAGAGCCGTTAAGGGTGAATAAATCATACAACGGACATAGTGAGCTTGAGAGCCGTGTTATGGAAAATGATGTCAACGGTAGGCCTTTGAGGAGAGGCTTGCCAATTCCTTCCCCTCACGAGCTGGACGGAGGAAGGCGCCAGCGCATAGGTATAGCAAGAGCACTTATAGTAAGACCCTAAGTTTATAGTGCTTGACGAGCCTGTGTCAGCACTTGATGTATCTATTCAGGCTCAGGTGCTTAACCTGATGGATAAGTTACAGCAGAGTTTGGGCTCACCTATCTCTTCATTTCACATGACCTTTCAGTAGTACGACACATATCGGATAGGGATTGCAGTTATGTATCTTGGACAGATTGTGGAACTTGCGGACTACGACCAATTGTTTAGAAATCCACTACATCCATATACAAAGCTTTTGTTATCAGCCATACCTATACCTAAGTATGGCTTGAACCGCCAGAGAATCTTCCTTGAAGGTGATGTGCCAAGTCCTGTAAACCCACCTGCGGGCTGTAGGGTTCTCAGGTCGTTGCAAAGAATGTATGGAACATTGCAAAAGAAACTCCGGTTGAACTGATTGAAATGGAGCCAAATCATTTTGTCGCCTGTCATTTTATATAAGAAATAAAGGGATTAATAAAGCCCTCCGAGGCTATACTCGGAGGGCTTTTACAAAAGCAAAATCAGATCTGATTTTTATAAGCTTAAAAGTTCTATATCTTTATTTAAGGGTCCGTTAAGTATTGAGTTAATCACAAATCTGCTTTAGATACATAAAAAAGAACGAGACATAAAAGAGAAACCCCATTACTTAAAATTCCCTTGACATAAAGTCAGTATAGGAATATACTATGCTTTGGTTAGTTACAACTAACTAGATTCAAGCTTGAAATTTATTCTGAAAAGGAGAATAGAAAATTGAAAAAAAGACAATATTATTTTTTTATTACTTGGAGTAATGCTTTTAACAGGCTGTGGAAAGACAGGTAGTGCTAATGAAGCTGTAAGTCAGGCTAATTCAGGAAACTATGGGGAGAAACTGTGACTAGCGGACAGGATACAGGCTCTGGGAAAAGCTTAGATTCTGTGGAGGTGGCAGGTTCAGAAGATGCCAATTCTCAGCCTAAAAAGAAGGTAACAGTAACAACTTCATTTCTGTACGACATGGTAAATCAGCTTGCGGGCGATATGGTGGATAAAGAGCTTATTATCCCTGCGGGGAGGATCCTCACCTATATGTAGCAAAAGCCTGAGGACTTAAAGAAGATAGCAGAGGCTGATTTGCTGCTTTTTCATGGACTGCACTTTTGAGGGGAAGATGCAGGAGGTGCTTGAAAAAGAAGGGATATGCGGTAGCATCCACGTTTTCAGAGGACAAGATTGGCAAGATGGAGGAAGATGGGGTTACAATTATAGATCCGCATTTTTTTGGTTTGATATAGACCTTTACAAGGAAGCTACTGAAAATGCAGGAGCAAAGCTTTCAGAGCTTTTGCCTGATAAAAAAAGATATAATAGAAAAAAATACCAAATCATATGTAGAAAAAGCTTACTGCACTTGATGAAGAAAACAAAAAGCGCTTGATACTCTACCTGAGGGCGGAAAGTATTTGATTACTCCACACGATGCCTTTAACTATTTTTTTCAAGGAGATATGGCATTGAAGTTGTGGCTCCTCAGGGGGTTAGCACAGATTCAGAGGTTGCAAATAAAGATATAGATAAGACTGTGGACTTTATTGTGAAGCATAAGGTTAAAGCTATATTTGCAGAATCTACCACAGATCCTGCAAGGATGGAGAAACTCAAAAGAGGCTTGCAAGGCGAAGGGATTTGATGTAAAGGTTGTAAGTGGCAGAAGGAAATGAGCTTTTTCCGACTCGCTTGCACCTCTTGGTTTAAGTGGTGATACTTACATAGATATGTATAGACACAATATAAAAGTTAATCACTGATAACTTAAAAGTAAGAAGGAGGGGGTAGGCATGGAAGAGGTGATTGTAAAGGTGGAGGATTTGACCATAGCCTACCACGACAGGCCTGTACTTAGGGATTGTGACGTAGATATAGTGGCAGGTTCGGTCACAGCCATAATAGGACCTAATGGAGCAGGGAAATCCACCTTAATAAAGGGGATATTAGGGCTTCAAAAAAAACTTGCCGGTGAGATTTTGATTATGGGCGAGCCTATAAAAAAGGTTCAGAAGAAAATAGCATATATCCCACAAACTTCTGAGGTAAACTGGGACTTTCCGACCACTGTTATGGATGTGGTGCTTATGGGCAGGTATGTACATCTTGGCTGGTTTAGGCATCCCGGGCTAGAGGATAGGAAAAAGGCGGAGGCTGCTCTTAAAAGGATAGGTATGTATGAGTTTAAGAATAGGCAGATATCCAAGCTTTCAGGAGGGCAGAGACAGAGGGTGTTTATAGCTAGGCTGATAGCACAGGAGGCTGAGATTTATTTTATGGATGAGCCTCTTGCAGGCATAGATAAGGTTACGGAGAAGGTAATCATAGATTTTATAAAAGAAGAGCAGAAAAAGGGGAAAACTGCAGTAATAGTCCACCACGACCTCGCCACCATAAGGGAATATTTTGACCATGTCGTAATTATCAACAAAAAGGTAGTAGCCACGGGCAGGGTGAGTGAGGCGTTTACAAATGAAAACTTAGAAAAGGCGATGATGAAAAATGCTTAATCTGGACATACTTACAAGCTATTCATTTATCATAGTTGGCAGCGGGACTTTTTGCTTGCAGCCATAGCAGGGGCTGTGGGCTGTATTACAGTACTAAGGGACAGTCGCTGATAGGAGATGCCATAGGACATGCTGCATTCCCGGGGATAATCCTGTCTTTTATGCTTTTTATGCAAAGGGAGCCTGTGCTGTTAACGCTGGGAGCGGTAGCATCCGGCGCTACAGCCTTTATGCTCATTCAGGCCATAAAGGAGAATTCAAAGCTAGGTTAGATGCGATACTTGCAGTGGTTTTGTCGTCATTCTTTGGAGTGGGAATGGTGCTAAAAAGCTATATTCAGGGTAATAGCAACTATAAGGATGCTGCTCAGTCAGGGCTTTCAAGCTATATCTTCGGACAGGCGGCTTACATTATGAAGGATGATGTAAAAGCTTATTGTATATGTTGGCATACCTATGTTGGTTTTACTGATTTTTGTTTTTATAAAGAAATAAAAAGTATTTTTTTATTTGATGAAATATATGCAAGCACCATTGGGATAAGGACGGTTTTGCTCTATGGCATAATTCTTGTAATGACGATGGGAATAATAGCAACAGGACTGAAACTTGTGGGAGCTATCCTTATTTCATCTTTGCTATAATACCCGCAATTACAGCTCTTCAGTGGAGTGATAAATTTAGTCGGGTGCTTATAATAGCAGGTGTGGTTGGTGGAGTTTCAGCACTTGTCGGCACTTATATATCAACCGCTTATGACGGGATGAGTACGGGAGCAACTATTATCCTCATAATGGGAAGTCTTGCAATCATTTCTCTTGTGATAGGCCCATGGGGATGATAAAGAACCTTAGGATGAGGAGGCAGGGATGAAATGATAGATTCACTAATGTCATATGTTGCCATATCCTACGAGTCTCTTTTTTGTTCTAATAGCGACTGCCGTGGCCTGTGCGATTTTTGAGCCCGTTTTTGGTGCTTAGGAAGTTGTCGATGGTTTCAGATGCAATTTCACATTCAGTTTTACTCGGTATTGTTATCGCATTTTTCATAGTAAAAAGATGTGGGTTCGCCATTTCTAATAGCAGGAGCGGCATTGTTTGGTGTAATTACTGTCTTTGTCGTGGAGTTTCTTTCAGGAACAGGACTTGTTAAAAATGATGATGCAGTGGGCATAGTTTTTTCCGATGTTTTTTTGCTCTTGCAGTAGTTTTTAATCACCAAATTTTGCAAGAAATGTACATCTTGATACTGATATAGTGCTAATGGGAGAGGTGATAATTGCACCATTAAATAGGGTAGAGTTTATCAGGGATTAGCATACCTAAGGCTCTGGTTCAAATGGGGATATTATTGTTGATAAACTTGCTCTTTGTTATTATCTTTTTAAGGAACTTAAGATAACCACTTTTGACAGGGGCTTCGCAAAGCTTGCGGGATTTTTCCTCGGCAGCCCCTGTTTTTATGCACTGATGACTCTTTCATCGCTTACAGCGGTTACAGCCTTTGATGCGGTTGGGGCTATCTTGGTGGTTTCGTTTTTTTGATTACTCCCGGGGCAGCAGCCTATCTTATAAGTAAAGATCTAAAGGTGATGATAGTGATATCGGTGGGCTATGCGGTTATCAATTCTAGTATAGGCTATGTGCTTTCGCTTCTTATGAATGTATCTATGTCTGGAATGACAGCGGCAGTCGCAGGAGTTACATTTTTAATTACCTTCCTGTTTAATAGAGAGGGGCTGGTTACTGCTATATTTATAAGACTACAGAGAAAGAGTGAGTTAAAACCAGGACTTTTTCCTTACCCATATAGGTAATCATTCAGGCAAAAGAGAGGAAAGTGAGGAGCTGGGCTTAGATTCAATCAAAGACCATCTTAAATGGAAGCAGGCCGAGGTTGATAAAATAGCAGAAAGACTTATAAAAAAAGGGTTAATAAGGGTAGATGCAGATAAGAATATTTATGCTCTGACCGAGAGAGGCAGAGAGAAGTTTGTGGAGATTGAGGAATAAAAATCCCTGACTGTGAGGCAGGGGATTTAACTGAGAGATAGATAAAGCCCTCCGAATCATCGGAGGGCTCCTATCCCTTATTCAGTCTATACTTTCCAAGAAAATCTCATCTTTGCTAACTGTGAAAACAGGTTAAGCAGTTCTTTATTTTTATTTAAGGACTCATTAAGCATTTCAGAAACCGCATTATTCTTTATGCCCAGTACTAAAAGCTTGTGTGGTGTTTCCTTGAATAAAATACTTAAATTGGTACCTATAGGAATATCAAACCTATTTTTTACTGAAAAACTCATCAAGAGTCTTCCTTATAACTCTATGTAGTGGTAAATCATCTTTTTCGTTTGTCTTTTGGTAGGCTGCAAGCTTTCCTAAAGGCACTTTTAAAAAGCTCTCCTTTAGAGAGAAGCTTGATTCACGTCCTTAGTAAGCTCATAATCATCCACGCCTTCTTTCTTTGCCATATCGTGTATCCAGCCATTTTGACCAACTCCGTACTTATATTTCTGGCGGACATCAAGGAGATGACCATCCTTAAACTCAATATCGGTATAAGCATTTTTCTTTATAAATACCATTTTTCTGAAAAAGTATTTCACCCTTGAGGATAACAGACCTAATGCTGCACTTTGTATAGTTGAGTACTGCCTTTGACTTCACTTCTAACATTTGTTGCAACCTTTTTCTATAACATCCTCTCCGTCCTTTGTAAAAAAAGCTGCCGTCTCTTGCCTCCAAATCCCTCATATCATATCCGGTATATCTGTAAATTTTATTTGCTAAATTCCAAAAGGCTACTTTTTTTCATTGCTATACTGCTCAGACTTAGCAAGCGATGAGGCAGAAAATGCAATATGTAAAGATAATACCTCAGGATTCTTACCTTGATTTAGAACGCTCTCAATTCTTTTGTTTTAAGCTATCATCTACCTCGCCTAAAACAGAAATTCTATTTGTATATAAATCACTTCTAAAAAGTAAGAGTAACACCTCTTGGTATGTTAATATTATTTTCTTCAAAGAGTTTAGACATCTGAAAATCCATGTTAAGCCCTGTCATGAATGGCTGATCGAAAGCTCTCTATTTCTCCATAGAATACTAGGTGCTTCATAGCCACGGTATGCATAATCCATAACAGAGTAACAGTAAGGTTTGCCGCCCTTTAATACTCTCATCTCGTTACTATAGGCAGTCATGCGTACTTCAGAATGAGGGTTCACCGTCTAAAAACCCTATAGTGACAATAGCTTGGGTCAAAAGTATTTTTCTTTCTATATGATATTCGGGATCAGCAAAAAAACCTTATTTCTACGATTTTTCTTTTTCGTAGACTCTATCAAGTTTATCAGCTAGTTCTCCAGACGGCCCCTTATATAAATTTTTTTAGCTGTTCGTCCTTCCAGTTGATAGGAAGAACCGGTATAGCCGATAGCAGAAGTTTTTGATATATCCATATTTTTTTACCATTCCTTTCGCTTCGCTCAAGGCACAAACAAGTTATGAAAAATGTTGTGCCTCTCCTCGCTTTGTCTTATAATATCTATATAGGATAGCAATATACTACAGAGCACGGGAGGAGGAGTGGCGAATTTATTTTCGACCCCGTATATTTATATGTGCCGTCATCCTTACAAGCACAAACAAGTGGGACATTGAGCCCGGACTCTTATCATTGGTAATAAAACCATGTTTATTCAGTCGCAGGATGACAGTCAATGTTGCTATCCTTTTTTTATAAAGGTGGTGATACTTATGATGAAGTTAAAATACTCCATCTGCTGTGGGCTTGATGTCCACAAAAATGTTATCGTTGCAACCATCGTAATCACAAATGCTGATGGAATCTCTGAGTACAAGCAAAAAAATCATTTTTCTACTTTCAACTCAGATATTAGAAAAATTTCACAGCTGGCTAATCGAGAATAATTGTTATCATGTATGTATGGAATCCACTGGGAAATATTGGATTCCTATTTTAATTATCTCGAGAATGACATAGAAGTCTGCCTTACCCATCCTAAATATGTCAAAGCCATCAAGGGAAAGAAAACTGATAAAAAAGACTCCAAATGGATTGCTGACCTCTACAAATTCGACCTTGTCAGATGCTCGTTCATTCCCCCTAAAGACTTCAGACAGCTGCGTGAAATCGCAAGATACCGTTTCAAACTGGTATGTATGAAATCTTCTGAGAAAAACCGCATACAAAACTGCATGACTGTTTCCAATGTCGGCATTGCCAGTGTACTGTCTGATCCTTTTGGCAAAACAGCCACAGAAATCATGTCGTATCTTCTTACACATACTTCTGATTCCATTGATGAAAAAGCTGTCCGCAGACTCATTAAAAAAGGGGCAAAAGCTAAATCCGATGAAATCATTGAGGCAATCAGGGGGTATAACATAGAATCTGATCAGGCTAAAAAGCTTGAACTTGCCCGCAGCCATCTGGAGTATCTTGATGGCATGATTACTCAATCTGAAGTTGAGCTTTATGTAAGGATGAAGCCTTACTACAAGTTCGTTGAACTTGTTTCTACAATGCCTGGGATGACCGAACTAAGTTCAACAATCGTTCTTGCCGAAACAGGCGTAGATATGAGCATCTTTGATGACGCAAAGCATCTGTGCTCATGGTGTGGGCTTTCACCTACTAACAATGAGTCAGCCGGTAAAAAGAAGTCTGTGCGGATTTCTAAAGCAGGAGATTACTTAAAAGCCTATGATGGTACAATGTGCGCTTGCAGCAATCAAGAGCAAAAAAAGCAGACCTATTTTTGCAATCAAATATGGTCGAGTTAAAAAAACGCCGTGGTCATAAGAAAGCAATCATTGCCATAGCACGAATGATGATAGTATGCATTTATCAAGATGGTTTCAGAAGAAAAAAACCGTTTAATCCTATTGATTATGAAGAACTTATGTCTCCGAAAAAAATCAAATAGAGCGTGTGATTCTAAATGAAAACAATGTCTTTGCTTATCTTGAAAGCCTTGGTTATGATAGCTCAAAGTTAGTAAAACGCAACGATAACTAACATTTATTTATATAGTTACCAATTTTAGGGATCTTGCGACCCCTTATATAAGTGCGCCCAATAATATAAGTTATTTTTCACTCTTCCCCTCCTGTAAGAAAGTACATAAAATATAACTGCATATTATGGGTTCTAATAAAAGTATATCGGATGATATCTCAAAAATATTGAATTAAATTCTATCTTAGGTTAAAATGGTACATGAAATTGAAAGTCATTGATTATTTTACATGATATGGAGGTATGGTGTTGGATAAAATAAAGACAATAGAAAGTAAGAGTAAGACCAGAAACGGTATTAAGAGGCTTAGCTTTGTCGTACTGTCTATACTGGTTGAGATTGCGTTTGATTCTCTTAATAATAAACTATCTCTACAGGGATTTTTGCCTTGGTAGAAGTTACAATTAGAATCATTACCGTGCCTTTAGGCCTGTATATATACGGACAGCAAAAGACTGCTTCAATGAAAATGCCTTGGATACTGCTTATACTGGGAACTCATGTTGTAGGAATTACTCTTTATCTGCTTGTCGGGTCTTAAATGGCGGCACCAAGAAGATGAAGGAGCGCTATAAGAAGGTAGATGAGCAGATATTTCCGCTTTTACCTGAGAACAAACATGTCTTAGATAAAGCTGGAGGAGATTGAACCCTAAGGCCTATGGCATTGCAGCTTACTTTGAAAGTAAATATTCACTATCCCAATATATGAGAAATACTGATGTGACCTACTATGACATAGCTGAAGATGCGCTTGAGGCACAGCTTGAGGCACTTAAACAGGCAGAGAGATTTATCTTTATGGAATACTTTGCCATACAGAATACAACTGCCTGGGGAAGAATAGAAGAGATTCTTGTGGAGAAGGCCGGGAAGGGCGTGGAAATCAGAGTGTATTATGATGATGTAGGCTCTGTGGGCTTTGTAAACAGGGATTTTGCAAAAAGGCTTAAATCACTTGGGATTAACTGCAGGGTGTTTAATCCGTTTATGCCCGGTATCAATGTGTTCTTAAATAACAGAGACCATAGAAAGATGACTATAGTAGACGGCAAAGGTTGGATTTACTGGCGGTTATAACCTTGCAGATGAGTATTTCAACCTGACCCATCCATATGGCATGTGGAAGGATACAGGAATAAGGCTTGAGGGAGATGCTGTTAAGTCTCTTACAATATCATTCTTAGAGATGTGGAATGCAGTAAAGCGCTCGGACAAGGATGATGTTGACATCGAAAAATATCTTCCACGGACTGACTATGTGGTAAAGAGTAAGGCCTTTGTACAGCCTTATGGAGATATTCCAATCGATAAATGAACAGGTGGGAGAAAATGTATATATAAGCATGGCAAATAAGGCTGAGAAATATTGCTACTTTATGACTCCTTACCTGATAATTACAGATGAAAATGAACCATGCAAATCTCTCTTGCAGCCAAGCGTGGAGTAGATGTGAGGATAGTAACTCCCCGGAATACCTGATAAAAAGCTGGTATATAAGGTAACACGCTCCTTTCTACAACGGACTTGTAAGAAACGGAGTGAGGATATATGAGTGGACTCCCGGATTTAGTCATACGAAGATGAATGTAGTAGATGATAAAGATGGCTGTCTGCGGCACTATAAACCTAGACTATAGAAGCCTTTACCATCATTTTGAAAATGCCTGCTTTATAGTAGATGAGGGTATCGCAACCGAAATGAGAGAGGACTTTGAGAAGACATTTAGGCAGTGCAGGGAGGTGACAGAAGAATACAGCACAGGTAAAAGATCGGTAATAAGGCTTGGACAGCTCTTCTTGAGGCTTTTTGCATCATTATTGTAGTGAAGGGAAGACCATGGAAAAACATAAGGTCACAAAGATATTTTGGATAATACTTGGCTTTATTGGCTTTGGTATAGGTACGGTGGGAGTTGTAGTTCCCTCTTACCTTCATTTCCGTTTTATATGTTAACTCTCTTTGCATTTGCAAAAGGCTCGGATAGGCTTCATCAGTGGTTTATGTCAACAGACCTATACAAGAAAAACCTTGAAAGCTTTGTAAAGAAAAAAGGAATGACTGTTAAAACAAAAATAAAAATTATTGTCTGCGTTACCCTGGTAATGGGATTTGGCTTTTTTATGATGAAAAATGTTCCCATTGGCAGGATAGTACTCGCTATAGTGTGGGTCTGCCATGTGGTTTACTTTATATTTGGGGTAAAGAATTATACTGAGGATGAAAATGGGGATGAGAGCCCGAAAAATATAGAGATTGATGGGGATAAAAATGATTAAAAAGAGACTGATAGGACTATTGTCACACGCCGGGAAGCATATTATTTATCATATATTGTTGCAGATTCTGTCGTTAATTGCTCAGATAGTCCTTGTATTTACACTTGCAGGTGTGCTTGAAGACGCTGTAGGAGGTGCACTTGACAGGAATGCTGTCCTTATAGCAATCATTACCTTTGTAGTAGTGTATATAATAAGGGTTACCTGTGAAGAGCTTGAAGTGAGGGAGTCCTACCTTGCAAGCGTAGATGTCAAAAGGATAATAAGGGAGAAAATCTATGACAAGCTCCTTAGGCTTGGTGCAGGTTACAGGGAGAAAGTGTCTACCTCTCAGGTAGTTCAGCTTAGCTCAGAGGGAGTGGAGCAGCTTGAAACCTACTTTGGCAGATATCTCCCACAGTTTGCCTACAGTATGTCAGCACCGCTTATTCTCTTTGTGGTGCTTGCTATCAAGGTAAACTTTGCAGTCAGCCTTGTACTTCTCCTTCTCGTACCACTCATTCCTGTTTCAATAGTGGCGGTTATGAAGATAGCAGGAAGGCTCTTTAAGAAATACTGGGGAGTGTATTCTGAGCTTGGAGATACATTTTTAGAGAATCTCCAGGGACTTACCACCTCCAAAAATATATAGGGCAGACGAGAGAAAGGCTGCCGAAATGGATGTGGAGGCATCTCATTTTAGGAAGATAACAATGAAGGTCCTTACCATGCAGCTAATATCGACAACTGTTATGGATATAATGGCTTATGGCGGGACAGCAGTAGGTATGTTAGTCGGAATAGGATATTTTCTTAAGGGAGAGATAAGCCTTGCAGGCATGCTTACTGTGATTCTCCTTGCATCAGAGTTCTTCCTCCCTCTTAGAATACTTGGTTCGTATTTTCATATAGCTATGAATGGAATGTCAGCTTCCGACAAGATATTTGAGCTTCTTGATACCGATGAGGGAGAGAAGGGAAGCGAAGAGTTAGATGAGGGGAGTTCCTGTAATAAAGCCTCTATGATGTGGGCTTTAGGTATGAGGAAGAAAGAAATATACTAAAAAAAGTTAATCTGCTCTTTCCTAAGGGAAGCTTTACATCCATTGTTGGTGAGTCAGGCTGCGGCAAGAGTACGGTTGTAGGTATAATTTCAGGAAGAAATAAGGGCTACACCGGAAGTATAAAGATAGGCAGTAAGGAACTTAGGGAAGTAGATGAGGTAGCACTTCTTAAAAAGGTGACCCTGGTTAAGTCAAATGGCTATATTTTTTTAAAGGGAACTGTTGAGGAAAACCTTAGAATGGCTGACAAGGATGCCACACCTGAAAGACTTTGGGAGGTTCTAAGAAAGGTAAGGCTTGATGGGCTTTTTGAGGAGAGAGACGGACTTGATACCAGAATTAGTGAAAAAGCAGGCAATCTCTCAGGTGGACAGGCTCAAAGACTGGCACTTGCAAGGGCATTGCTCTCTAGAGTCTGAGGTAATGATATTTGACGAGGTTACATCAAATATAGATGCTGAAAGCGAAGAGATGATAATGGAGGTTATAAAGAGCCTTGCAGGCAAGAAAAACCGTAATTATGATTTCTCACAGACTTTACAATGTAATAGAGTCTGACAATATCTATATGATGGAGAAGGGTGAGATAGCTGAAAGCGGTACACATGAAGAGCTTTTGGGAAAGAATGGCAAGTATGCAAAGCTATTTAATTCACAGACTGCCCTTGAAGCCTATGCAAAGAAGAAGGAGCTTAAGCCTAATATCAGAAAGGCTGTAGTGGCTGATAGCGTAGAAAATGGTGAAGAAATAGAGTATACAGAGCCAAATGTAGAAGAAAGAAGAAGCGGACTTGCTATTATGGGCAGGCTGATAGTCCTTATAAAAGCCACTTTTTGCATATAATGGCTGTTGCTATTTTTGCTTGGAGTAGCTGGCTATCTCTGTGCCATCTCACTTACCATACTTGGAGCGAAGGCGCTTAGTCTGGCTACAGGAGGCTTCCTCGCCGGTGCTGTGGATTATCTCTCTAAAAATGCGGGAGTTAGTGCGGAAGTAAGTAAGATAATGACAGCTATGGTGCTTGTGGCTGTATTAAGAGGAGTATTCCACTACATTGAGCAGTATTGCAATCATTTCATAGCGTTTAAGCTGCTTCACGTTATCAGACATAAGATATTTGAGGCACTTAGGAAGCTCTGCCCTGCTAAGCTTGAGGGCAGGGACAAGGGTAATCTCATTTCTATAATAACTACTGATATTGAGCTTTTTGGAGGTTTTCTATGCACATACAATATCTCCGATAGCCATTGCAGCCATTGTATCTCTTATAATGACTGTGTTTATAGGCAGTTATTCGGTAGTAGCAGGTGTATTTGCTCTCATAGCCTATGTGGTAATAGGTGCCATCATCCCTGTCGTTAACGGCAGAAGGGGAAGTGCCCTTGGAATGAAGTTTAGAAACTCTGTGGGAGAGCTGTCTAGCTTTGTACTTGGGTGAGCTTCGTGGTATAGATGAGACTATTCAGTATGGTGCAGGAGAGAAGAAGAAAAAGGCTATTTATAAAAAGTCAGTGAAACTGGCTAAGATACAGGAAGAGCTTGCTGAGGCAGAGGGAAGACAGCGAAGCTTTTACCAATGGAGCCATACAGTTATTCTCCTATGGAATGTTGTTCTTAACTCTCATTCTCTATAGTAATGGAGTGATAAGCTTTTGAAGCTGTGGTGATATCAACTATTGCTATGATGAGCTCCTTTGGACCTGTTGTAGCGCTTTCATCCCTTTCAAATAATCTGAATCAGACCCTTGCAAGTGGAGAGCGTGTGCTTGCCTTTACTTGAGGAAGAACCTGAGGGTTGCCGAGGTTAAAAAGGGCAAGAACGGGGTGTCTCTTAAGGAGTTCTCGGGAGTAAGGGCAAAGAATGTAGATTTCTCTTATGGTGATAAGATTATCCTTGAAGACTTCACTTTGGAGATAAAGAAGGGCAGGATATTAGGCATACACGGAGCAAGCGGCTCAGGTAAGTCTACCTTCCTTAAGCTTCTTATGAGGTTCTGGGAGACTGATGGTGGTGAGATTCTCATTTCAGGGAAGGATATAAAGAAGATAGTTACTGAGGATCTAAGAAAGCTTGAGGGCTATGTGACTCAGGAAACCCACCTTTTCACAGGTACGATAGCTGAGAATATCGCACTTGGTAAGCCTGATGCAACACTTAGTGAAATAAGGGAGGCTGCAAGGGCAGCTTCAATAGATGAGTTTATTTCGGGGCTTCCAAAGGGCTACGATACCAAGGTAGGCGAGCTTGGAGATACCCTTTCAAGTGGAGAAAAGCAAAGACTTGGTATTGCGAGGGCATTCCTGTACAATGCGCCTTTCATCCTCTTAGATGAGCCAACCAGCAATCTGGATTCATCTAAATGAGGGAATTATACTGAAGGCTCTAAAGGAGAGGAGCAAGGGAAGAACCATCCTCCTTGTTTCACACAGGGATTCCACTATGAATATTGTGGATGAAATGGTGGAGATGGGGTAAATAGTATGGACTAAACCTGATTAAAGATAACTATTAGAGAGTAGACCAAGGGTTACGCCCTAAGATAAGGCGTAACCCTTGTTACTGTATTTTCCACATACATTTTTTATAATACAGGTGTCAGTGGTATAAAACTCTGTTAGGAGGTACCTGTAAGAGAATTTGTCTACCGTTGGCACCCACATTACCCATTAGAGATTAAGGCTAGTAAGCCATTACATCGCAGCAACCAAAGTTTTCTTTGAATTTCTTGCCGAGTTTGTCTGCTAAAGGCTGCATTTTATTCATAAGCTTCTCTGAATCCTCATACAGAGAGTCAAGCTTAGCATTAAGCTCCTTTGTAGCCTTTTCAACCTTGTTATAGAGCTTGTCATATTCTACAACGAGAGCATCGATTTCCTTCTGAGTCTTGATAAGAGTCTCTTTTTCCTTGTCGGTAAGAGCCTTTGAAGACTTGATAAACTCTATATTATCTTCTATCTCAAGATCCTCATCAGTCGCATTATCATATATCTTGTTCCAAAGTTTTACATGCTTGTTGGAAAGAACATCAAACTTATCTTCTATCTCCCAGTTGTTGGTAAGCTTATTTGTAACCTTGTCTATCTGTTCGTAGGTTTTGTCGATGTTCTCAAGTGTGGTTAAGAGCTTCAGGTAGTTCTCAGTCAAGGACTGCTTTTTCAGCCTGTGTGAGCTTGCCATCATTTTTTAAGAAGTTCTCAAGGGCCTTCATCTGATCAGCCTTAGATGGCATATCACTTGGATAAGCAAAGAAATCTTCATCGGTTTCCATAAAATTCATATCCTTATCTACCATCTTGTTGCTTGAAGGCTTCTTTTCCTCAGCTGCACGAGCTGTGCTTAATCCGGAAGCTGCTCCTGATACAATCAAACTTCCTGCTACCAATAAAATCGCTAATTTTTTTCATAATATTTACCGTCCTTTCTATATTTGTGTTATTCTTGATAACTTAGGTGTTATCCTTTATCTATCTGTAGTATAGCTTAGAAATTCAGGTAAAAATCTCCTTAAAAATGTAAGGAGTTCTAGGAAAAAGTGTGGGAAATTTGTGGCAAAAAATGAGAGTGAAGATGGTACCATTTTTCTCCTGAAATCCACTTCCAGCCTGCCTTTGTGCAGCTTTTGCTATATCGCTTGCCATAGAAAGTCCTATGCCAAACTTACCTCCCTTTCCTTTGTAAAATCTCTCAAAAATATGTGGGATATCCTCTTTGTCTATGCCGTCTCCATCATCAGAAACCTTAATAATCGTCTCTTTATCAGAAGTTTCACAAGAGAGTTTAATCTCTGATTTTTGCATATCTTATCCCATTTGAAAGAAGATTGGATATAAGCCTCTCAATGAGCTTAACGTCAGCAGATACGATTGATGCTGTCTTGGTTTCACAGATGATATTTACATTTTTCTTTAGCCATAAGCCTGAAATTGTCTGCCGCTTCAGCGATAATTGCCGATATATCTACATCTTCAAATTCAGGCTCGCAAGCCTCCATCTTGGAAAGGAAGAGGATTTCATTGATAAGGTCAGCCATCTTTTGCGCTTTCCTTTAGGATGACATCTGTTGCCTCCTCTTTAGGTATGACATGGTACTTAATCCCCTCTGCGTAGCCCTGAATGGACATGAGGGGAGTTTTTAAGCTCGTGGGAGGCATTTTTGAAAAAAATCTCTTTTGTATATTTTTCGCTCTCTGCAAGCATTTCAGACATTTCATTGACTGTTGTTATAACAGCCTCTATTTCAGAATAATTGGACTCAGGGCTTGCTAAGCTTTCTCTGCCTTTCTTACCGATAGAAATGAGGTAGTCTTTAAGAGCCTCAAAGTCCTTATTTGCCCGTCTTGTGGTAAGAAAAAGGAAGAAAATGGAGCCAATGCCTGAGAGCACGAGAGCTGCCATTAGCACCAGATTAACCCCTGTCTATGAACTTTTTGCATAGGGGTGATATTGATATAAAATAGTACATAGTAGTCCTTGCTGTCTTTGCTCTCATTGTCAGGAACGAAGACACCATTTTCAATAACCCTTTAGTAATCCCCTAGCTTGAACCAGATAAAAATTGTCGTTTACATTCAGCTTGTGATTGGAATCCTTGTAGGCATCAGGCGAATCCGCTATTATTCCTGCGAGGGCACTGGCTGTCTTTACCTCATAATCATAGTACCAAGGCGGAGAGGAGAGACGAGATTGCCGCCTTTATCTATCACAAGGTGCATGATAGGAACTATGAGGCGGTGTCTTCCACATCTTCGTCATCACTTTCTGCAAAAAAATGTAACACTTCCGATATTGTCCATTTCATTTTTTAAGGGCATCACTTGTAAGTGCCTTTATATACTGGTCGAAATTATCTGAAAGAGGATAAATACGGCAAGAAGCGAAAAATAATACTATAAAGGAGGGTACAACAAAGATTCTGTGTAAAAGTTTTTTCTTCTTCATACTGCCTCCGATAAGGTTAGCTTAAAAGCCAAATCCCCAGATAGTTTCTATGTGGACTCTGCTTCCTGCATCTTTTCAGCTTTTTTTCTAAGTCTCTTCATAGTGTCATCAGTAACCCTTGTTTCGACCTCGCTGTAGCCCCAGATATCGGAAAGGAGTTTATCCCTTGAGACTGCCTTTTTCAGGGGTGGAAAGCAAGAGGAAAGCACCTGAAATTCAGTTTTTGTAAGCTTAAGCTCGCTGTCAAGCACCCTGCAGGAAAATGAAGAGACATCAACGGAGAGGTCTCCAAAAGCCATTTCATCTGTGTTTTTCCATTTTTCCCAAGTTTACTAAGTATTGCATTTACCTTGAGTGTGAGCTTTTAGAGGGGAGAATGGCTTGGTGAGATAGTCGTCACAGCCTGCCATAAATCCTGTCATAAAGTCTGCATCTGTATCCCTTGCAGTAAGTAAGATAATAGTGATGTCCGGATAGGCTTTTCCTTATCCTGCCACAGGCTGTAAAACCCGTCAATCCCCGGCATCATTACATCCAAAACAACTATATCAGGGACTGAATTATCAAGCTCTGTAAGGAGAGAATCACCATTTTCAAAAAGCCTGACCTCGTGCCCTGCATCTTCGAGGAATTTGCCAAGTAAATCCCTTTATATTCTTTTCATCATCAGCTATAAATATTTTTTTCCCATAGTAACTCCTTAAAAAAAGTTGTTATTACTATATTGGCACATTTTTGGGGAAATTACAAGGAAGATAAGTCCGGCAAGCTAAGCAAAGCAAGAGCTTAGAAAATAAGCTCCAAAGGTATGTTGTAAAGCTAAGGTATTTGGCATATAATAAGCGTATGATTTAGTTAAGAGTTTATATAACTTGAGAAGGGAAATGCTTATGAAGGTCAGTGAGATTATTAAGAAGCCTGTAGTGGAGGCGAAGTATCTGAATGTGGACAATTCAGACAGATACCGCCCCATTATCAGGCTTTTTTATTTAAATTATGAAAAACTAAAATACTGGTTATATCAGGAAGAGGTCTTTTGAGGAAACTAAAAAGAAGATGCATATTTTGCTGAATACAACATAGAACAGTGTAAGCAGGACTTAAAGACTCTTACTGAATGGGGCAATCTTCTGGCTATGCAGGATACAAGAAGGGCAGCAACTCTGGAGGAATTTGCCAATAAAAAATTCCGTTATCAGCTATCCGAGACAGCAGTAGAAATAGAGCGAATGATAATAAGGATAGAGAATCTCTTCATAGAAAGCTCTTCCTTAGAGCCGAGCCTCCTTGAAAGAATAAGGATGAGCCTTGCAAATCTTCCTTTGATGTTAGAGGAAAATGATGAGAAGCTGTATTCGTATTGGAATGATTTAAACAATGACTTTAAGAGGCTTAATCAGAACTATCAGGACTATATGAGGGAGCTAAACAGTGTAAAGGCTGAAAACCTTATGCGTACAAAGGAATTCTTGGTGTTTAAGGACAGATTGATTGAATATCTGAGGAGTTTTGTAAAGGGACTTCAGACAAATGTAGGGATTATTGAGGCTATCATCAAGGGTTTTGAGGAAACAATGGTAGAGTCGCTTATAAACAGGATATTTCAGTATGAGTTATCTATCCCAAGGCTTGAAACTGTTGTAGATGTGGAGATAATTCTTGATAATATAAAGGGAAGATTTAATAGTATAAAAGACTGGTTTGTAAGTGATGGCAGCAAAGGAGTCCGAGGTAGTTAAGGTCTTTGATACAACCAATGAGATAATCCGCAAAAATAACGGGTTATGCAGCGAGGATAAGCGAGAGCAGGGGCAGCAGTGCCAACAGGAGGGAAGAATACAAAAAGCTGGCAGAGATATTTTTATGAGTGTGAGGATATAAATGAGGCCCACTGCTTTGCCGGACTTGTCTTTGGTACAGAGACAGTACTCCACTTAAAGGGATTAGGAGAAAGGCAGACAGAGAGCATAAACAGCGGAGTATATGAAGAAAATGCTTCTATAAAAAAACTGTTATACCAAGGGTTAGGGACTTATAGGGAAAAGGCAAAAGAAGCGGAATTAAGGATAACTATAAGGAAAAAGAAGAACTTAGGCTTGCAACCATAGAAAAGCTTGCAGCTGAAAGAGAGCTCTTAAAAAGCTATATAAAAGACGGAAGCTTGTATTTAAGGACTTTACCTGAGATAACTCCATTTTGTGAGGGATGTATTCTTAACTTGGATATCAAAGGCCTTGGAAAATAAAGATGGCAGGGGTAAGACTGAAGAGGGTAAAAGGTTTAGGCTTATATATCCTGTTAAGGATGAAATGTGTGAGATTAAAAAGTGAAGACGGAGTGTTGTATATGCCGTCTTATGAAATTATATTTGAGGATGAAATAGATGAAGGCGTTGGAAGTATTGCTTAGTAAAAGATGGATATTAAAGTCAAAGGATAGAGAGCTGTATTATTCTGTAAGAGATGAGCTGCCTAAGTTTAAGCAGTTTTTGATAGAGAAGCTTGGATTTCAGGTGATTATCAATCCATATCTTATAAAGCTTGAGAAAATCCCTGCCGTAGCTGAAAGCTGGATGGGAATAAGGGAGTTTTAGCGACAAGATGGAATATGTGATTTTTCCTGACTACCCTTATGTTTTTTTAGAAGAAAAGGATATGGGAGAGCAGTTTGTCCTTTCAGAGCTTACAGAATACATACAGACAACAGTAGAGGTTGAGCAGATTGACTGGACAGTCTACAGAAGTAGAAAGTATCTTGTCAAAGTTATGAAGTATCTGGTCTCATCAGGAATATTAGAGCTTAACGATGGCAATGAAGAAGACTTTGCTAAGGATGGGGTAAGTGAAGTGCTATATGAAAATACGGGAGCATCCAGGTATTTTTGTAAGGAATTTTCACTAAGGACATATCAAAGCTTCAAGTCTATATCTGAATTTGAAGAGGGAGACTTTATAGATACTAACGAAGACAGGGGAATAGTGCGCAGGCAGAGAGTCTACAGAAAGCTCTTACTCTCACCCGGGCTTTATAGGAATGAAGAGACGGAAGAGGATTTTAACTATATAAGAAATTTTAGGGGGATAATAGCAGATGACTTTGAGGGACTGTTTGACTGTAGTCTTCATTTGCATAAATCAAGTGCCTACCTGGTGTTAAATGAGGGTTCAAGACTAGGGAGGTCATTTCCTGAGGACAATACATTATCTGATATAGTACTCCTTGTAAATGACCTGATTCTTAAGAGAATAGATGAAAATAAACTTACACCGGGTATAGATGAGAGCATTATTTTATCGCTAGAAAGCTTTGATGAATTGATTGAGGAAACGAAGAGGCTGTATGGAAGCGGATTTGCAAAGACCTACAGAGATATGACAACTAAGGAAATGTGCACTGTGGCAGCAGAGTATATGAAGGAGCTTCAATTTGTAGAATATATTGGTGGCGATGTAAGAATCAATCCAATCGTAGGTAAGGTGGCAGGAAGATATCCAAAGGATTATTTAGCAACAGATGTGTAGACGGACACTGTATAGATATAGTAAAAGAGCAGCAGTTATAAGTGAAGGGTTTGCATTCTTAGCAATAAGTTTGGTGTAGCTGTGTGGAATAGGGAAAAGTAAGGAGAGGCAGATGAATAGCAACTGGAAGATAAACAGGGTAGGTCTTGTGGATTTTTTTGGTATTATGATGACGAGGAATTTGTGTTTGATGATGGGAGGATGCTCCTTAGGGGAGCAAATGGCTCAGGCAAGTCTGTAACCATGCAGAGCCTCATCCCCTGCTTTTTAGACGGAAATATGAGACCTGAGAGGCTTGATGCCTTTGGCACAAAGGCAAGGAAAATGGAGAACTATCTTCTTGAAGAGGATGATGACAGGGAAGAACGCACAGGTTATCTCTATATGGAGCTTAAAAGAGAAGAAAAATGAAGAGTATGCTTCATTTGGCATAGGTATAAGGGCAAGAAGAAATAAATCCTTAGAGTCGTGGTATTTTTCAGATTACTGACAGCAGAAGGATAGGGAAAGATATACTTTTGTACAAGGAAATGGATGGCAAGATTACTCTTTCAAAGACTGAGCTTAAAAACAAGTTAGCAGAGGGCGGAAGGGTGATGGAGAGCCAGAGTGAGTACTTGACTGCGGTAAATAAGACACTTTTTGGGTTTGAAAATGAAGATGAATATAAGGAACTTATAGATATACTTATAAGGCTTAGAGCTCCAAAAGCTGTCTAAAGACCTCAAGCCCACCCTTATAAGTGAGATACTTAGCGGTTCTTTGCAGCCTCTTTCAGATGACGACTTAAAGCCTATGTCAGATGCAATTGAGAAGATGGATGAGACTAAGCTAAACCTTGAGAATCTGCAGGATAGCCTTGCTTCGGCGAAGCAGATAGAAAAAAAGTATATAAGCTATATAACGAAGTTGTGCTTTTTAACAAGGCAGGCTTTCTTTTGGAAGCGGAAGGTGATTACAAGAAACTTAAAAAAAGAAGAAACAGAGAGTCAAAAGAGGCTTGAAGATGTAAAAAAAGAGATTGAATCAAAAGATACTGTGTTAAAAGAGCTTGAAAGTGAAGAAAACAGATTAAGGGAAGAGAAAAACTCCTTAGGAAGTGAAGAGATAGTAAAAGCTTAAGGAAAAATGAAGGAAGGCTTGAAGGCAAAGCCCTGTCTTTGGAAGATACCATAAAGGATAAAGAGAAGAGGGAAGAGGATAAGAAGGAAAGACAGAGAAGCTTACAAAAAGGAGATTAGAGAAGATAAAGATGAGGCAGAATCGTTGTGGGAGGCGTGTGAGTCTACCCTTAATGAGATGGATGATGAACTTGAGTCAGTACCTTTTGATGATTTTTGCTTTTATGAGAGAGGAACTTGAAAAGGAATAAAAAAATGAGAAATATTCTTTTTGAGCCTCACACCAAGACCTTCGAGGACTATGTGTCCAAGGCAAAGGAAGGAAAGAGGCTTCTTGAAGAGGAGGCAAAACAAAGTGATAAATATGACAGAGTCCTAAAAGCCTTTGATGAATACAAGAGTAAGCAGGATGATTTAGAAAAAGACCGAGAGGCAGTGTGAGACACTCTTACATGACGAAAAGCAAAGGCTTACGGAGGAGGTATATGCCTGGGAAAAGGGGAATGCAGAGCTACATGTCGATACTGCACACTTACAGGGTATAGAAAGAGAAATAGAATACTATGACGAGAACAAGAATTATTTTGATATAAAAAAATATCGCTAAAAAGCCCGCTTATGAAAGAGTTTACGGAGAAATCTTTTGAGAAGAAGCTAAGAATAGATAATGAGACCCAGGCTCTGAAAGAAGAAATAAAAAGGTAAGGAGTTAGAATTAACAGAGTGGCAGAATAAAAAAAGACCCAGAGCCATTAAGAGCGGAAAGTGTAATAAAAAAATAGAGAAAAAAAGCTAAGGTCAGAGGGCATTGAATTCTTAAACTTTTTATAAGACTGTGGACTTTGCAGCAAACCTTGCGGAAGACGAGGAGAAACAGTCTTGAAGAGGCTCTGCTTGACATGGGTATCCTTGATGCTATCATAGTTTCGGGTAAGGACAGGGATAAGGTGCTGGCTGTTGACAAGGGACTTGGTGACAGGTATATTTTTGATGATGTTAAAGCTGTAAATGATAATATACTTAATAAATTTGAAATCGAGGAAGAGTACAATAATATCTTCTCAAATTTTAAGATAAATGCAGCTCTCTCAAGCATTTCTCTAAAGAAAACCGAAAACAGCGGAACCTGGATAGGTGAAAACGGAAGCTATGGACTGGGAGTAATAGAGGGAAAAATAACGGGAGCCTATAAAGCAAGCTTTATAGGTGCACTCAGAGAAAACTACAGGATTGAAAAAAATAAATGAGCTTGAGAATGATATTAGGAATTTACAGGAGGAAATAAGGCTTAAGGAAGAAAAATCTTTGGATAATACAGGCGAGGGAGGAAGAGCTTAATAAGGAATGGGAGAGTTTTCCAAAGCCTGACAGTATGAATACAGCTCTTGGAGAATTAAATAAAGTAAGGGAAAGGCTTAGGGGGATATTAGAGGATATAGCAAGGCTTAAAAACAGAGCTAGACAGTGAGAAAAAAAGCTTTGGATGAAATAAGGCTTGCAGCCAGTGAAGCTTGTGGAAAATGCTATGTAAAGGCAAACCTTCGTCTGTTTGAAGAACTTAATACAGCGCTTGAGGATTATAGAGTTCTGCTTGTTAATCTATCTTCTTCGCACTAAAGGATACCTTGCAAAGCTTGACTTGATATGCTCCAAGGAGACAAATCTTCTTGAGGTAGAAGAGTACCTTGACAATATACGCTATGAACTCTCTACAGACAGAGCCGAGCTTAAGGACGTAAGAGCAAGGCTTGATTCGGTAAAGGGAGCAGTTAAAAGCTTACTGATTATGATAAGATAAAGGATAGGATTGACAGCATAGAAAAAAAGGCTTAATGAGATACCGTCTTTAAGAACGGAAGCCTCTATGACACTTGGAAGAAGAAAGCAGGAAGAAGCTGACATCGAAAAAAGAGTCTTGAGGATTTAAGCCACAGCTTGAGTCAAAAACTAAAAACATAGAGATGATATGGAAAAGAGCCTTTTAAGGATGAGTTAAAGCTAGGGCTTGTAGATGTACTAGAGCTAAGTGAAGATGTGTTAAAAGCTTGCAGAAAGGCTTAGGCTAAGCCTAAGAGAGGCGGTGGGCGATACAAAGCAGGAAGATGTATTTGGGAGACTGCAGGAAACCTTCCATAAATACAGGGGAGGACTTACCAGATATAACGTAAATATGAAATATCTGTTTACCGGGGAAGCTGTGGACTACGGCAGTGTTAAAAATGTGAAAAAGGCTTGATATCTCCGCAAAAATACAAGGGAAGCCAGGTAAAAATTCGGTGGCCTTGTAAGTGCACTTGATGGTGAGGTCTTGGAGCTTGAAAACATCCTTAAGGAAAGCGACAGGGAAATCTATGAAGACATATTGATAGGGACTGTGGGTAGGAAGATAAGGGCAAAGATTCGTCTTGCAGAAAAATGGGTAGGAAAGATTAAGCTGTTGATGGAATCAATGGAAACCTCCAGTGGTTTAACCTTAAGCCTTGCTTGGAAGCCAAAGAAGGCGGAAAAGGAAGAGGAGCTTGGGACGAAGGTCTTGGTTGATATACTTATGAGGGATGAGGAGATACTTAGACCTGAGGACTCCGCTAATCTGTCGGGGCATTTTCGCTCTAAGATAAATGAAGCAAAGAAGGCAGCAGAAGAATCAGGGGGGATGAAGAGCTTTTATGCTGTCATAAGGGATATACTTGACTATAGGAAATGGTATGAGTTTACTTTGATGTATCAGAGGGCAGGAGAGAACAAGAAGGAGTTAACGGACAGGGTATTCTTTACCTTTAGTGGTGGAGAGAAGGCTATGGCCATGTATGTGCCGCTTTTCTCTGCTGTTGTTGCCAAGTACCAGGGAGCAAGGGAGGATGCGCCTAGACTCGTGGCACTGGATGAGGCCTTTGCAGGAGTTGACGAGACCAATATCAGGGATATGTTTAGGCTGATGTCGGAGTTTGAGTTCAACTTCGTGATTAACTCACAAAGTCTGTGGGGAGATTATGATACCGTTCCTGCTCTAGCCATATATCAGCTTGTAAGGCCTGAAAATGCAAAGTATGTAACAGTTATCAGATACAGATGGAATGGAACAAGGAGAGAGCTGGTTGATGGCGTAAGTGAAAGGGGCTAATTTTTGTCTGAGATAAATGAAGCGGTAGAGTATTTTCAAAAAAAGCCTGTCTATGAAAAGCTATTTAATGAATTTAAAAAGAAATATGAAAGTCATGGAAAGATAGGCGGGATAGCAGTGCTTACAGGACTTAGCACGGGTGATAAAGAGGATATATCAAGCTTTTTGATGAAGGACTTTACATCAGAAGAAGAGGTAAGAGTTTCTGCAAAAATTATTTGAAAAAGGCATTACTAAAAAAAGCAGATTTAGTAGTCTAACTACCCTAGATATAATTACCCACTACTTTGGGATAAAGCTTCGTACCAATAAGGAAAAGAGCGAAGAGAACGAGGGCAAAAAGGGCAGAATATCTGGCAGAACTAACGGGATATACAGATAAAGCATATATAAAGGAATGGTTAACCGGGGTCTTTTGCACAGGTGCAGATGGTGCAGTGGTCATTGCAAGGAGCTACAATGCAGATAAAAAAACGAGCTTAAGATAATTTTTACAAAAGCTAATTAAAGCAATTCCCTATGCTGCCTTACTTTCAGGGAGGTAAAAAAAGAAAAGAGCTGCTTGCTGTGTTTGCCGCACAAGCTGCCGGGAATCCGCATTTCTTTGATGATAACACCTTGGCAGGGAATCTTCTTACAGCATTTCTTAGAGATTATTTTCGCTTCGGATATGAGGATGATTTATCAGAAGCTGAGAACAGAAGTAAGGTGTTGTTTAAGGCAGGCATTATAAAGGATACTCTGTCAAATGATGTAATAGCTTTCGGAATAAGGGGAAGATGCGTGGATGGCAGTTTGCATCAGGGGATGGAAGGCTTTCTTAATCAGAAAGAACCGGTTAAGTTAAGTCTGCTTACACTTGCGAATCTGGAAGAAACATTCACAAACAGCGTAGATAGAAGGGTATATATAGTTGAGAATCCTGCAGTATTTTCCATACTTACAAGCCGTTTTCCGGAAAAGGCTTTCATATGCAGTTATGGACAGATAAGAAGGGCAGTATTTATGCTTTTAGACCTGTTTGATAAAAAAATATAGTATTTTTCCTATGCAGGAGACTTTGATCCTGAAGGCCTTCTTATAGCCGAAAGACTTAAGAAAAAGATATGGAGATAGGATGGCTTTTTGGAAGTATGAATCGGAAATGTATATAAAGTATATGTCGGAAGAGAAACTGACCAAGCAGAGAATTAAAAAAACTGGACGGAGTTAGGGATGCTGCCCTCCTTAAAATTGCAGAGCTTATGAGAGAAGAGAGGCGTGCGGCCTACCAGGAGAGTATGCTAGAGGAATATGTAAACTCTCCTATGTGATTAGAATATAAGCAGAAGAACAGGTTGCAAAACTCAAGCAAATAAGGGCAAAGACATTATATAAGTGATGAAAAAGACAAATAATCGGTAAAATAAGGGTTACGCCCCTAAGATAAGGCGTAACCATTGGTATAAGTTTAATTGTTAAGTGGAATATTAAATATTCATAGCCTGTTTTTGAGCGTATATTTCCTTCAAGTTCTCAATTGCCATCTCTACATCGAGGGCGTGAAAACCTTGCCAGCACTCGTTCATGGTTTTAGCGTCTGCGATTGTATATATCCTCTTGCTTGACTCATTTGTATAATAATGCCAATAACGGTAGCAATAGCCCGTCCAATACATTACCTCATTATCAAAAATGGTACCTGCTTTTTTAAGCCCATTTACCTCGTCATCTAGTTCTTCGAGCATATATTCTTCGCCTGCCCATTGCATTCTGTCATAAACATCATCAAGACAGGCAGCAACCCTACTATTCATAAAGGCTTCTATGAAAGAAGGACAGTCATAACCTTTTTTAAGTGCAAGTTCAAAAAGTCTTCCCTGTATATCACAGAGTTGCATTTTTTCGAGTGTAAAATTTTTCATCTCAATTCTCCATATTTAAGATTTCATCAAAAAATCTGCCCTCTCGCCTGTATTTTCTACAGATTTCCTCGGCTAAGCTAACACCTTTTGAACGATTTATTTCGCTTTCTTGCTTTAAGTTTTCACGCTCGCCATCTGTTAAGACTTGGCTGTTAATAATTTCAATTTTATCACAGGCTTTTTCTGTTAAGGCTACATACTGCTCACCGAGCTTTAAGGCTGAGAGGCTGTGAATAAGTGCAATATCAGTGATTATCCCACTGAAAAAGCGGTCTAATACAATAAACATCCTGTCATTTGCAATATAGCCTTTTATTATATCACAGTTTTTACCTAAGTCAGCATACCTGTTGTATAGCGAAGAGCCTTTAATAAGGTCCATTTTGCCACGATTATATGCTACAAACAGTGCCCAGTCCAAATCCAGATTCAAATCTAAAAATATCAAGACCTGTTAAATCCAGATTTAGGGTATAAAGGCTGGCATTTGGATAATTGCAAATTAGTGTGAGAGGCTGCGACTTTTTCGGTGCCCATATAAAATCCTTTTTCCAAAATCGCAGTGTTCTCTGCTTGTTGGTGAAATATTCCCATTAATGCCTGATTTTTGAGCCTATGATAAAGAGTTATAGACTCATTAATGCGTATAAGCTTTGACGTCTCCATATATAGCCCCCAATTCTTTTATAATGATGTTATACACATTATCGCATACGAAATGCTTTAAGACAAGAGGATAAGTGAATTATAGGATAAACCAAGGGTTGACAAGATGAAATAAGAGTGATAATATAATAGCAACAATTAAACATATATTTAATCGTTTGATAAATAAAGCTGATGAAGGGAGATTATTATGAAGAAAAACCTATGAAATCGAAGTTGATTGCGCTAACTGTGCCAACCTTATGGAGGATGTCGACAAAGAAGATTGCCGGAGTAAAGGATGCTGCAGTGAATTTTTATGGCTCAGAAAAATGCTTGTTGAGTTTTGAAGACGGACAGAATGAGAAAGGCTGTTATGAAAGAGGTGCTTAAGGCCTGCAAGAAGGTGGAGCCTGACTGTGAGATAGATATTTAATGAAAATATCTGAAGTGAGGGCAATAAACTCGCTAGAATACTAAGACTGACTGTAAATAGAAACTTAAAAAGGAAGATGTATGAATAAGAAACAGAAAAAAATGCTCATCAGAATACTTATTACAATAGTCCTTCTTGTGGCGCTGAACCTGCTCCACATTGAGGGAGTGATAAACTTAGATCTCTATCTGTGACATATAGTCATAATCGGCTATGACATACTTAAAAAAAGCAGGAATAGGGATACTAAACAGGAGGGTATTTGATGAGAAACTTCCTGATGGCAGTTGCTACAATTGGTGCCTTTGCTCTGGCTATCTATGAGAAGAGTGCAGACTATAATGAGGCGATTGCAGTTATGCTGTTCTATCAGATAGGAGAGCTTTTCCAAAGCTATGCAGTGAGAAGGAGCCGTAAAAATATCAGCGAGCTTATGGACATCCGTCCCTGACTATGCGAATCTTTTTTGACAGACGGTCAGATTAGCTAGGGTATCGCCCTGATGAAGTAGCCATAGAAAGTGTAATTGTAGTTCAGCCCGGAGAAAAGGTACCTCTTGACGGCGTCATTATAGAGGGAAATTCAAGCCTCAATACCAGTGCACTCACAGGAGAGAGCCTGCCAAGAGATGTTAAAGAGGGTGATGAGATTATAAGTGGCTGTATTAATATAAATGGAGTGCTAAAGGTTAGTACAACCAAGGAGTTTGGTGAGTCTACAGTGTCTAAGATACTGGAGCTTGTGGAGAATAGCGGTACTAGAAAAGTCAAAGTCTGAGAAGTTCATTTCAAAGTTTGCAATGGTGTACACTCCTTTTGTATGCTATAGTGCACTTGCACTTGCTCTTATCCCTCCGCTTGTGAGAATGTTTTTTTCTTAAACCTTTCTCCTGATTTTGATGTGTGGGTATATAGGGCACTTACCTTTCTTGTAATAAGCTGTCCCTGTGCCTTAGTAATAAGTGTACCTCTTAGCTTTCTTTGCAGGAATAGGTGGTGCAAGCAAGGAGGGCATACTGGTAAAAGGCTCGAACTTCCCTTGAAACCCCTGTCTCAGACTAAGATTGTGGCCTTTGACAAGACAGGAACTCTGACTAAGGGGAGTGTTTGAGGTGAGTGCAGTTCATCACAGTGAGATGGAAAATGCTAGGCTTATAGAGTATGCAGCCCTTGCAGAATGCGCCTCTCCCACCCAATCAGCAAGAGCCTTAAAATGGCTTATGGAAAGGAAATTGACAGGTCTCGTGTGACGGATATCGAAGAGATAAGCGGAGAGGGAGTACTTGCAAAGGTTGACGGAAGTGATGTGGCTGTAGGCAATGGAAAGCTGATGGAGAGACTTAATATTCCTTACTATGAATGTCATTTATCAGGAACCATAGTACATATGGCTATTAATGGAGAATACTCAGGACATATTGTAATATCTGACGTAGTGAAGCCTAATGCTAAGACCGCTATAGATGAGCTAAAAAAAGCCGGAGTAAGAAAGACAATAATGCTAACCGGAGACAGGAAAGAAAGCTGCAGAGCAGGTGGCAGAGCTTCTTAGTGTAGACGAGGTATACAGCGAGCTTCTTCCTGCAGACAAGGTATCAAAGGTTGAAGAGCTTTTTGAGTGGGAAGTCAGACAGGGAAAAGCTTGCCTTTGTGGGTGATGGAATAAACGATGCTCCTGTGCTTACAAGGGCAGACATAGGTATAGTACATGGGTGCTATGGGCTCAGATGCTGCGATAGAGGCAGCAGATGTAGTGCTGATGGATGACAACCCTATGCAGATAGCAAAGGCAATTAAAATATCTAAAAAATGCCTTGGAATAGTGTATCAGAACATTGTATTTGCACTTGTAATCAAGTTTGGCTGTCTCTTCCTTGGAGCTATAGGAGTAGCAAATATGTGGTTTGCAATCTTTGCTGATGTAGGTGTAATGGTGATTGCGGTGCTCAATGCCATAAGGGCTTTGAGGGTTAAGGATTTGTAGAATAAAGAAGACTTCTATCCGTGAAAAGCAAGGGATAGAAGTTTCTTCACATTTTGTTATTCAGCCATATCTATTTGCCCTAACTGCTGGAGCCAGCGACAGGATAGCTCCATCCAGTCCTCACAGCGTTTGTTTATACCGGAACTTGTTCCCTTGGCAGCAGTCTCCTCATTTGCAAGGGCAAGCCCATGTTCGCCTGTCGGGAAAAATATGCAGCTCAACGGACACTTTGTTGTTTATCAATGCTTCAGCAAATAAAAGAGAGTTCTGCACAGGAACAGCGGAATCAGTCAGTGTATGCCAAATAAATGTCTGAGGAACATTGGCGGTGACTTGGTTTTCTAAGCTTAGGAGTTCTTTAAGCTCAGGGCTCTCCTTTTTACCCATGAGGTTTGTGATACTGCCTCCATGAGTCTTTTTGTACCTGAAGTTATGACGGGATATGAGAGAATAAGCCCATTTGGCCTGATATCTTCACAGGATAAACCCTGTTTCCTTACTTAGCCACTCTTTATCCCCAAAAACACCAAGACTTGCAGCAAGATGGCCTCCCTGCGGAAAAACCGACAATTACAATTTTATCTTTATTTACATGATATTCTTTTGCATGCTCTCTTATATGAGCAACGCTTATGGCAAGCTCACACAATGCTTGAGGGAATTCAGCCGGGGCAACGCTGTATCTAAGAACGCAGGCGTGAAAGCCTCTTGCAAGATACTGAATAGCTACTGCCTCTGCCTCTCTGTCAGAAGTGAAACCATAGCCTCCACCCGGACATATTAAGGCTAAAGGCCTTTCTCTGTATATATCGATTTCCTTCGAATTATCAAGCAGATAGGTATAAAGTTTAGCCTCACTACCATTTACTTTTGATTGGAATAGTCTGATTTAACATAATCTTTTACCTCCTGGTTTATATCTATACCATCTTTAAGTGAATAATAGTCTTTTTAGCTTATGGTGTCAACTACAGACATATCTGATTTTTAATTTCTCTGACTTTGCGCCCCTGCCTTATTATAATAGTTGAGGTGGCAAGGCCATTTGTTCCCTTAGTTAAATGGATATAACAAGCGCCTCCTAAGCACTAGTTGTGGGTCTCGATTCCCTGCAGGGAACATTCATTGTAAGCGGTAATGATGATAAGTCATTGCTGCTTTTTTTCATGCAGAAAACAGCATTTTTGGTGACAGATTTGTCAGCGAAAAGCAGAATACCAGAATGATTTTTGTCAGCCGGAAAACCTGCAAATGATTCTTGCAACCACTATCCTATTCTATATTGTTTGTATATTTGCCGGAATATACGGCCTTGCTGCCGCATTTGTTAATTTTTATTGCTATGGTAGGAGTAATTATGTTCCTATTTTTTCACTGGATTGGCTGCAGTTAGGCATTACATTATCAATTCTTGTAGTAAGCTACCTTATGCTGGATACATGGGGAGTTGTCATCTTGTTTATTGCAAAAATCAGAGAGGTGTTTACGGACATTCTTATTGCGTGATGATTTATGTTTGTTGAGTATGTAATAAGACTTTAAATTTATATTTTTTTACAGAGTATAATGAGATGCAGAATAAAATTTGATAAATTAAGTTAATCGTGCCATATGGCTTGATTATAAATGCAAAGATAAAAACGCAACGTACATCTATGATGTATTAGAGCCGGTAGGTAGCCCGGCCGTCCTATGTAAATAGGGTAAGTAACCTTCCCCTCCGGGTTGTCCATTCTTTGTTCAATAATTATTTTAGGAGGGATTCTTATGAACAAAGTAAGTGGAAAACTGACAGTATATTTTGAGGAACCGTTTTTGGGTAGGTGTATTTGAGCATATTGAAGATGATAAACTGTCTGTGGCAAAGGTAATATTTGGTGCAGAGCCAAAAGATTACGAAGTGCAGGAATATATTCAAAAATACTATTCCGATTTGAAATTCAGCATGGCTGTTGATACTGCTGTAAAGGATATAAGCAGAAATCCGAAAAGGATGCAGCGTCAGGCAAGAAAACAGATGCTGAAAAAGGCATCGGCACAAAATCACAACAGCTATTGAAATTGCAAAGATGAACAGAACAAACAGGAGCATAAAGAGAGAAGCCATAAGAAAAAAAGAGACAGAAGAACATATAATGTTTGAACTGAAACAGCAAAAGAAAAAGAAAGGCATAAGGGACATTAAAGGTTCTTGGCTTTTCGATCAAATTTGAAGCTATGGAGGTGATGAAATGATTAGAAAAAAATAAAAAGAAGATGCTCAATCTATACGAGAAATATGTGATAGTTCTTTAGGATATACTGTTTCTACAGAGTTAGTAGAGAATCAAATCACAAAACTATCAGCTGATAAAAAGCATCATGTGATTTATGTTTATGAGGATGAGGATTTACATAAAAGTTGTTGGATTTATAAGATGCTGAAACATATGAGAGTCTTTATTCAGATTGTGGATTAAATATTCTAGGATTAGCTGTCTTACCAGAGTTTCAAGGAAGAAGCATTGGGAAAAAAATTGATGAATCATTTAGAAATGGATTCTCGACAAAAATTAATTAAGTTTATCAGGTTAAACTCAGGAGAAGCGAGAACAGAAGCACATAAATTCTATAATAATATAGGATATGTATGTGATAAGACGCAAAAGAGATTTATTAAAATTTTTCGAATAAGTCAATTCCGGTTTGCAGCACCAGCTTATTGCAAAAAAATACCTCATAAAATTCAAAAGGATAAGGAATATAAAAATTATTAGTGATATTATATTGACAGGAATGTCTGTGTAATATCACTATTTTGCTTTGTAAAAGATATGGATTTCAAATAACACATATTTGTTTGGCAGAGAAAAGACTTTAAACTTATGTTTTAACAGGGTATAATGAAATACAAATTAGAAGTTATCGAGGTGAAATATGCAAGATAAAAAGGTTTTTGATTTATGGGCAGATGATTATGATAAGAGTGTAGGTTTGTCTGACAAATACGGCTCGTATCCTTTTGCAGGCTACAAATCTATTCTTAATGTAATCTATAATCGTGTTATTTGTTCATCTGCGAAGACTGTCTTAGATATTGGGTTTGGAACAGCAGTACTGACTTCAAGATTATATGAAAACGGCTGTACGATTTACGGACAAGATTTTTCAGATAGAATGATTGAAATTGCAAAAGAGAAAATGCCTAAAGCAAGTTTGTATGAAGGCGATTTTTTTCCAATGGCTTGGTGGAACCGATACAGAAACAAAAAGTATGACGCGATCATTGCTACATATTCTCTCCATCATCTTACAGACGTTCAAAAAGTAGATTTTTATTACATCATTGTTTAAGCTGCTGAACGAGGGAGGATGTATATATATCGGAGATATAGCATTTGAAACTCGGTCATTACTTCAAGAATGTATGCGGATTGCGGCAGATGAGTGGGACGATGATGAAATGTATTTTGTATGGGATGAGCTAAAAGGTCAATTTCAGAAATGCGATTTGAAAAAAATGTCTGACTGTGCAGGACTTATCACCTGGCAAAAAAATAACTTACAGGTTGTAGAGCCAACAAAATAACATAGCTATCTCTTATAGTTGAAAAAAACTAACAGCAAACTAACATGAAACTAACGAAAGACTAACCAAACATCCCTTTTTCCATTTTTAACCTATGATATACATTGTGCAATTGCAAATCCCAATACTTATGAATATAATAAATATATTTATGAGAACTGTATATGTCGTGTGAGAGAATCAGAATGGAGGTGTATATGAGGGCTGCATACAATGTTTTAGTCTTACCATTCTTATATGATGGAGGAAACATACTATACTGCATTTTAAAAAGAGAGGATCTAAATATATGGCAATTTATAGCAGGTGGTGGAAGAGGAGAAACTCAATGGTTGCTGCTAAAAGGGAAAGCTTTGAAGAAGCTGGTATTCCCCAAATAAATAACTATAAAGAGTTGGAATCTATGTGTTATGTTTCAGCAGATAATTTTTCAGAAAAGGCTAGAAAATGCTGGGGAAATAAATATGTAATACCCATCTATTCTTACGCAGTGCAAGTATATTCTAAAGATATTCAGATATCTAGTGAACATATAGATTATCACTGGTGTGATTATGAACAAGCGAAACATATGTTGCATTTTTGATTTTGGATAAGACAGCATTATATGAACTTAATGAAAGGATTAAAGATGATCGATGGGACTTTACTAAATCAAATAGAATCTTGCATTAATGATACTTGTTGCTAAGATGATGTGGAGAAAAACTGCAAATTCAAGAGAAGAAATGCCTGAATATGTAGAACGAAGTTATCATGAGGGCATTGGTTAACGGATTGGGACACAGGGATTATTTAATATACGGAAGTGGATTTGGTAAAATAATAAGCGGATATGAGTTTAAGAAAAAAATTATACAGATAACAAGAAGCCGACATTCCGTTCAGACAGATACCAATTCACTGTGATAATGCCTAATCTGAATTATGTCCCCTAAGGATGTCCCTCAAGACCATTTGGATGTACAGATTTTTGGAACTAATGCGTGCAAATGACAAAAATAAGCACGGAAAAGTATTGCTAATACACTTGGAGTGAGCTCAAAAAAACTATAAAACGGCGTATAAAAGAAATGGATAATGTTCGTTATATTGGTAGTGGATATAGTGGGAATTCATCGGTAAAGTTAGGGCTTTTTCAGGATATTGAAGATCAATTTACCCTGTGGTAGAATATCATTAACAGATTTAAAAGCTGTACCACTTTATTCTAAGGAGTGCAAAAACGACATAAAAGAAATATATATTTACAAGGGAGGGATGTAGAGTGGCGAAAATCACGCTAAGTGAAAAACAGAAAGAACTTGATATAGACCTTTGGATCATTATGATTGTTTCACTCATAAGCTTTGTGGTATTTATGATATTTCAAAAAGACATTTATGGCTTCATAAAAAAATGAGAAAGTTCCAATATTATCTCGCGTTTTTGCTGGCTGCGACATTTCAGTATGGACTTGCAGGCTTTGGAATTACAATTGTTTCCATCTTAAGGAAAGAATCTTTTTGTCATATGGCTTAAAGACTAGGGGAATGTTTTTCGTCTATCTTACTTTGCGTTCTGTGTTTTTGTTCCCAATATAATATTTTTCTTATTCATTGGGGCAGAGTGACAGATATTTACCCTTTCAGACCGTTTTGACAACAAAAGAAGTTCTTGCAAGTGGTTTCCCTATAAATATAATCGGTATGCTAGCTACAGCAGTTGCCTGGGGGTTCTTTGAGGGCTTTTAATTATGTGGTGATAGGTGAAAAAGATAAACAGACGATATCCTACAAATTCAAAAATGGCTCAATTAGGGGTGCGATTGTTTGTGCTATTATGTGCATTTTAATTCATGGAGCTATTGGAGTAACATTTAAAGGGATAATTGAGATGATTACTGTTTTGATTATTGTATATGGAATGCTTATGGTGAAAGAATTTACAGGTAATGCTTGGGGTGTGTATTTATTTTCGTATTTTTTTATGGAATGCTTTTTAAAAACATAAAATGAGTATAAGCATAATATTTTAAAATCAGAATTTGCAGACTAGGTTGTTTATATTGGCTTAACAAAAAATCAGCAATGCAGAGAAGGGTGGCTTGCCGTCCGTAAATAACATAACTGCTGTCCGCCGCTAGCAAGTTTGAAAAAGAAACCTGAATCTGACAAGGAGTTTTTGATAGCATGAAAAAAATAGATTTCTTAAAAATTGTGATAGGGATTGTTTTCGTTTGCATTTTATTCGTTGGATATCTTTATGCAAACAATGACATAGGTGTGACTTCGACCAATTTGGAAGCAGATATTCGTTCATCACAAAAAGATTAAAGATGATTGGACGCTTGATGGAAGCGTTTCTAACACGATGGCTGCTTATATTTCTTATCCTCAGGACATGAGCGACCATACTTTTTTCCGTCTATGTCAATCGTCCGGGACTTTCCTTCGGATATTTTTTCCGTGGAGGTGGAAACCTTTCGGAGGTTCAAAGAGGGATTGTGGAGTTTACTGTAGAGGGATATAATGAACGAGCATTTATTTCTATGAACCAACAGCAGGTGCAACAACTTGAAATAGATGATGGCAACGCAATTCAAGTGATTGATATTGACAGCAATAAACCTTTTGCGATTGTATTGCCTATAAATGCGGGCAAAATTACTTTTTATGATGTAAATAGAAATACTGTGGAATACTGGAATAATCCTCTTTGACAATTTTCGGCTTGCCTCACCGAGACTAACAACTAGAATACCGAAAATAAGACCGTTGACTGGTCGCACTATGTGAAAAGTTGACGGTATTTTTAATTTAATAAGAAACTTCTCCGTTTTTAAGTGGTGTAAAGGCATTTAAAATAGTCATGCCCGCCAGTCTGCGGGCATAGAAAACAAGGCGGTGTGAGGTTAAAGATATAAAAATCCCTCTTCATCTACAACGTCAGTATCTTCATCGTTTAGAAAGTAATCCCTTGTCAAGTAAGTATCTAACATCTCATGTGACGGATGTCCTCGCTAGTCATGCTTTCGGCGGATTGAGAATATATCTGTACCATACAACTTATATGTGTTAAAATAATTAAAAATCGTAGCAGATAAAGAGGTGGTAGCTATATGAATAATGAAATAGATAAAATTCATAAAGATGTTTATAGCAGCATTAAAGAATTGATGGATAATGCAAGAAATAGTTTTTGCAAAAAGAAGTTAATAATATCCTCATTCAAACTTATTGGGAGATTGGGCGAATTATCGTAGAAGATGAGCAGGGAAATTCTGATAGAGCTGAGTATGGAAAACAGTTAATAACAGACTTATCAAAAGAGGCTTACCAAAGAATATGGAAAGGGATTTTCAAGGTCTAATTTTGCAAAAATATGAGGAATTTTTATCTGTCATATTCAATTTGCCAGACACTGTCTGGCAAAATTAAGTTGGTCACATTATTGTGAATTACTTTCCATAAGCGATGAGAAGAAAAGAAGTTTTTATGAAAAAGAAACGGTAAGTGCGAATTGGTCTGTAAGAGAGCTAAAAAGGCAAATAAAAACATCACTTTTTGAAAAGACTGTTACTTTCATCAGGAGATGAAAATAAAGAAAAAGGTATTGGAGTTAGCCTTAAAGGGAAATGAAATAAATAAGGCAAGTGATGTTGTAAAAGATCCGTATGTATTTGAATTTTTAGGATTGCCTGAAGAAAAGCCAATTATGGAAAGTGATTTAGAAAAAGCCCTAATAACTCATATTGAAAAATTCTTGCTTGAACTTGGCAAAGGCTTTATGTATGTAGGCTCACAACAAAGGGTAACACTTGGAAATACCCACTATTATGTTGATATGGTATTTTACAATAAAAATTCTAAGAAGCTATGTTCTGATTGAGTTAAAAACAGGAAAGCTAATGCCGGAAGCAGTAGGACAGCTTAATATGTACCTTTTAACTACTATAAAGCCGAAGTTAATGATGAAAATGGATAATGAACCTATTGGGATTATCCTTTGTACTGATAAAGACAGTATACAGGCAGAATATGCACTTGGCAGTTTATCCAATAAGATATTTGCTTCTAAGTATACGCTATATATTCCGGATAGAGAGCAATTAGAAGAACAGGTAGAAAGAGTAGTAAAGGAATACAAGAAAAAAATAAAGAACCAAAGAGACATGTCTCTGGCGCTTTGGCTGACGCTTTTGGCACACAAGATTGTCCTTCAAGGTCTTTCTCAATATAGCTATGATAAATAGCTTAAATATTGTAGCAGGCTGTTGAATACTTGTCACGGTTAGTGGCAAATTTACTGGTAAAAAGTAATGCTATTGTTAGTGTATAATTATAATTGGCAATAGCAAAAAGAAGGGGTTGCCCTCTTCCCAATCATACAGTCTTGTTTTGTGATACAAAAATAAAAACAATGATAAAAGAAAAAGTAAGGAAATTTGCCAACGAATACTTGACACAAACTTTCAAATAACACATATTTGTTTGGCGGAGAATAAGACTTTAAACTTATGCTTTAACAGGGTATAATGAAATACAAATTAGAAGTTATCGAGGTGAAATATGCAAGATAAAAAGGTTTTTGATTTATGGGCAAATGATTATGATAAGAGTGTAGGTTTGTCTGACAAATATGGCTCGTATCCTTTTGCAGGATACAAATCTATTCTTAATGTAATATATAATCGTGTTATTTGTTCATCTGCGAAGACTGTCTTAGATATTGGGTTTGGAACAGCAGTACTGACTTCAAGATTATATGAAAACGGCTGTACGATTTACGGACAAGATTTTTCAGATAGAATGATTGAAATTGCAAAAGAGAAAATGCCTAAAGCAAGTTTGTATGAAGGCGATTTTTCCAATGGCTTGGTGGAGCCGATACAGAAACAAAAGTATGACGCGATCATTGCTACATATTCTCTCCATCATCTTACAGACTTTCAAAAGGTAGATTTTATTACATCATTATTTAAGCTGTTGAACGAGGGAGGATGTATATATATCGGAGATATAGCATTTGAAACTCGTTCATTACTTCAAGAATGTATGCGGATTGCGGCAGATGAATGGGACGATGATGAAATGTATTTTGTATGGGATGAGCTAAAAGGTCAATTTCCAGAAATGCGATTTGAAAAAATGTCTGACTGTGCAGGACTTATCACCTGGCAAAAATAACTTACAGGTTGTAGAGCTAACAAATAACATAGCTATCTCTTATAGTTGAAAAAACTAACAGCAAACTAACATTGTACCACAAAAGGGAGGTCAATGCCCTTTTTAGATTAATTTTATCTAAAATTCAGGATTTTATAGTAAAATACTAAATAATGCAATGAATATAGAAATTGATAATCTGATCAGAAGATAATTTTAATATAACAGAAAGATGGTTATTATGGAAATAAAAGACTTAATCAGGGGAAGCTACCGAATATGACAAGAAGCTACAGCTTGAGGTAAAGAAGCCCAAAAGCTGGTGCAAAAGTGTAAGTGCATTTGCAAATACTCTTGGCGGTTCATTGATTTTTTGCATTTCTGACAGTGGAGAAGCTTTAGGTTTAGATGATGCAGGGGGAGATGCCGAAAGGATTAGTGAAACTATAAAAAGCAGGATGGATCCTGTTCCGGAGTTTAAACTGCAGTTTCATAATGAAAAAGGGTAAAACGCTCATAGTCTTGGATATTTTCAAAGGAGAAGATACACCATATTATTATTCAGGTGATGGCGTACTGGAAGCCTATGTACGTATGGGAAATGAGAGTGTTAAAGCAACATCTACTGAGCTAAAACGCCTGGTTATGCGTGGAAAGAATACGTCTTATGATTCACAAGTTTCAGTATATAGAGTAGAGGACTTTGCGTTTTCTAAGCTTAGAGAAAGATATAAAAAGTGGACCGGCAACAGCTTTGATGATAAAGACCTTGTTTCATTTGAGCTGGCTGATGAGCGTGGCTATCTTACTAATGCCGGTGCTTTGATAGCAGATGAAAGTCTCTATTCACTGTTCCAGACTGTTTTGCACAAGATGGAACGGACTAAATAAAAGCGGTGGCACAATTGATGCCTTGGATGATGCAGAATATGGTGGAAGCATCATATCTCTTATTGAAAATGGAGAAAACTTTATCAAACGTAATGCTAAGATGATGTGGAGAAAAAACTGCAAATTCAAGAGAAGAAATGCCGGAATTTGTTGAGAGAAGTTACTACGAGGCATTGGTTAACGGATTGGGACACAGGGATTATTTAATATACGGAAGTGAAGTACATATTGATATTTATGATGACCGTATGGAGATTTATTCGCCGGGAGGAATGCCTGATGGCTCCATAATTCAAGACAGAGATCCGCTTTACAGTGCCATCAACAAGAAGAAATCCCGTGCTTGCTGATGTACTTAACAGGCTTGGTTATATGGAGCGTAAGGGAAGTGGATTTGGTAAAATAATAAGCGGATATGAGTTTTCAGAAAAAAATTATACTGAGAGTAAGAAGCCGACATTTCGTTCAGACAGATACCAATTCACTGTGATAATGCCTAATCTGAATTATGGCACTCAGGATGGCACTCAGGATGGCACTCAGGATGGCACTCAGAAAAATGAAGGACACGGATAATAGAGCTAATACGAAATGATAGTAAAATTAGTACAGAAAAGATTGCTGGAACAATTGGGAATCAGTATAAGAACTGTTAAACGCCGCATAAAAGAATTGAACAATGTTAAGTTTATTGGCCGAGGCATTAATGGGCATTGGGAAATATTTGATTAAACTGAGGATAAATATGTTTATAAGACATAAAAAAATAAAAAAATACATAATGTAACTTTATAGAGAAGTTTATATTAATAAGGGTGGAAAATTACAGGGTATTATTCAAGTCTTTCGCTCAGTAATGAAGATATATATAATAAGTCCTATGTTATGTGGATTAAATATAGTTGCGTATTACTTTTTAACCCAGTTGCCTGGACTGTTGGTGTTATATGTGCTGAATGAATGCTATTTAACAAGTAGTATGTTTTTTTGCTCATTTTTATAATGGCTTGTATATCGCAAGTTGCAAGCATGGATTATTACATTGAGAAGAGAGAAGAAATATAATAAAAGGATATAGTTTATGAATGAAATATTAACAGCAACAAACCTTACAAAAAGAGTACTTTGTAAAAGACCGGGAAAGAGACTGTAAAAGGTAATAAAGGGCATAAACCTAAAGTATATCAGAGGGTGAAAAGGTTGGATATGTAGGACTAAATGGAGCAGGCAAATCCACAACAATCAAGATGCTAACAGGGCTTATCAAGCCTACTCTTGGTGAGCTAAATGTACTTGGCTCGAACCATTTAGCCAAAGAAAAAGACTATGTTGCGCATATAGGGGTAGTGTTTGGACAGAGAAACCAGCTCTTTTGGGACTTAAAGGTAGAGGATTCTTTTTAAGTTTAATAAGAGCCTGTACAGACTTTCAAACCAAGAATACAAGGATAAACTGGACTTCTTGAATGAATACACAGATCTTTTTCGTTAATGCCAAAGAGAGTGTTGCAGCTTTCACTAGGTCAGAAAAATGAAATGCAATATAGCCTTGTCCCTGTTACATTCGCCTAAAAATGCTATTCTTAGACGAGGCGACCATAGGCTTAGATCCTCATAGTTAAGAATGAAATCAAAAAGCTGTTGAATGAGGTAAACAAACAGTTTAATACAACCTTGATGTTCACTTCACGATATGAAAGACATAGAAGATGTATGTGAGAGAATTATCATACTTGAAAAGGGAATATTCTTCATGACCTACCCTTAAATGAGTTAAAAAAAGCAATATGGCGGTATGAAGAATGTGACATTATCACTTGAGAATACTGAAGAAGCAGACAAGCTTATGTCCTTATATCATAGTAATTGGAAGAAAGTTTTAATGGATTTTTACGATGGAAGAAAAAGACTGTTAAATTTTCATATAATGAGACCAACATAAATTTCTTTTGAGATTATGGATGCATTAAAAATGTGGGAATCAGACCTTTGGACATAGAGATAAACAGCGATAGTCTGGAGGATATAATAAGGGTATATATAAATGAGCCTGACATTGAGACTTAAAAATATTTATCGGTTATGGGCATATCCATAAAGGCAAGCTCTGCCTACAAAATCAAAACTGTTTTTTCTACGCTCTTACAGGAATTACACAGTTTTTAAGTTACTTTTATTTGTGGAATGCCTTATACAGCAACAAAGGCAGCTATAATGGCTTTACAGAAGGTGGCATTCTTACATATTTTGTAATATCATTTTTCATACAGAGCCCTACTGCCAAGGTGGATTGCAATGGAGATAGGCTGGGGAGTAAAAAGAGGGAAATTATAAATGTGTTTCTAAGGCCTGTAGGCTTTAGGACATACTTTTATGCTCTATGCTTTTGGAGATGTGATATTTACCCTAATGTTTATGGGACTTCCCTATAATGGTGATTGCTTGTTTAAGTACGCCGTTAGTTTCTTGTGCTAATGTATTACTATTCGCTATTACCTTGATACTAAGCTACTTCATAGCCTTTAACCTGTTTTATCTGATAGGGCTGATTAGCTTTATTACTACAAATATATGGGGAATATTTTTTTAACTTTTTGACCTTGTAAATCTGTTTTTTTATCCGGTGCACTGCTACTGCTTAGATTTATGCCTGAATGGTTGGTTTCTATTATAAAATTACTTCCATTCAGATATATAGTGGATTTTCCAATCTCCATTTGGCTTACGGGGAAAGCAGGTGTTGAAGAAGTTTTGATACAAATCTTGTGGGTTGTGATTCTCAGCGTTCTTACCAAGGTTATATATAGGCGGGCTATTGCAAAACTGGATATTTTTCGGAGGTTAGGATGGGCATTTATATAAAACTGTTTTTTTGCAAAGTTTTTACATACTTAAAAATGTATAAAAGACTTTTATCTTGGGCTTATTTCCTGCATTATTAAGGCTCTGATAAGTATATTTTTAATTGGTTTTATCATAGATAATTTTTGAAGTGGTTGGAGGCCTTGAAAGTGATAAGGTAGCCTTCATTTACTTTTTGTCTCCTTTATTCAGGCTGTATCGAATATGGTTTTGCTGGTATAATCAGTTTCACAGGAATTTATATAAGAGATGCGGAGCTTGATATGGTGCTATTAAAAGCCCGTAAATAAGCTGATTTATATTGTTTTTGAAAACATAGACATAAAGGAATTTCCAAATGTAATGGTGAATTTGGCAATTTTTATCCTAACAATAATAAGGCTTAACTGCTCTGTATTTACAGGGGTATTGCTGTTTTTTATGTCATTTTTTTAGAGTACTAATCGTATTTTCGCTCTGCCTTTTTGATAAACATTTTGGGATTTAGATACAAAGATACCCTGATGCCAATCAAGTTCCTGTTTGCCTTGGTGGATATGTGTAAATATCCGCTAAGTATTTACAGTTCTGTGATTAGGTTCATATTTGTAACTATTATTCCCATTGGACTTATAAACTATTTTGGAGTAATGCAAGTAAAGAATATAGCCTGGACATTTCTCTTTAGTCTTGTAGTTTCAGGGGTATTCTTGTGCATTTCGGTTTACTTATTTGAAAAGGCATTTAGGCTGTACGAAAGTACGGGTTCGTAAGTTTGGGTGGGGAGACTCACTCAACTTCTTTCTTTGTTCTAATACTCTCCCAATATTTTTTTGGCTTCAAAGATATTTTCCTCGAATTTCTTTTGTACAGTATACGGTTTGGTTTCAAAAAAATTATCTATGCTGCGGACCGCACTCTGTCCAAGGTCATCACTTGCAAAGTGGCTTAAAAATCTTCTTTTTGGTTCACTCTGTACAGAATTGCGTACAAAAAGCGCAGGCTCTTACTATATTTTTGTGTTTTTAGGAGTGTTAAGAGTATAATGAGTTGGAATTGAATGGATTAATGAAGTTATGTATGCTAGAATAAAAATAGAGTTCAGAGTTTGAGTGAGTTAGTATAAATTGTTTTGATATGACATGGACAGATTGATTGAATATTTTGAAAGAAGGTACTGATGTGAAGCCAGGGAACACAAAAAGAGAATGTGAAGAGCTATGGGCGAAGAATAAGTACTATGTGTTAAGCAAATCACATAAAACATATCTGGAGATAAGGAGTATCTAAAGGAAAAGGAAGTTGATATTTTTATATCTGCAAGATAAAATACAAAAAGCACGAAACATGGAAGAAAGCAAGAAAGATTTTAGCAATGCCATTCTCCATGTCTGGGGATATTTTCAAAAGAGGCAAGTGAAAAATGAGAAACAAGGACTATTTGATATACTGGAGGAGTATATGGATGGGAAAAATAATCAGGACTCAGTTATTGAATATATCAACGCTTTACTAAAGAAATATCCCAATAAATATTTGCAGGAGTCTACTTTATTGGTAGTAAAGTGAGATATGAAAAAAAGTAAAAAAATAGGCTTCATTGAACCCTGAAAATTGCAGATAAGGTGATTTAGACCTTGGGGGCGTTGTCTCCTTTGTTGTGTTGATGAAGGTTTGATCACTGACATTAAACAACAAAAGGGAGGTCAATGCCCTTTTTATATTAATTTTATCTAAAATTCAGGGTTTTGAAGATGTTTTTAACAATAAAAACAGGTAGTTTTTGACACTACCTATAATTTCAAAAGGGTAGACTATGTTATGGATTGAAATAAAAGAAAATATAGTATCTATAGTATTTGTGATAGCTTATCTTGTTGGTGATGTGGTTTACATTTTTATCAATTGCGCCTGAAGTTGACTATACTATTATAGCAAACCGCTGAGTTTTGGAGAATATAGCTATTTTAAGTTAAAGGAAGATGTAAAGCAGGGCAGCTTTGGTTGTCTATGGAGGCGAGGAGGGCAATGGAATTCCTGTTGATTTAGAGATAAATGAGGAGATAAGAGCAAGATTAGAAGAAATAATAACTAGAATAAATCCCTCATTTAATGTAGACGAGAAAAATGTCAGAGGTTGAAAATAAGCTTTAACTGATAAGGAAATTTTTGGAATTAATAAAATGGATTTGAGAAAACAATAGGCTATAGGACAAATTACCATTATGGTGAAAAGTCCGGACTTTATGCTGTTTATAAATATAAAAGGTTTGGAATAAATAGATTATGATGATGATAACCGTAATACGGTAAAAGAGGAAAGAGGATATTTAATTATTCACTAAAGTCGGGGCTTAGGGAAGGATATGCAAGATATTTTATGAACTATATGGGAATATTAACAGGCCTTGTTTCAGCAATCATAGCGGCTACTGTTTTTTTATAAAAGACAGGCAGAACTATGTCAGGGAATTCATATATGTGTCCAATAGTAAAAGTTCAAAAATTATACTTATAAGAATTGCGTCAGTAGTCATACCCTATTTGCTTAATGACATTAATTATGACAATCATTGGAGCAGTGTACTTTTTACAGCGAATCGACAGCTTATGGCTATATTATTTCTTGCATTCCTTTTTATAAAGTACTGGACTGCTTGGATAGTTCCTACCATATTGGTAACTGTTTCGTTATCGGTTTTTGGATATTTTATCAAATAATTTAATCCTCGTTTTTCGGAGTACAGTTTATTGTCTGGTTGTTGTCTATAGCTACATTTATAGGGGAATTATGAGATATGGAGGGTAGTAATAAGATTTAGTTCTTTTTGGGATGGATAAGTATTACGATGGAATAAAAATGACATATATATAAATCGTATATTTATGGTATTTTTATCAATTATCATTACGGCTATTTCTGTAACGATATTTGATAAGGCAAGAAACGGAAGAAGGCTTAAATACAGGTGGAACTATATAAATGATATATTTTTGATAGACTGAGCAAAAAGAAGCATGAACAGCTGTGTTGTAAGGAAAAATCATTTTTAGTTTATCAATTGAAACTTGTATATAACAGTAATGTGGTAATAAGCATGTTATTTTTTTACTTGTGTTGTTAATAAGATTTGCAAAATAGAAACATGAATGAATATGACATAAAAACTACCGGTGAAAATATAGTGATATTTTTCTCTATGTTTATGCTATTACCACTATGTAATATAGAAAAAGAAATGGAGTTACTGAGTTTACTTATACAGTGAGAACTTCCTATACTAAAAATATTTTGCAAGATTCATAATGGGAGTTATGTTAACAGTAGGGTTAATAACATTTTTCATTATATCTTATTTCGTATATGAATGATGTAGTTATTGGATTGTGGGCAATATCCATTTGCATCAGTTCCCTGTATCTTGGGTTGTTTGGAGTGATATTTTCAGAGGCAACAGGCAAGGAAATTGCAGGATATGTAGCTTATTTGGGATATTATCTGTTCTGTGCAGTAGGTAAAGAAAATGTTATGTTTTTCTAAATGTCTGCTGTTATACTAATCACCTGAAATATTCAGTAATCAGCCTTATAGCAGGTGTTTATATAATGGCAGTGATACTGTTTTTCATAGTAAAAGGTAAAGGATTGGGTAGAAATTGATGGAAATAAAGGTAAATGGGCTGTGTAAGAATTATGAAGAAAAGCCTGCATTAAGTGATATAAGTTTCCATGTAAAAGAGGGAATGTATGGGCTTTTGGGGGCAAATGGTGCAGGTAAAACAACACTTATAAAAATACTTGCTGGTGTCCTTGAAAAAGATGCAGGAGAGATTTTTTACGGTGGCGAAAAAATACGGAATATTAACGAAATAAGGCATAGAATAGGCTATATACCACAAAAATTTTCGTTTTACCCTAATATGACCGTATTTGAAATTATGGACTATTTTTCTGAGCTTAACAGGGTAAAAAAGGATAAGACAGATATAATAGAAAATTTACTTAAAACAGTCCATCTTGAAGAATGCAAAGGAATTAAGACCAAGTCGCTTTTCCGGTGGAATGAAACAAAGGCTGGGTATAGCTGTTTCACTTATAGGCAATCCGGATTTACTCTTGGTGGATGAACCAACAGTAGGATTAGATCCTATGGAGAGAATACATTTTAGTAATGTACTAACTACTTTTTCAAGAAATAGAACTATAATAATATCATCACATATAGTTTCAGATATCGAATCTACCTGTAAGAGACTGCTTATACTTGATAAGGGTAAAAGCGTTTATAATGGTAGTAAAGATGAACTCATCGCAAGGTGTAAAGGCAATGTTTGGGAATTAAAAACAAGTGAAGATGAGTCGCTACATTTTGAAAGTAATTATTTCATTTCAAAGAAAGACTTGCTTGAAGATGGAGTTTTGTTGAGGGTAATATCAAAAGAAAAGCCTATAGAATCAGCATGGGAGGTAACACCTACACTTAACGATTCTTATTTGAATCTGATGAATTAATATGTGGAAATGGTATGAAATACCCCTTGACCTTATAGTAAGCTATAATGATATAAATGGTTCAGGAAGGAGGATGATATGACGATTAAAGAATTTGCCCATATCTGTGGATGCAATCCTCAGACACTTCGTTATTATGATCAAATAGACCTACTGAAACCGGTTAAAGTAGATAGGTGGTCAGGATACCGATATTACGATGAGGAGCAGGCTTATGTTTTTGTCAAAATAAAAATCTTCAAAAAGCCGGATTTTACAATAGATGAGATAAGAGGCTTCTTGATAAGGATAATCTTGCAATCTGTAGAGCCTTTTGACGAAAAATAGCTAAAGAGGAAAAGAGATTGCAGGAAATCAAAGATATCCGACAGTCATATCAAACTGAAATGAATAATACCAAAAATAAGATTGATGCAGTAAGGAAGAAAAATTACAGAGGAAATGCAGGCATACAATCAAACGTCAGAGTTTGACTGGATGCAGATAAGTATGAAGAATTAATCGATAATGTAAATCGCTATTTAGACAATGTGGCTATTTCAGATATTGATAAGTTTGATTATGAAGAATTCCGCGAAGGAGAAGATGTGAAGAGGAAACTGAATTTTTGATGTGTCTGAAAAATGCAGACTATGAGCTTGTCTAGAAAAAGATGACTGGTGTAATATCAAGGATTTTATTGATGAATTTTTATAATATTGAAAAATGGGAAGGAGTACGCATTGTTTGTCAGTGTAAATGAGTCGAAAAAGGCTTATAGTACAGCATTTGCAAGTACTCTAATGGGGCCCATTTTAACAAAAATCCTGATAAAAAGTGTGGTTTTTACCTGTAACATAGAGAAATCCAAGGATAATAAAAACCATTTCAGGGTGTTTAAGATTAAAGGATAATAGCTAAATATAGTTTGATTATTGGTAGTAAACAATATAAAACTCGGGAGAAGGTGCATCATGAACAACAAAGTTATTAAATTGTATTCTCCGTATCATCTGTTTTATACCATTCATTGGTTATGGACGAAATGGCAAAAAGAGGCTACAGGTTTCTCCGGAATGGAGAGATAAGAATTATCGGGGAAAGATAGCGGAAAGTTACGATAATCTTGAAGAAAAGAGTCTGATAGTCCGATTTACAAGGAACATAATGATGAATACTTGAGCGAGTGCGTGGAGAATTTGCTTAGAAAAGGGATTGAATTAGGATTCAACTACAGATCTCCTATGATTAAGCTTAATCATAGGAGGTCTATTACTTTTTAAAATAAAAAGGTGTTGACAAAGATAAAATCATAATGTAAAGTAAATGTATCAGATACAGATACATTAAAAACAAAGAATGAGGTAATTCAAATGTCAATATCAACAAAGGAAATTAAAAACAGAGTCAGTGTAAGAACCTATAAGAAGGAAAAGCTAAAGGCCTCAGTGATTGAAGAAATTAGTTCATATGTTTCCAAAAATCAGCAATCCCTTTGGAGTTCCGATTAAATTTCAGCTATTGGATGCAAAGCAAAAATGACCTTAGCAGTCCGGTAATTATTGGAGGAGATACTATGTCACTGCAAAGTATAAGAAGGTAGAGAATGCAGAAGTAGCATTTGGCTATGCCTTTGAAAAGTTTGTATTGTATGCAACTTCCCTTGGACTTGAACGGTATGGCTTGCAGCCACTATAGACCGTAAAGCCTTTGAAAAAGGCGGTTGATTTGAAAGAGGATGAAGTTTTACCTGTAGTATCGCTAATCGGCTATGCCGCAAGTGAGCGTTCTATTAGAGAAAGTCTTATGAGAAAAGGAATGAAATCAGATAAGAGGCTTCATTTGAGAGAATATTCTTTATAGGGCGATTTTAAGCAGGGTTTGCAGGAAAGTGATGCAAGAGAATGGCTGTTACCGCTACAAATGGTAAGGCTTGCTCCATCCGCCACTAATAAACAGCCTTGGAGACTGGTTGTAGATGAGAACAGGGTGCATTTCTATGAAGAGAAAACAAAGGGGTATGCAAATGAAAAGTCCGGAGATATCCAGAAAGTAGACCTTTGAATTGCTATCTGTCATTTTGAAATAGCTGCAAACGAAGAGGGCTTAAGGGAAGATTTGTACAGAATAATCCGGGTATTAACATTCCTGAGAATACTGAATATAGCCACTTACGAACTGGAGGACTAAATGGATACTAAATTTTCATCAGCTATTCATTCGCTTATTATGATATCTGAGGCAGAAACTCCTGTAAACTCTGGAGCAGATTGCAAACAGTGTTGGGACCAATCCCAGCTATATAAGAAAAACTTACAACAAGGCTCAGTAAGGCAGGCCTTATAGAAGGAAGAGGGTGTTAGCGGCTTTAGACCACAAAAGCCTGCTGATAAGATAACTCTGCTTGACATATATAAGGCGGTTATGGAGACCGACTATCTTCATTTGTTTGACATACATCAAAAATCCAAATGATGAATGTATAGTAGGTAGGAATATTGAACCGGTTTTAAGTAACCTGTTCACCGATATGGAAAAGCAAGTCGAAGTCAGACTTGCCGGGATGACACTGACTGATTGCATAAAGGCAATGAAAAACATGTTAAGACAAATAATAAATAGAGAGGGAAAAACTAAAATGAAAACAGCAGTATTAAATAATTATGATAAAAATGGAACCAAACTTGAGGTAAGTGGAGATGGCTCTTCCAAGCCCGGAAGACCATGAAGTTCTCGTAAGGTGTGTACAGCAGCTGTCAATCCGCTTGACAACATGGTTATACGGGGGAAGTAAAGCTGATAGTACCTTATAAACTCCCACTTATTATGGGAAATGAATTTGCTGGAATTGTTGAGAAAGCAGGCGCTTCTGTGACAAAGTTTAAGGTAGGAGACCGTGTGTACGGCAGAATGCCATTGGCTAAGATAGGTGCTTTCATGAATATGCGGCGGTAGCTGAAAATGCACTTGCAATCATTCCTGACTATCTCTCATTTGATGAGGGCAGCAACTGTACCACTTACAGCTCTTACGGCAATGCAGGCATTTTGAGATAATGAAGCCAAAAATCAGAGAAACTATATTTATTTCAGGTGGCACAGGAAGTTTGGGGGCTATGGCAATCCCTATTGCAAAGAGCCTCGGTCTTACTGTATGTACCAATGGCAGTGCTGACAATGAGGAGCGTAAAAAGAGCTCTGGAGCAGATAGGGTTTATTGATTATAAAAAGGAAAAACTATGCGGAAGTATTAAAGGATGTGGACTATGTACTAGATACCTTAGAGAGATAGAGAACTTCCTAATGAATTTAAGGTACTAAAAAGAGGAGGAAGCCTCGTATCCCTAAGAGGTCTGCCAAATGGAAGATTTGCAAAGAGGGCAGGGCTTTCATTTATAAAGCAGTTATTGTTTAAGCTTGCAGGAAGCAAGTATGACAAGATGGCAGCAGCGAAGAATCAAACCTATGATTTCTTATTCGTTCACGAAGACGGAGGTCAGCTTTGAGGAACTTAGCAAGATATTTAATGCAGAGAACTTTGGAGACCCTATAGATACCATATACACTCTATCACAGGTCAACGAGGCCTGTGATAAGGTAAAAACAGGGCAAATCAAAGGGTAAGACTATAATTAAAATTGTAGAAGAATACTGGAAGTATCACAAATCGTCTCCAAACCTGGTTGGTTGGGGGCGGTTTTTGTTTAGCGTCACAGCTCTAAAAGGAGCTGAGGCTTAATTACAGTTACTACCTAACTTGGTTACATTTTAAAAACATACAACAATATACGGAAAGAACCACGTTACGAGTGTAAACCTTGGAAGCATTGCAAAGGGTGGCAAAGCTTGATGTAAATGTAACAGTAGAGAACATTATCAAAAATTAGTGTAGTGTATCGGAGCAAAAATATGTCTCTAAAAATATATTACAATAAAAAGAGAAAATAATAGGATATTTTTGGATAAAAAAAGTATATTGCATAGTTTATTGGTATGTATTGAAATGTGAATAAAGTAGCGGTGAAATAGGAAAAATAAGACTATTTTTATAAAAAACCTATAATGTAACTA